>Ga0163151_10009740_pt1 | contig 10348 bp, 16 predicted proteins | sample OliLakLV19MP5IB2_FD_145596 | JGI IMG/M metagenome (GOLD analysis project Ga0163151, IMG submission 145596) | Freshwater microbial mat bacterial communities from Lake Vanda, McMurdo Dry Valleys, Antarctica - Oligotrophic Lake LV.19.MP5.IB-2 | ecosystem: Environmental > Aquatic > Freshwater >... | reverse complement strand
CATCATAATGGTTATAGAAGCCTTCCTGCTAAATTATTGTATTTTTTGAGGCTGGAAGCTCGTATAACGTTCGTGTTATAAATAGGGCACAACTAGTACTAATTATTTAATAGATCCCTTCCAATCGCAACCATGAAGCCCACAGCAATAACTGAACCTAGTATTAGATACATAAATCATCTCCATAGGGATAAGATTGTTCACCGGGGTCACGCCTCCATTGTAACACACTTTGGGCAGGTTGCAAGTCGTTATCTGGCAAGGGGTTACGTCGATATTGTACTATTGTCATTAGATGGCCGTTTTGTACCACCCAATTTCCATCGACTGTCATTTTGGCAGATTTCGCGTTCACTATGCCAAAAGGGCAGTTGTCTGGTCCAAAACACCTCCACATCGCAATATCTGGCGGTATTTTGTACAATTCCGCCGCTTATAGTGGCGTTTGTTCTCTGGGTTCGTTTGCCCATTCTAGGACCGTGTATAGGTATGCGTCTATTTCAACAAAATTGGAACAGATTTCGTCTCCGTGTCCGTCGCTTAGGCGAATAGCCCAAGGTCCAACGTCGTCAAAGGTGGACATAAATTCTGTTCCTAAATACTTGCCGTTGTCGCCTAGTCCTAGTAGTTTAATTTCTCTTTCAGCATATCTAGCTAATTGCTTTGTTGATCTACGTCCTGTGGCCGCGTAAATAGCTTCGCCTTTAGTACGAAAGAGCTTACTACTTTCGGCAATATTGCGGCAAATTCTGAATGTCGTCAGCCACTTGTTGCGTCCTCGTTTCTCTACTTTGTTTTCGATGCACCAGTCTGTTCCTCCGGTGGTTTGTATTCCGACAATATAATAAAGTGGTATAATATTCTTTTCCTTTATTTTGAGTGAATAATTATGTGCGGTTAATTATGTCTACGGCGGTTGTGGAGTGCTGATCTGTACAATTGTACTGCGTCTTTGTAGTCGCGTCAAGGACTTTTTGTAAAGAATTTTTCTGGCCTCTGCCATTTTGGCAGGTTTTGCGGCCCGGCTGCCATTTTGGCAGTTGGGTTTTCGGGCAATCTAGGTGAGAGATGAGGACAGCTTTTATTTACAGGACTTAATGTCTATAGATAATGAATACTGTTTTAATAGCTGTCCCCATCATACCTCACCAGATTATAGGGCGTTGGCGAATGTAGTGGCAACTTTTAATGCTGCACTATTATCGCTCGCCCCAGTTCCAAACCAGAGACTATCCATGCGGTTATTATCGTTGCGGCCCTTTTTGTAGTTCAGATATTCGTTAAATCCATTATATGCCGCCCACCATGTGCCCCTAACTCCATCCGCTGATTGTTTCGGGCCTTCGATACGGGCGAGAATATCGTCGATGATATTTTGTGTCCGTGTCTTGACAATGGAGCCGTCGTCCTTCACATCGAGCAGGATTTTGACATACTTTTCAATATCTCTCTTGTTGTAGGTTTTAGAAGCGAGGAATCGGAACTGATCCGCAGTAGCCTCAAATCCAGCGTTGATATTATCCATGATTTCTCGCAGATTGTCGAGCTTTTTCTTGGACGACTTTGTGTGACGAACACGAAGCAGTTGACTATCGGCACTACCATGAGCAAACGCAAGAGTATTCGCACACACTACACGAATCGGAGTATATCCGACGCGAATACTTGTGGTGCCGTCGTGAGAATTGCTGAGCAGAATAAACTTGCATACGGTATCATTCTTCACAATATCCATGCAATCTCTATTGAGTTGAGCAAGAACCCAGACCTTTTGTCCACCGAATAGTGATCCTGCGGTATGCAGCTTGCATTCTCCGTTGTCGAGAAAAGGTTGAAACCAATCAAAGGCGTCGGAGTTTTGTAGGGGCGTATATCGGGGGCCGACTACTCCAAAAATTTGACCATCAGATTCTCGATACGTTGCCTTATTGTCAACTTGAATGCCGTCGGTTGTTTGTAAGTCCTTGAGTCCGACAGTCCAATTCAATCCAGACGAGTCAATAGCGTCCGAAATGGTAATATCCTCATCAACCTTATTGCCAAGCGAATGCCATGGAGTAGCACCGGCATACATCATAGTTTCAATTGCAGCAGACATGTTATTATCCTATCCCTTTTGGTGGTGTTGTTTCCGTTTCCTTACTTCGCTCAAGTATACCGTAAATATCGGCGTTGTCAACCAAAAACTTTGGCCTTAATTGTTTTTTTGTGGCGTCTGCCATTTTGGCAGGCCGAGCGGGCCAATATGTCGTTTTGGCAGTTGGGGCGTTGTTGCGGTTGGGAGTGGGCCGTTACTGGTTTCCACTCCCAACCGAACGCACGCCGTCTGCTGGCCAATGATCCTTAATTACGTACTGGTTACACTACCACACCCTCGTCCTTTACCTTACCATTATGAGCATCGCCAGCCTCCTTGGCAGTGATCTTCAGCACGCGGGCACGGAATACCTTATATCCCTGTTCGGAATACAGCTTGATTGCCCCCTGCTTGACGTGAACCGGAAAATCCGGGAGAGCTTCGGCAAGAACCTCCGAAATGACCTCCACAACATCCTTGCCGTCAAGTTCATCAGCAACGATACTGACACTGAAACTGTAGTTCTTAATAGCAGCCATTAGAAAAAAAACCTCCAAAGTAGTAATAACCAGCGATGCGGTTCACGTAAACCGTATCCTCAACCGTCTTGACCAGTATACTCCATGTGCTGTCGCTTGTCAAGAGTTGTTTTTGTTTTCTGTTGCGGTTTTTGGCTACTGGGGGCGGGACTGCTATTTTGGCAGTTGGGGCGGTGCCGCTGCCATTTTGGCAGATTGGCTGGCTATTCTCATAATTCTAAATCTGAAAGATTAGCCAGAACAATAAGAGCCGAGATAAAGACTAGAGGGTTTTTTATAGGTGGCTAATCGGGAACGATCCGATATATTTTGATTCACAGTCAAACGCCTTAACCAATTAGGCCATAGCCACAGCGAACCGGGAAGGAATCGAACCTTCGTAAACTGTTTTGGAGACAGTCATTCTACCATTGAAATACCGGAACGGAAAAAGTAGCCCCGAAAGGATTCTAACCTTTATCTCAGGTTTCGTAGACCAGCATTCTATACAATTGAACTACGAGGCTATAAAAATCACCAATAGGTCAGGAGGGACTCGAACCCACGATAGACGAGTTAAAAGCTCGCTACTTTAGCCGCTAAGTTACTGACCCGCATTACCAATATAGCCCTACGGAGAATCGAACTCCGATATTCAAATTGAAAGTCTGACGTATGAAACCATTATACGATAGGGCTGTGTGTTTCTACTTCTTAATCGTCAAGCGATGCTACGGGGAATCGAACCCCGATATCCAGATAGACAATCTAGAGTAATTACCGTTATACTATAGCACCAAAATCATCAGTAGGACGGGCTGGAGTCGAACCAGCCTATGAACACCTTATAAGAGTGTCGGATGCGACCGGCTTACCTTCCGTCCCGCGTACTTTGTAATTATACACCGTTCTCGGTAGTTTGTCAAGCGTTTGGCGATTGTTCTGAGAAAAATTGCGGGCGGCGGTCAGGCTATGGGTTTGGTACGTCGTTTGCTGTGGCTGCCAAAATGGCACGCGGCCCGCCCCTCATGCCAAAATGGCAGGTGATTATGTGTCGTTTTTAGTTCTTTATTCAACAATTCTGGGTATTCTTCTTTTCCTGATACAAACCAGCTCTTCCTCAGCTTCCGCAATCTCTTGTTGGAGAGACTTGATACTATCCAAGTCAACCAGATCATAACCACGGAACCAACTAATGCTTGTTTCACAAAAAATAATCCTAAGCTCAAGATATTGTTCTCTGTCTTTAATGTTCTGTGTGTGCATTTTGTTTTCCTTGTTTGCGGTCGCTTCCTGCTGTCATTCTAACAGCATATCGTTGACAAGTCAATCGTCTCCCAGTCAATTTTCTTTTCCTGCCAAAATGGCACGCGGCCCGCCCCTCATGCCAAAATGGCAGTATTTTCTTGGGGTTGTTTAATTAAATAGCGACGAAGGGACTCGAACCCTTACTTGATGGATTTTCTTACCACTATAGTTTTCACTACCCTTGCGGTTTGTAGTCTAGACTTTGCCTTCACCATATCGTTTGTGTTGATTTAGGTGTCTCCCGTCAAGTCGTTACACCTTCTCTTTCGAGCTTGGCTCGGCATTGGCATTTTACAGCGTCCACCGAATTTGAGAGATTCTACATTAAAAATTTCTTTTTAAGCACTCCAATTTAATAATAAAGTCCATTGCCTCTGCCGTTGGGCTACGCCGCCGTATCAAATCGAGTGCGGGGAGCGAGAGTCGAACTCGCACTAACCAGTTCCTAAGACTGGCGCCTCTGCCGTTGGGCTACCCCCGCATGTTAGTATTGTATCGCTTCAAGTCTTTTTTGTCAAGTGCAGCCGGAGGGAATCGAACTCTCAAGTGCAGTTTGGAAGACTGCCAGTTTACCATTAACTTACGGCTGCGTATCTATGTGCAGTATCAGAGTCGAACTGATTTCTTTGGTTCTTCAGACCAGCGCTATAACCGTATCAGCTAACTGCACGAACTATGGAGCATAACAGAGTCGAACTGTTGTTTATTGATTGCAAATCAATGGTTTTACCATTAAACTAATACCCCTCATCAATCCCGAGCAGAGAAATTGAATCTCTTCGTCGTCCACCGTACTTATTTAATGACAACTGATTTACAGTCAGCCGTACGGAATGCTCGGGTCATTACTTCCATTATACACCAAAAATCGCCAGGTGTCAACTAGTGCATGGGCGGAATTTTTTTTTGTTGAGGAGCATAGTCTCTCCAAGACCCATCTTCATGTTGATAATAAACCTTATCTATATTAGGATCATAACACATTAAACAGTACTGATAATCATATTTGATGGGTTGTTCTGTCTTTTTTTGAACATATGATATGACTGGGATCTTAATTGACCCACTTTGATAGTCTTTCATTCCAGTATAGATTAGGCCAAAAATAGCAATAAAAACACCGATCCAGGGCATCGTAGAATCCTTTCGTTTGGAGTTTGCTTTTTCCGCAACTTGTGTCATAATAGTATATCGTCCGTTGTCCGTCCGAAACAATAGCAATTCGGGGCGATTTCTTTGGTCTGCCAAAATGGCAGTGTGGCCGCCAGGTCTGCCAAAATGGCAGCGGCATAAGCAGAAGTCGAGAGGATCGAACTCTCACCGGTTTTATCCGGCCTACTTTAGCAAAGTAGTCTAGCGAACCAATATCTAGCTGACTTCTATGAAGCGGAAGCGACACGAATCGAACGTGCGAGAGTTTTAAGGCTCCAGGTGTTTTCAAAACACTGTCCTCGACCAGCCGGACCACTTCCAATAAACCATCTAAGCTACGAGAATAGGGGTCGAACCTATATTTTACACCTTAACAGGGTGTGGCATTACCATTATGCTATCTCGCAATGTGTGTCTAACTTAAGTTGTCAAAGAACAAAAAAAATTTCGGGACTACGATTCGAACGTAGAATGAGGGGTCCAAAGCCCCACGTGATACCGTTTCACTATCCCGAATCGCTGCCTATCTGTCTCTGTGGCTACCGCTCTCCTTGTCTGATCTCTTGAGGTATTGTGCAGCTTCAACTATCCAATGGCCGAGCTTTTCGAGATTGTCAGCTTCTTTCTTGGTGAGATACCCCGCCAGGTGCATAAAAACAAACTCATTATTGCCCTTGCGAAGAATCTCCGCGATTCCAACCGTAGGCTCTAAATACTTCTTGGGCTTTGTTGCCATGATAGGCTCTTTCTGATTATGTATGTAAAAGTCTAGATAGCTGGATTTGAACCAGCGGCCTCTTGTTCCCAAAACAAGCGTTCTGCCAGGCTGAACTACATCTAGTTGTCTAAGATCTTCCTGCCGGTACTGCCCCGGCTTATCAGGTTTACAAAACCCGTGCATCGCTTTTTATGCTTAGGAAGAATGTAAGTGCCGCAAATTGGATTCGAACCAATGATTTTCTGCTTATGAGACAGACGAGAACGGCCAGACTTCTCTACTGCGGCCATATGTGTTACACCAACTCATCCATTATACTCGTCTTTCCATCGTTTGTCAACCCCCTGTCGTGTTCTTGTTCGCTTTGGGCGGCTGTCAATTGTGGTGTCTCCACGAAAATCAACGTGACCTTTTGCCCGTTCCCAAATGGGTTTGACCTTAATACTAATCGTTCCGTATTTTTTGTTTTTGCTCATGATTTTGGCATTATACACTAGGTTTTCTAATTGTCAAGTGGGCAATGAAAGGATCGAACTTTCGACTCCCCGCATGTAAAACGAGTACTCTACCACTGAGTTAATTGCCCGTACATCCCTAGTATACACCAACATATCGGCTTTGTCAAGACGTATTCTTGAAATATTCTGTCGTCTGCCCATTTGGCATGGGGCTGGCGGCTACTGCCAAAACGGCAGATTATCCACTAGAACTGATCCCCCTTAGTGCCAACATATATGCTTTGTTTGATCTAGTGCCCCTAATGTCTATCATTACCCTATTTGTTTTCCTAATCAGTTCCTCTCTCTCTTTATAATACTCTATCGATGTTTTGTTGTTTCTCAACCTGGGGTCAATATTATCTGCATAGACGTACATGAATCTTATTACGTCGTCTGGATCTCCAGAAACAATCTTCAGATACGAATGATAGGGTATATCGGGATGATCCTCATAAATTACGTCATCGTTACCGTATGACGATAAAGGCACCAGTAATAGTAATAGGACTTGGCTGGCTGTTCTCATAATTCACAATCTTGGTGGTTCGGATAGGACGTGGGGGGGGGGACCAATCTCTGTTTTTCTGAGAGATATTGTTTGTCTTATCTTCAATTTAATGATGGAGAGATAGCCTTTTCTGCACTGACTTTCATCAAGGCGTAAATCATATCTTTCATTATTGCCTTGTTCTCATTCATCATCATCATCTTCTCGTCAATGTTGCAATCTTTATGGTCTATGGACAAGGTTATTTCCGCAAACCCAGTGAGAGCCATCTCTAGTCCTAGATCAACTCGACTTAGATTGTTCATGATTTTGTCTCCTTGGCTGTTATTGTATCACATCCTAGACAAAAAGTCAAGCGTACGTACCCCACAGGATTCTTTATGACTGCCCAATTGGCAGCCGGGCGGCTGAAACTGTCAAAACGGCAGAATCAAGACAATAGGCCCAGCGTGAATCGAACACGCATCAAGGAGTTAGAAGCTCCTTATTCTATCCGTTGAACTATGGACCCGTATAAGTCAAATCCGCTATAAAAGAATCGAACTTTTTTATCTACCTTATCAGAGTAGCGTCTTACCATTAGACGAATAGCGGGCAGTATTAAGATGTCCTACCACATACTGTACACCGATAAACCCCAGACTTGTTGGTTGGGTTGCCTACTCGCTTTCCTTCGCCGTGTTTTGTGTCCTGAAAGTCGTGCTTGCAGATACATTTTATGATTTTAACTTGCATTGGTTATATTCCTCTTGTTATCCGAGCGGGTATAGTTTCTGTGGAGTCGTTTTATTTCCTTCTTCAGTGATGTGTATTCATCATCCTTTGTCACATAAAAGATAGCCGAGTATTTCCACCACTTAGAGCGGCAAACTTCTTCATATTTGACGTTATCTATTCCAAAAAGTTTGAGCGTAGCAATTGTCGCACTGAAGTCATGGTAATCATTAAATCCCGTAACGTGTAGGGGAAAATTAATTGTCATAGTATTCACCATGAAATTGTTACCATACAAATGTTGTCAAGTTCGAGCCTGGCCATGTATCCTAAGTTGCGAATCCGTAGGAGTACTTTGTCTCTTTCTTCATTGCTTCTTTGCTTTATTCCATAGGGTAGGTCGTATTTTACGTATGTCTTTCCTTCTTTTGCTGCGTTGTTAATTAACTCATTAATCTCTGAAAGAGTTCTGTGGAATAGATCATTAAAGTATTTGATATCCCCCGCTTTGTGTTTTGCTACTAGGTCTCTTGCTGCTTGTGCGTTCAACATTTTCTGTTTACTCCTTCTGTTTTATCCAAACTCTCTTATTTTCTATCGTTAATTCGCACGGACTATTCGTTAGATCACGCTTAAGTTGATCTATCTTTCTATTATATCTCCAAGACCCCAGTTTGTCAAGCCCGCGAGCAATGAAACAAAATAGGGTCTCGGAGAGTATAAATAGTGATACAAAAACAGCTAGTGTTCCTAGTATCCATATTGCGATCATGAATATACTGGCTCAATCATCTTGCAGGCCAACAGGCTACGGATTTTCTTTTCTCCACATTGTACGACCACGTAGGGGCCATTGGGGCCGACAGCGGCACGGAGAATCTTGCCTTCGTACCACTTCAAGATATTCCGACGACCATGCTTGGGGTATTTGGTTCGGATGCGTTGAGCAACGGCGGCAGTCATTTTTATCTCCAGGTTAGGGACATTTCAGGTTTCCAACAACTCACTTATTCTACACCAATCTCATCGTCTTGTCAAGCCGTATTTCTTTAGATTTTTGGGTGTGTGTATGCTGCCATTTTGGCAGATTGTGGGGGCGGCCTGCCATTTTGGCAGCTAGTCTTCGTCGTTCCACATGTCCGCCCATGATTCTGCATCCAGACCAGATATCAATATCTCTCGATCCTCTTTTGATAGATACGGAAAACATTCTTGAATATATTCCCCGTTAATCCATCTGTTTGCGTCGGACAATTTTACTTGAATTGTAAAGTGTAGACCACTTAAACAATACCCGTCGAAAACTAGTATGTCACCATTCTCAATAGTGTATCTTGTGACTGAATCAGTTAGTGCATATGCTCTTGCCATTAGTCTTCTCTGTAATTAGTGGGCAGGGAATAATACGTTAGCTAATCCTTTAGTACACATATTACATGCGATACTATCTTTGGTGCCCGTACATGTAATCGTTTCTCGTCCTCTGCGAATTTCGGGACAAGTAATAAACCTTTCATTATTCAAGACTACCATCTTTGGCAAGGTTTTTTGCCATGCTGATTTTTTCGCCGGTCCTCGTGGACGCTTTATCGTAATTTTTTGTTGACTATCGCACCAGGCGAATAGCTTGAACCCGGCATTTTTTGCCAGTGTCATGCTGTCGTCATCGTGAACGCTTGCATAGACCGCCATATATTTTTCCATGGCGACAAGTCTAGCATCATAAATATGGGTATAAAACCACATTTCCGGCAGGGCGTTACCAGACACAATGACACTTTCACATGCTGCGGTTACATTTGCCACATAGTCGGTATCTAATTCTCCGTTTAGAAACCAGTCTCCGCGTTCATGCCATCGTATCGACCTTTTACGGCGGATCGCTTCTAGGATCATACTGCGAATTTTGCCCTTTTCTGTAATAAGGTTTGCGAATCCCGCAACCCTGGCACGCTTATATTGTTTTTCGGTCGCTTCGGCATAACATCCGTTTCCCAAAAATTCGCAAGTTGATGGGCACGTGTCACCAACTGGTCGTGATACTACTATGCAACCATTGCCGAGTTTTTCGTTACCGTCTGCCGTTTTCATTCTATTGTTCTCCGTGTGAGTTTTTCTCATTATATGGTACGGTATCGGTTTGTCAATGGGGTGCTAGTGAATTATTTTGGGCGGCTGCGGGTGATGGGTTTGGCACGCCGTTTGCTGTGGCTGCCAAAATGGCACGTGGCCCGCTGCCCATGCCAAAAAGGCAGCCTGCCTCATTGCTGGGCAGTGCTGCCTGGTTGGTGTCATTTTGATAGGTTCACAACTTAAAGTGATCCTTATAAAGTTTCCAACAGTAGGAATTTTTCATTATGGCTGGTTCTGCCTCTGGCCAACGATCCTTAATTATATATTTCGAATAATAGTAAGCATATCCTGGGGAGGCCATAATTATTGGTTCTGCTTCTGGCCAACTACCCTTAATCACGCCATATGCATAGTGGTAAGCATATGCTGGTGAGGTCATAATCGTAGGTTCTGCTTCTGGCCAACGTCCCTTAATTATATCTTTCGCGTAATCATACAAGTCTTCTGGACTATCTTTGTGTTGTTCCAAAAACAATTCTTTGTCAGTCATCGCAGCATCCTTATTCTGTGGTCTTCGTTCTGTGGTCATTCTACAGTATGGTATCGTCAATGTCAAGCAAAAAAATCAGGAGAAAAACTATTTGCGGGATTTTTTTTGGCACGCCGTTTGCTGTGGCTGCCAAAATGGCACGTGGCCCGCTGCCCATGCCAAAAAGGCAGCCTGCCTCATTGCTGGGCAGTGCTGCCTGGTTGGTGTCATTTTGATAGGTTCACAACTTA
>Ga0163151_10009736_pt1 | contig 10351 bp, 10 predicted proteins | sample OliLakLV19MP5IB2_FD_145596 | JGI IMG/M metagenome (GOLD analysis project Ga0163151, IMG submission 145596) | Freshwater microbial mat bacterial communities from Lake Vanda, McMurdo Dry Valleys, Antarctica - Oligotrophic Lake LV.19.MP5.IB-2 | ecosystem: Environmental > Aquatic > Freshwater >... | reverse complement strand
GTCCGAATACAAGGGCGATTGTTCTAAAAAATCAAAACCGTTGACCGCGGATTACGCGGATTACGCGGATAAATCATCCTATCCAAACGCTCCAGCTGGACTTGAACCCACGACTACCTTGGGCATCCGCTTCATCTGCGCTATCCGCGATGGTTTTATTCCGCGCCTTAATAATGTAGACGATTGTCACCGCAACGAGGTGCGCGAAGCGCGCCGGGGTGATCCAGCTCGATTGCTTCGTCGCTCCGCTTCTCGCAATGACCGTCCGAATATCAAGGGCGATTGTTCTAAAAAACCAAAACCTTTGACCGCGGATTACGCCGATTACGCGGATAAATCATCCTATCCAAACGGTCCAGCTGGACTTGAACCCACGACTACCTTGGGCATCCGCTTCATCCGCGCTATCCGCGATGGTTTTATTCCGCGCCTTAATAATGTAGACGATTGTCACCGCAACGAGGTGCGCGAAGCGCGCCGGGGTGATCCAGCTCGATTGCTTCGTCGCTTCGCTTCTCGCAATGACAGTCCAAAAATCACGGGCGATTGGTGTAAGCTGCGTGGATGGTAGCAATCACAGCGGAATTGGTGGGGACCGGGGCGAAGCGCGATCGTCGCGGGCGGCGGGTGACGCCGGCAGAGCGATGCGCGGAAAGGATGGAGGCGTATGCGGCGAGCACCCCACCGCCTGGCTCCCAACTTGAAGAAATCAGCTCTACCGCATCGCCCTCAGAAACAATCTGGCATTGCGGACTAGCGTCTGCATCTAATAAATCATTTGGTCCTCGTGCATGAACCCGTTTAAAACGCCAATCCTGTTCCTCGTCTTTAATCGCCCGGAACAGACAGCCCGCGTTTTTGAGAGCATTCGCGCCCTCAAACCGTCCCTTCTCTTCGTCGCGGGCGACGGCGCCCGGTCGGACCGAGAGGGAGAGGACGAACTTGTTCGGCGAACCCGGCGGATCGCCACGGCGATCGATTGGACTTGTGAGGTGACGACCCTTTTCCGTGATTCAAATCTTGGTTGCGGACTGGCCGTCAGCGGCGCGATCTCCTGGTTCTTCGAACACGTGACCGAAGGAATCATTCTCGAAGACGACTGTCTCCCTCACCCGGATTTTTATCCCTACTGTGAAACCCTGCTGGCCCGCTACCGCGACGAACCGCGGGTGGCGACCATTGCCGGCACTCATTTTCTTCCGTCCGAACTTCCGCACGAACAGAGTCACTACGTTTCAAAATATTTCCAGATGTGGGGCTGGGCGACGTGGCGCCGGACTTGGAAGAATTATGACCTTGGCCTGAAGCAACTGCCCGATGACGCCTGGCTTTCCCTGCTCGACCGGATCCATCCCAACCCAGTGGAGGCGGGTTATTGGCGGGAAGTTTACCAGTCCCTCAAACCTGGGATCATCGACACGTGGGATTTCCAGATGTTTTTTTGCAACTGGCACGCCGGCGGCAACCATGTAATGCCAAGGCGCAATTTGATCTCGAATATCGGCTACGGGCCCGATGCCACGCACACGAACTTCGACAGTCCGATGGCCAATCTGCCCACGGCGCCACTCACGCTGACCGACACTCCCATCCCGCTCGAACCCAACGCTGCGGTCGACGGGCTCATTTTTTATCTGCGGTTCCTCGAGTCGATGAAACAAACGTGGTGGGTGGAGCAGGTCCTGTCGCCTGAGGGCAAACTCGGCCAAGTGCGCACCGAACTGGCCCTGAAAGAACGCATGATCCGTGAGCTTGAACGGGAAGTCATCGACAAGCGCCTCAAACTCCGCGCCGCCACCAAGGCCTTGGCCCTGGCCACTGCCGGCCAAACCGCCTTACACTCGTCGCCTCGTTCCATCCCTGGGGTTGAATTGCTTCAACAACGGAGCCCGATGTCCTACCAACCACTCGGGAGCCAAGTCTGACCACCCATGCCTACCGAATGTCCCACGCCCGCGAATATCGCCGAGTTCTCTTATTCCCGTCTTTCGCATTTCGATCTTTTTCGAGGATTGCCTTTCAAATCTTACAATGTCGATGACCCCGATCCGGCCATCTGCGACCTCAAGGTTTATCAGGATTACCTCACTTACTGTTTCATCAGTCGCAACGTGCCCAAGGGATCGAGAATCCTCGAGGTGGGCGGCGGCGACAGCCGAATCTTGAAATTCTTTGCCCAGGATTATGAGTGCTGGAACGCCGACAAGTGTGAAGGCCTGGGTAACGGCCCGATCAAGTTTACCTCGCCGAATTATCGCATCGTTTACGACTACGTCGGGTCGTTCAACCCGGAGCTGCCCGACGGCTATTTCGACTTCGTTTTCTCGATCTCCGCCCTTGAGCACACGCCCGAAGACCAAGCCATCCGGGTCAATGTGCTCAAGGACATCAACCGCGTCCTTAAGCCCGGCGGTTCCTCCCTTCACTGCTTCGACGCCATCCTCCGTCCGGCTGGTAAATCGTGGGTCAACGGACTCGTTCCCTACCTCTACGCGAACGCCCCGGTCGCCACGCGCAACGTGCCGCTTGCCGAAATCGACGCCGACCCGGACACCTATGCCATGTCCCGGACAGCCTACGAGACCAACTGGCAGCCCATCACGAAGGACTCCTACGAGAATTTCGGCCGGGCGTTTTCGATTAATCTGCTATGGTTAAACGAAAGCCGCTGAAATAACCCATTTAAACCGACCTCGATCCGCCTGGAATTGTCGCTAGGTCCGTCCGCACCGTTAGGCCAAATCTGATGTCATCGAACGCACAACCCAACGCCCCCATAATCCCGCCGAACAATTCGGCACCGCAACGATGGGCCCGTTGGCCGGCGCTCCTGTTTGGCATCACATTGCTTGTCGGTACCCTCGCCTATTTTGTGCCAACATTTTCGACTCTCACTCGTTCGGGCTATCCCTACGAAGCATGGGACGAGATCGCCGGTTATAATACCTCGTTCGTCCTGGCTGGCGAGCACACACGACGAGCGCACTTTTATGGCACGCTCGATATCGCCAAGTTTGTGCTGGCCGACACCCTATATACTCGCGCGGACCCGATCGGCATGACCCTTCGACGGGTCAACTACACCAACAATGTGCCCGAAACACTCGAAGACTATCATGTTTTTTATGGCCCGAATTTTTGGGCACCACAGGCATTGGGGGCAATCGAGTATGTCTATTTTCGCGGCGTGCAGGATCGCACACCGATTTTCTGGGCCCGCGCAATCAGCATGGGCCTGTGCATGGTGGCGTATCTTGTCGTGGGCCTACTATTTCTCCGCTATGCGGGTCCTGCCAGCCCTTGGTTGATCGGGGCCCTGGCGTTGTTTGTCTGCCAGCCGACCCATCATGAACAATTCTCCCATGCGCTGCCGAACGCGTTCAATGCGCTGCTGATTGGGGGCGCCTGGTTTCTTTCCATCGCCATCCTCCGCTCCCCATCGCGTCCGAACATGATTCTGCTCGGATGTCTACTTGGGATCGCGGTGAATTCGAAATTCGATGCTATAATCTACACGTCGGGTGCCGGGCTCGCTGCCCTGGCAGCGCCTTGGATCGGGCGCCGGTTCTCGGTGCGCCCATTCGTCGATCTGATCGTGAGTTTTGCCGTCATTTTGGTGCTGACCAATCCTTATCTCTGGTTCGATCCCGTCCAGCAACTGGAAATCAAACGAAAGTTCCTGTCAGGCGTCGGGGTGGGGTCTCCGTCGCTGAGCAACAATTGGGAGGTGCTCGCCGAATTTGCCCAAAATTTCTTTAGCGCGCAACCGAACGGCACATCGTTCATCAGCGCTGGCATCGCCGGGCTGCTGTTGTTGACCATCGCCGCCGTCGGGTTGATTCTTCCTTTGCTCCTCGACCACGAAGCGCCGGCGCGAGCCCGGTGGGCGCGTTTTTTTATTTCCTTCACGTTCCTTGCGTTTGCCTTGCTCGTGCCGTTGCTGTTCGCGAATACCCTATACGCGCGTTATTTTCTACCGGCCTTATGCCTGATCCTGTGCCAATTTGGCTACGCGATCGCTCCTCCCATTGGGCAGCGTTCGTGGAGGAAGGCCGTGGCGGCTGTGGTGTTGGTCGCATTTTTAGCTTCGTTTTTGGTGCAGGCCAAGGGGCTCAGCCATCTGGCGAATTGGTTGGAGGATGGCTTGGCGAGACGCCACGGTCTCGACCCTAGGCACAGCCGCAACCATGCGACGCTGCATGTGATCGATCAGCTCATGCAACAAGACGAGAGGCTTGAAATTCTGGTCGATCAGCACAGCTACATCGATCTTCGAGCATTCTTGAAACGCGGCAAACAGCCTATCTTGGTAAATGCCCTGAACTTTGAGCGGGTGCTACAGCCCTCCGCTACTGATCCGGACCGCCCCCGGATCGTCATCTACACCCCGGGCACATCCGCGGTTCAACCTGACTGGAAGGGCCGCTGGAAACCGGAAATGGAAACCCGTTACGCAGCTTATATCGCGACGCTGGAGCAACTGCCCACCCTCGCGGCTTTCGGTCAGAATCCCGCCGCACTCCTAGAATGGGCTCCCCCGGGAGCCAATGATCTTGTCAAGATTGCGCGGCTTCGCTGACTTAAAATCAACCCATGACCACACCACGCAAAGAGAACTGGGCCGAGATCCATGACCCCGAGGCCTCCTGGCGGAAGAAAATTGTCGGCGAAATCAGCGATCTCTTCATCGTGCCCCGTTATCTTCGTTTCTTTTACGGGCATTTCGGACGCGAAACACAGGCCGCTTTCTTCGAAATTGGATCGGGCAACGGCGACATGACCAAGGCAATCCTGTCAGCCAATCAGGGCCAGATCGGCACATACGTGGTCTCCGAGTATTTTGCGGAAGGCGTCCAATGGCTGCGACGCATCGGACTTGACGCGATCCAAGCCGACGCCGAGCGGTTGCCCCTGGCGGATGCCTCTTTCGACGTGACGGTTGAGTTTGATGTGATGCATCATGTCTCTGATCCGCGCGCCATGGCCAGGGAGATGATGCGGGTGGCGCGCGGCCGCTGTCTTCTCACGGAGTCAAACGGCCTTTCCATCTTCCGGAAACTCAAGGAACTCACCCCGGGCCATCGTGCTGCCGGCGAACAGTCTTTCACCCCCCGTCGCTGGCGAAGCTTTTTCGAAGGACACGCCGGCTACCGGCTGACGCGTTTCGAGATCTTTCCGTTCCTCTTTCCATTCAAGGTGCCGCATTCGCTGCTCCCTGCATTGATATGGTGGAACCGCGTGGTTGAGAAGATCCCGTTGCTTCGCTGGCAATGTTCGAGCGTGGCGATCTACCTTGAATACGATAGAGTCCAGGAATCCAACCGCACTTCATGACATCAAGCTCCAGCAATAGGTCGGAGACCGGCGCCGAGCTCGAGCTTTCGGTGGTCATTCCAACTTTCAAGGAGTCCGCCCGCCTTCCGCAGACGCTGAGCGAGATCGTGCCCTATCTCGATGAGCATCACCCGTCGCACGAGATCCTCGTTGTGGACGACAACAGCCCGGATGGCACGGGCCAGATCGTGAAGGATTGGGCGCTACGACATCCCAAGCTCAAACTCCTCGTCCAGCCGGGACGCCACGGCAAGGGGGCGGCGGTCAGGCGCGGGTGCCTCGAGTCTCGCGGCCGCTTTGTATTATTTATGGATGCCGATCACTCGACGCCAATTCACGAACTCGAGGACTTTTTCCCGGCCATCGGTAATGCCGGCGCCGTCGTAGGGGTCCGGACCTACCAGGAGGACGAGTCCCGCGGGCGTCGCGTCATCGGTTTGATCGCACAGCTTCTCGCCCATCTCATCGTCTTTCGCAAGGCGGTCGTCGACAGCCAGTGCGGGTTCAAGATGTTCACAAAGGACGCCGTGCAGCGGATCTTTCCGTTTGCCCGTGTTGACGGCGGGATGCTCGACGTCGAGCTATTCTATCTCATGCACAAATTCGGCGTTTCCTGCCGGTATGTGCCAGTGACCTGGGCCAACAAGCCCGGATCCCGAATCAACGTGCTCGCATGCATGGTCCGCGATCCGGTCGACATGCTTCGCATCCGCATACGGGATCTCGCCGGTGTATATGCTAAGCCCATCGCGAAATCTGCTCAGCCATGGAGAACAGCCAAGTGAGTGAATTGAAAATCAACGCTACGTCCGTGGAGCGAAATGAATCTGACGCTTGGTTGCAGAATTACGCCGACGAGACAGAGCGGCAGCATCGCCGCATGGCGATGCCTCCAAAACTCGCCAAAATTGGCCTTACCTCGGCTCACAAAAGCAAGGCTGTCCTCGATATGTGCTGCGGCCATGGCGAGGCTCTTGACGCCCTCTATACGCAAGGATTTCGTAATCTCTCTGGCATGGATTTAACGATCACAGACGAATTAGCCACTGACAAACGCTTCTCGATTTCCCAAGGCAATGTCACATCGACTAATTTCCCCGATGCCTCATTCGATTGGGTCACATGCATACACAGTCTGCATCATCTCGCCAGCCCTCATAACGTAGAGAAATTCGTGAACGAGAGTTGGCGACTATTAAGGCCCGGAGGACGCCTTTCGATCATCGACTTTCCCGGCTCTCCGCAGATCAAGCTGGCTTTTTGGTATTTCCGACAGCCAAAGCTCCATTTTACCGCTTATACGAAATATTTCGGGCGTATAATTCAGGAGGAGTGGTTTTTTCTAAAGGATTACCTTCCACAATGGCCTCAGATCCGAAAGCAACTCTGGGAGGGCAGATTCGAAGTCGAGTCATCCACGTCAACAACGTTCTACTACTACTTGACGCTGCGTAAACCAGATTCGACCAAATGAAGCGTCTGCTCGTCACGGGGGTTCCCGGCTGGTTGACCAACGCATTGCTGGAATCACTGGCAGTCTCATCTCCAGCCGAGTTGAAAGAAGTGCGCTGTATGATGCTGCATCCCGGACCACTGCCAGAATTGCCGAAATCCTCTGTGCAATTCACTTCTATTGTCGGTAATCTGGAAGAAATGGCCGACCTAAAAGAGGCCGTTGTAGGGTGTGATGCAATCCTTCACACAGCAGGCATTCTGCACGTGCGACGAACGGCTGACTGGTATCGCGTCAACACCGACGGCACACGCCATCTCCTTGAAGCAGCCCAGAAAGCGGGAGTGCGCCGCTTTGTGCTGATCAGCAGCAATGCCGCCGCTGGGAAAAGCTCAAGTAACCGTGATCTTTTGACCGAGCAAGATCCGCCCAAGCCTTTGTCGCATTACGGTAAAAGTAAATTGCTTGCCGAGCACCTCGTGCTGGCATCACCAATGGAAGGCGTGGTCATTCGACCCTGCATGTTTTACGGTCCGCCGGTTCCGGAGCGCCATGTCGACATCTATAAGCGCATCCAGAAGGGTCGGATGCCTATGATCGGGCACGGCAATTACGCTCGAAGCGTCACTCATATCCACAACCTCGTGCAGGGTTGCGTCCTTGCCCTAACCAAATCCACCGCTGTCGGCCAAACCTATTACATTGCTGATGCTGAAGTTTATACAACCAGGCGCATTATCGAAGCGATGGCCAAGGCGCTCAATGTTGAACCACGCTATCTGCAACTCCCCAGTTTCATCGCACCGATTGCATTCCTCGGAGATCGTATGCTCGCGGCGCTAGGCCTCTATTGGCAAAACTTGCACCTTGTCGGTGAGGCAGACTGGCACGTTGGAGTTTCGATCGAAAAAGCAAAGCGGGAGCTTGGTTACATTCCCACGGAAGAATTAGAAACAGGCATGCATGCTGCCATCGACTGGTGTTGCGCCAAAGGCCTATTTACCTCCTGACCCATGATTATAGCACGCTCTCGGCTCCGCATATCGGGCGATTTCGGGATTTCGGACGGGGATTTCGGACGGGGTCATGTCGCGAATCGCGAATGCGCGATCAGGCACCCCGATTTTGAGTAAACCCAGCTATTGCCACTGCCAACATGCGGATTTCGGAAGAGATTTCGGAAGGGGAATGCGGACGGGGAATGCGGACGGGGTCAGGCCGCTAGTTGCTAGTTCCTGACCTGACAACGGGCGATTTCGAACGGGGTCAGGGATTTCGGAAGGGGTCGGGCCGCTAGTTGCTAGTTCCTGACCTGACAGCAGAGGGCGCGGTATGATCGTGTAGCTTCGGCAAGCGTGCGCAACTCCGGGGCGGGTTCCTGCTACGATGGGCGGAACCATGGCAAAGACATCAAGGAGCTCACTGGGAGATTTCGGACGGGGTCATGTCGCGAATCGCGAATGCGCGATCGGGCACCCCGATTTTGAGTAAACCCAGCTGTTGCCACGGCCAACATGGAGATTTCGGACGGGGTCATGTCGCGAATCGCGAATGCGCGATCGGGCACCCCGATTTTGAGTAAACCCAGCTGTTGCCACGGCCAACATGGGGGCAGCCCCGAACCTTTGTGGTCAATTGCTCACCCAGCCACCGATTGGTCACGCCGCTCCGACGCTTCATCCAAGCCGCCAGGGCGATTTTCCAAGCAGCGGATTTCGGGGCCTCGGAGGCATCAGACAATCTGTGTCGCATGAACCACAAGCCCACCGTCAGTCGTCGGTTCCATTCTGCTGGACAGCAGAATGGAACCGAGTGAAAAGGCTGTCGGCAAAGAGCGACCTCGCGCACTGGCGCTCGCAACTAGGCAGACACCAGCACTTCGGGCTTTCTTTCGGCGATCTGCAGGAGCCTTAACGCCGCGCCGGAGGGCTGGCGGCGGTTTTTCTCCCAACTGCGGACCGTATCCGGAGTGACGTTGAGGTAGGCGGCGAAAACGGGCGTGCTGGCTTTGAGCGACCGGCGGAGACGCGCGATGCTGGCCGGAGTCATCTTCCTGGCCCGCGCCGGCACTGTCGTCGTTTTCAGCGTGAGTTGACCCTTGGCATGGGCGAGCGCTTCCTGCATTCCACCCAGCAAGTGGGCTTCGTTGAACTGGATTCCTTTAGGCATGGGATTCTTTTTTGATTTGTTGGGCGATGTTCCGCATGGCTTTCTTGCCCGCAGCGGAGAGATTGTCGGCATTCCCCTTGGTAAAGACGTAGATCAGATAGAGGGTGTGGTGGTGGCTCAGGTAGAGGTAGATGACTCTTGCGCCTCCGCTCTTGCCCCGGCCAGGGAGCGCCATCCGCGCTTTGCGGACCCCGCCACACCCCGCAAGGAGGGCTCCTCTTTCCGGATGGTCGGCGAGTTCCTGTTGGAAGGCGGCAAAGTCATCGTCATTTATCAGGCCCGTGATGAGCCCCGTGAAGGTCGGGGTTTCCACGAAGGTCAGCATTGTCTAGGGTGTGACAGAGTCACGTCCTTATCAAATGGAATGTTCCGCCTGCCGCCAGGTCAATCGGGATATTACAAGGGACAGGCCGAAAATGGGTTCCAGTCCCGTCGGTCGTTTCCGTTTTCGCCGGCCGCATCGCTGACACCGGCAAGCCCACCAGGGGGCAGCCCCGAACCTTTGTAGTCAGTCGATCACTCAATTCCTTTGCCTCGGCTCGATCACCCCGCGCCTCGGCTGGGAACCCGCGAATCCTGAGGTAATCACCACTGCTTGCCACGTTCCTCGGGGATGATGCGGCGCAGGGTGTATATCGGTTCCGGCGAGTTCGCTGGCGTGCGTGGCGAGCGTCGGCCACGGATCCCACGGCGCGGCCAGCAGCCGCCCGGAGATGCCGTCGCTCGCGGATGAGAGGAGCCATTCGACCAGCCCAAGGGGGCGATGTCGAGGGGGGGCGGCTTTGGGGTTCACTGGAGCTTCTTTTGTAGGGCAAGGTCCGGCCGGCGGCGCCAGGCGCTGACGTTGCGGCTGACTTCGTGCATGTTGCCTACCTCCGGAACACCATGGCGATCCCGTGGACAATTCTGGATGCTTGTGTTTCCAGGTGTTTGGCTGGAGCGTCCTTGAGGCCATCCGCACAGCCGGTTTCGTCGATGCCCGCCGCACTGTGTTTTATTGGTCGTCCGATTGCGGCTACCCCGGACCCCATCAACGACAAATCCTCGCCGCCAAGGCGCTTTAAGCGCACAATGTTCCGCGCTCAACCCCCTTTCGCCACTCCGGGTTCATGAACATGAAGTTTACGCAGTATTTTCTCCATACGCGGCTGAGACCTGATCGCGCACTCATCCGCGACGACTGGATTTTTCACGTGTTCCAAAACCCGGAGCGCGAGCAAATCCAATCCGAATGGCCGTATTCGTCGCTGGGGAAAGATTGCGGAAAATGAATCGCGGATCTTACGTGTGGTGCTACTAGAAGACGGTGAGACCGTTCACAACGCATTTTTCGACCGGGGACTTCGCTTATGAAAATCAAATACTTTACCGAAACAGATACCGCTTTGCTGGAGT
>Ga0163151_10009735_pt1 | contig 10353 bp, 25 predicted proteins | sample OliLakLV19MP5IB2_FD_145596 | JGI IMG/M metagenome (GOLD analysis project Ga0163151, IMG submission 145596) | Freshwater microbial mat bacterial communities from Lake Vanda, McMurdo Dry Valleys, Antarctica - Oligotrophic Lake LV.19.MP5.IB-2 | ecosystem: Environmental > Aquatic > Freshwater >... | reverse complement strand
TACGCACCTTGTGCCAAACGATGTTGCTCTTGTAGTGGAAGCCCCATGCCCTAAGGGTTTCTATGCCCTCTGGCAGCAGGGCGTTTGGTACCCACAGGTAGCAATGCGCGGTATCGCGAAGCAACGGCAAAACTGGCAGCGACTTAATTTCGTTAAGAGAGAGAGTCATATACCGATTCAGGCGCTTGTGTTCCGGGGCCATCTTGCCAGTCCGGTTCTGGAACTGCCACGGCGGATCGGCCAAAATCGTCGAGAATCGCTGGCCTTGAATCGCGAGAAGCAAATTTTCGGCCGCTGAAAGGCTCATTCCACGGTCCTTCACTGGTGTCATTTCTGTCCTCGATGGCCCACGCACTCCCGCCACCGCAGCGCATCCGGCTCCGCAGCCTCGGCCCGCGCCAGTGCATCGTCACGTTCGGCGGTCATGGCGGCGAGGTCGGCGGCGAACGCATCGTGGCCAGCGGCGTAGGCGTGCTCGAAAAGCTCGCTTGTCAACACCATACTCTCGGCGCGTGAGTAGTGTCCTCTGAATATTTTCTGCGCCAGCTCGCTGGCATCCAGCCACGCCCGCTGCTTGGCCTCGTCCCGCACCGGCCCGCTCATGGCGCGCCGCTCTCCCGCAATTGGGCGGCAAGGCGCTCGATCAGGGCGGCGGCTTGGTGGATGTGTGTGGAAATTGACCTTTGATGATCTAGCACACGGTCGGGCGGGTTATATCCGCGCAACGTCTCAAGCATGTATTCCACGCTGAATGCCACTCCTGCCGCAACTTCATCCGGTCCGCTGGAGGTGGCGGCATCCGAACCGACAGCGCCCTCGGGAGAAGGCCCACTTCCCAGTTTGGTCGGTGTAGATGCCGAAGATTGTTCAGGGTTGTCCGCCACCGGCTCCACCTTCGCATCAACCTCGGCCAGCGCGTCGCGGAGAGCGCCTATAGCCCCCGCCGCCTCTCGGGTTGGCATTAGATGCAGCGGGCACGTATCCAGTACCACCTGCGCCGCAGCCCGTACCTTGTCATTGCTCATCAGTAGAGTCCTTCGCTGTATAGCTTCGGCCCATCAAGCCCATCGCCGCACGCTTCGGGGTGGATGATTTGGCCCGCAGCCTGCGCCACTTCGTAGGCTTCTTCGCGCGTCATGTAAACGCCGTACTGATCGACAAAGCCTTGATCGGGGTCGTAGCGATGTTTGAACCTGGTGCTGTCGCGGCGCGCGTCAATCTGCTCGTGCATGTCCTTGCCGTAATGGCGGATGCCTAGCAAAAGGTCGCCGCCGGCGCTGCGGATTGCAGCGCACACCACGCGCCGTACCTTGTCGTTGCTCATCGCGTGACACCAACAGCGTCCCACGCCAGATTCACGATCCTCCGCACTTGGTCGTTGTGCTCCGCGTTTGCGCACGAAGCGTCCACATCAAGTCGCCCGTTGCGATAGCTCACATGTTCAGTCACCATTAAGGCTTCCCCCTCCCCAACTAAACGCACAAGCTCGTACAAATTTTTTATCGCCCGGCCCAAATTCTCTACTGTATTCGGGTCATCGCTCTCCGGCTCCACCGTCACATCGCCCGCAGCCACGCACGCGCGAGCGGCGGCCCATGCGTCGGCGAGGTCTCTATTGGCTGTAGCAATGCCCGGAAACCCGCACGACTTGCGAGCATCCTCTGCCGCCACCAGTTCTGCCAGCACTGCATACGCGGTCGGATTCATGCGCTCTCCATATCGGCAAGGTAAACGCCGCGCTCTGCGGCGAAGGCTTCAACGCGCGTCATGTAGTCGTTGAACTCGGCCACGTCTAGATCAGCGGTGCTATTGGGGATGGATAGCGTTTTACCGCTCGGAAGCCGCGTATCGACGCAACCGAGAAACCGCTTCTTAAACTCCAGGTGCCACGTCTGCGCACCGTACTGCTCGCCAGCCGGTTGAAGCCGGTCAGCGATCTCATGCAGCAGGAGCCAATAACGAGCGTTCGCGGCATGGCTGCGCCTGTGCAGGCGATGGCAGGTCGGGCAGCGGGACGGCTTCATGCTGCTAACCGCCCGGGCCTGTAACCCGTCTTGGCCTGCCAGAATGTCAACAGCGCGTTGAACATCAATAACCCGCCTTCCAACTTCTCCGGTGTGGCGGTGACGAACGATGCTCCCGGCACATTGCGATTGACGAACAGAATCCCGCACTGTGCAGCGGGTATGCCAAGCCCATGCCGGTACGCGGCAAGCTGCATCAAGTGTTCGTCATACAACTCCCCGCCGTCGCCGTCTTTTGTTTTCACGTCGATCAGCCATCCGGGACTGTGCAAGTCCGTCTTGCCGCCGAAGCCGTCGGGATGGGCAAAGGATCGCTCCGCAGACCACTCCTGCGCCCCGCAAATGGCGTCCAGCGTGTCGCGGGCTACCTTGACCCAATCCCAGTAATCCTCGTCCGGCGGCTGGCCCCTGTAGTGCTTCTCTACGGCGGCGTGGATAGCTGTGCCCTTGTCGGCGGCGGCGCGGCCCTGCATCTGCCAATCCTGCTCAACCCGCGTCAGCCATTCGGCTTCCGTCTCGTTGATGTTGCGCGGCAAGGTCAGGGCTGACAACAACACCTGGTTGCGCTTCCACTTCTCCAACGCGGGCGCAGCGGCCATGCGAATGATTGTGGTGACGGATGGGCAAAGCTGATGCTCCCGCGCGTCGCGCAGCGTGGTGTTGCGCTCCTTCCCGTTCTTCCCGATGATGGTGTACTGCGGGCTGCCGTCCTGCCCGTACCAATGCCCTGCGGCGGTGGCGAATTCGGTCATGATTAGTCCCACATCCCGCGCGGAGCGAAGGGGATGTCGTCGTCTACGGTAGAACCTTGTTTCGCACCAGCACTCGGCGGCGCGAAAGACTCTTTGTACTCGTCCGACTTGACGATGATGTCTTTGATGCCGTCGGAGAGCGCGGCGAAGGCGTTATCGTCGTATTCATCCAGCCAGAATGACGACAGCGGATTGAATGCCGGAGGACATTCCATCCCCTTCGGCATGGCGTTGACGTTGACGACTTTGGCCTTGCCCTTCTCGTTATGCACCACGGACAGCATGCACGGCGCACCGAGAATTTTCATGATGTCGAATTTCCCCAACTCCTCCGGCGTGAACGGGCGCGAGCGCCACGATTCCAGGTCTTTGCGAAGGTTCGCCTTCTCGCCCAACGAGTTCGTGTAGAACCGGCTCACGATCAGGGGCTTGGCCTGCCCGTCGATCTCGACGGTTTCCATCGGCAATTCCCAAGTGATCAGCACCTGATTGCGGATGGTTGGCTTGCCTTCATACTCGCCGTGATGCGTGCCCAGGTCGGTCAACTTGATGCACCGGCCAACGTGATTTCCTGCGGGCGGTTGCTTAAAGTCGCTGCCGCCGGTATCGCTCGCGTATCTGCCCATCATTGATTCCCTTCGTAAGAGTCTGCGTTCTTCGGTTTCGTAATCGTCAATCCATGCCTGTAGATCAGGCGGTAACACCGGACGCCCACTGCAACAACTTCAATTCCTGCGGCGGCAATCCTAGTTTTTTGGCGTGGCGCAAAGCGTCGCGGATGTCTTGTTCCAATTCCTCACGCTGGTCGGCTTGCGCGGCATCCATTGCATCTTGCGGTTGGCTGCTCATTCCGCCCCCGCCGTTTCAATGGGCGCGTTCTTGGTGTCGGTCATGTACGAGACGACCTGTTCCACCGTGGCCGGCGCGGCCTTGTAGACACCGCGCACGACATGGTTGATGGCCTGCGCCTGGCTGCCAGCGCGGATCATGGTGGCGGTTTTGCCGATGTCGTCGGTGACGCGATAGATGCGTTGCGTGCTCATGCTTTTCCCTTCCGGATCAATTTGACGTTGTCGGGTTTTTGTTGCGCCTGCGCGGCTGCCATGCGTTGGCGCTGGCGCTCGGCGAATGCTTCGGATGTGTTGTGCGTCCGCGCGTACTGGTAGCCGTCCGGCGCGTGCCACGCGGGATCGAGCCATTTGTTGGCGCTCATGCGAACCACACCACGGCGATGGCGCCCGCGACCATCACGGCGCGAAACGCGATGTACTCGGCGAGGCGGAAACAGTCGGCGGCGGTCATGGCTTCATCGCCCGGTAGACCCACAACGTCAAGAAAACGGCGACTACGCCGCCACCAACGAGGATGCCAGCGGTAAAGGCGGCGATCATTCCTCGCCCCGCGCCATGAATAGCGATGCCACGGTGACGACGCCTGATGCGATCGCCATGAACGGCACGCCCGCGTACATGGACCACACGAGGCTATTGGCTAGCCACGCTACGGCGTTCGTGATGTGCATGGCTTTCATGCTTCCACCGTCGGCCGGGTGACGAGGTCAAAGAATTCCGCGCTACAGAATGCGCAAGTGAAGAGGTCAAGGCCAAGTGCCTTGCTACGCTTGCAGGTGTGGATTTCCCGGCACACCGGGCACTGTTCGCCGTTGTCGACGCGGGCGCTGAACCGCTCGTAGGCGGCATCACCGTCATCGCGCTCGATGTACGGCTCGGGTTCGTCCCATCCGTAGTTGCTCATCGCATTCCCCTTGTCAGTCATTCGGTGGATCTGTCCGCGATTCCGTGGGGCCTTACCGAGGTTCCGCCCCTGCACTACGCCCATCGCTTTGTCCCGTCCGGGACTTGGGCCGCCGGTTTGCTTCCTATCGCTGGTCGCCCAGACGATGGGTCAATAATATGCCAAGAGAAACTTGGCTGTCAACAAGTAAATATTGGCATTAGCGGACGTGCAGAATCGCTGGCCGACGAACGGTCAGGTGAAATTGCCGGGGACGTCAGGGAGAGGGGCTACAGCCCCTTGGAGGACGCTTTCGCCTTCGTCGCGCGCTCGGACGCCCATGCGGCGGTGAGCCGGGCATCGTGGATCGATACTCCTGACGTCTCGCGCGTGAGGTAAAGCTGCTCGGCTTTGATGCGGCCGTCAGGGCGTTCCCACGTTGCCACACGATTGTCGAAGGTCGCGCCGGCGGCGTTTTGCGCGGGTTCGACACGATCCGTGGTCGGCGCGCCGTATTTCTCGGAAAGTGCGAGGACCATCTGGGAGAAAGTCACTGATGGAAAACGGATCGTAACCGACATGACCAAGCCGTCGCGGAGCATGACGGTGTAATTGGTCGGGATGGCGGGGCCGAATTTAAGCGGCTCGATAAACGATGACATACAGTCAAAGTGTCGCTGGTCCGTCCCAGGGCACTGCTTGCGCGCGTAGTCCCAAGGCGATAGGCGGCACATCGAGTCGCTGCAGGAAATTTGCGGCATCGTGGCCTTAAGGTCAGCCACGGCGGCGCCCAGCTGCACGCCCTTGAATTCAAGTGGCGGCGTTTGGGCCTGCGCGACTCCGGCGGCAGCCAACAGTGCTAGCGCCAGCTTCATTGGGTGCCGTTCCCGCGACCCTTGCCGAAGGGGCTTTGTACGCCTGGTTCGCCGAATTCTTCGAGCAGCTCGACCGCCCGGCGTCGCAACGCCTGGCGAGCCCATCCCTTCTTAAGCCCGCGATACGCGCGCAGCAGCGCGAGCTCATCTTCGTCCGTGACGTGCTCCCCCTGGGCGAGTGGCAGCGTCGGTGCGCGGTCTTTCTCGTAGCGAAGATCGGACGGCGTGACGCCGATCATCTTCGCTAGGCGCTTCAGATTGTCGTCCCTCGCCACGCTTTCCCCCTGTCGCCATAGGCGAACTGTTTCGCGCGATACGCCCAGCTCCTGAACGATGTCCTTAATCGTCACACCAGAGCGGCGCATGGCCAGGCGCACGGATTCCCCGAAGTGTTTGTTGGCTTTTTCGTCGTTAGCGGCCATACCCGCCAGATTGCCAACAAGTCCTTGGGTTGTCATCGCAAGCGAAAGTTGTTGACGATGCCAAGTTTGATTTGGCATAATGGGCGGCATGTCATCCGAATCCGTCATCAGAGAGGCCCTTGAAAAGGGTGGTGGGATAGGCGCCGTGTCCAAGGCTCTAGGGCTCACGGACGAAGCGGTACGCCTTTGGCGTTCGCGGGGTAAGGTTCCTGCCGAACGAGTGGTCGAGCTGGAGCGGCTGACGGGCGTACCGCGGGAGCAACTGCGCCCCGACCTGTACCGCGGGGCTGAACCAACGACAAGCGCGGCCGCCGCATGACCTACCCCTTCGGCTTCAGCCCCTCGGCCATCGTCCGCGCCATCTGCGCGGTGATCGGGTCGACGCTCCGTTGCATCTCGGCCAGCACCTCGCCGATTTGGATGCGCGCCGCGGGGGATTCCATCGCCATCAGGCGGATCAGCATGGCGCACAGCCCCAGCGTGTCGGCGGTCATGCGCGCCTGCTTGGTGAGCTTGGCCTCGACAGCGGCCAGCTGCGCTTCGAGTACGCGGATGCGGGCGTCGCTCATGGTCGGAAGTATAGGCGGGCTTCATGGCTGACGGAGCATCGCCGATGCTCGACCGAAGGACCACGAATTCTCGTTCGGTAATCTTCGCCGCCATTCGGAGCAGGGGCCATGGCCACGTCGCCAAGACCCTCGGGATCAGCGAGTCCACCTTCTCGGAATGGCTCACGAAGTACGGTGATCGCGTCGCGCAGCTGCTCACCGCGATCGACCACAAGCCCGTACCGATCGACGTCGAATGCCACCGGCCCGCCTATCTGGCCGAGCTGCGGAAGTACGCGGCCATCGGCATCAGCGTTGATCCAGACGCCCTGCAGCCAGAGCCGCTTACCTTCGAGGACGCACCTTGACCATCAAGATCGAGAAGGGCGTGCCGCTGCCAGTGCGGCGGACCAAACACGCAATGCTCTACCCGCTCGCGGAGATGGAGATCGGCGAATCGTTCCTGGCACCGCTTCCCGCTGGCAAATCGATCGAGGATCACCGCTCGAACATCTCAGCGTGCGCGGCCGGATTCCGTAGGAGATACCCAGCCTATGCGTTCACGACGCGCGTCGAGGGGGATGCCGTGCGCTGCTGGCGCGTGGCGCCGAAGGGCGACCTGCTCCGGCAGATCATTCCCGCGGATGTGCCAGCGCTCTCCATCCGCGCACATCAGATCGACGACGACCCGCCGCCGCTGCGCTCGGTAAAGGGAGCGCGCTACTAATGGCCGACATCGTAACCATCGGCGATGCCACCTTGATTCTTGGCGATTGCTTGGACATCCTGCCGACGCTGGGCAAGGTGGACGCGGTGATTACTGACCCGCCTTATGGGATTGGCGCTGATCGCAATTTGCGCGCCAACAAGCAACACGGGTCTGCCGCCGCGCCTTCCAAAGATTATGGCGTGGGGAATTGGGACGCGACGCCGCCCGATCAGGCGTTGCTTGATCGTTGCGTGTCTGCGGGATCATGGGCGGCGGTATGGGGCGGCAATTATTTTAGGTTTGACCCGTCCGCATGTTGGCTTGTTTGGGACAAGGACAACGGGGACAACGGGTACGCCGATTGCGAATTAGCCTGGAGTAATTACCCGCGCGCCGTTCGTAAATTTAAATGGCGATGGATGGGAATGCTGCAAGAAGTTATGTCGCAAAAAGAAGATCGCCAACACCCGACACAGAAGCCGGTTGCTCTCATGGGCTGGTGTATTGAGCTTGCACCGCAGTCTAAATCCATCCTCGACCCATTCATGGGCAGCGGCACGACGGGCGTAGCGTGCGCGAACCTTGGGCGCAAGTTCATCGGCATCGAGATTGAGGAGCGCTACTTTCAGATCGCATGCGAGCGTATCGACAACGCCTATCGGCAAGCGCGGATGTTTGCCTGATGGCACGCGAACACGACGCCCACATGACAGCCCTGTACGTGGCGCAATGCGCCCGCAACACGGTATGGACGACTGACTGCGCCAAGACAGCGGCGGCGGTGGATATCGATCAACGGACGAAAGCGGATGCGGCAAGCGCCCCTAACCCGGAGCGCGTCGGTGGCAGACCTGGGACCGGGATAGGGCCGGGCGATGTGCGCCACAACGACAGCCGTGCAGCGAGTCCACCTATTACCCTGCCCTGGCCGCCGTCCGGCAACAGCGCGGTGCGGCACGCGCAGGGCAGTCACTACCTGCGGCCCGAGGTTCTCACCTACCGCGCCATCGTGGCCGATCTCTGCGCCCGCTACGCGCCGATCCTTGGCCGCTACCGGCTGCACGTCCATATGTCGCCCCCGGATGCGCGTCGTCGCGATGCTGACAACGCGCTCAAGTCGCTACTCGATGCGCTGGTGAAGGCGGGATACCTGGCCGACGACTCGCTGACGTACATGCGCGAGCTGCTGGTCACGGTTGACGATGATCGGCTTGGGCATGTCCGCGTTGATGTGAGGCCAGCATGAACCAGATCGCGCTCGACTTCTCCCGCGAGCTGGGGCGAAAAGCTATGCAGCGCGCTCAGGTGAAGGCCGAGAACGCCGCGCCAGGATTCACGGTACACGCGGCCGCCTACATGTACGCCTACCTGGTCGCCCATGGCCCTACAAGCGGCGAGGCGCTCACTGATGCGGCGGTGGCTGCCGGACATGCGCCGCAGGAATTGCGTGCCTTCGGGGCTGTATTTAAGCGGCTGACGAAGATCGGCGCGCGAGTGGTCGGGACGTGCGCGCGGCGTCGTGGGCATGGGGCCAGCGGCGGAAAGGTGTACAGCGCGTGAGCAAACCTTGGATGAAATGGTACCCGACCGATTGGCGCGCCGACCCCGCGCTGCGGATGTGTTCTCTCGCCGCGCGTGGGCTTTGGATTGAAATGCTTGGATACATGCACGAGGCGCAGCCATACGGCCACCTGTTGATCGGTGATCGCGCGCCAACGGCGGCACAGTTAGCGGTGCTGGTTGGGTCAACTCCGAAAGCGGTGGGCACATGCTTAGCAGAGCTTGCAGCGGCGAACGTGTTCAGCGTTATTGATGGCGTGATGTTGTCGCGACGCATGGTTCGGGATAAGGCCAAAGCGGAGCAGGACGCGGAAAACGGTAAGGGAGGTGGTAATCCAAAATTGATCGAACCGGTTAACAAAGGGGTTAACAAAGGGGTTAACCCCCCCCTTAAAGCCCAGAAGTCAGAAGTCAGAAGTCAGAAGTCAGAACCAGAGGAATCAAGAGCAGAGCCGCCAGCCCGCAAGCGGGCCGCTCAACTGGCCGCCGGTTGGACCCTGCCTGACGACTGGATGGCGTGGGCTTTGCAGGAGCGTCCCGGCTGGAACGATACCGACGCCCTGCGGGTATCGCTGCTGTTCCGCGACCACTGGCACAGCAAGGGCGAGGCCCGCGCCGATTGGGAGGCGACGTGGCGAAATTGGGTGCGGCGGGAGAAGGCGGTGCATGGCACGCCGAAGCTATCGCCAGCGGGTACCCAGTCGGCGCAAGCCTTGGGCGCATGGATCAACGACGGAGAGGTCCGAGATGGAACAAATTGATCGCCAGCGGTTCGCGCATTGCTTGCTTGCCGCGTCCGAGCTTTACGGCAAGGCCATCACGGAAGGCATTGCGTCGATTTGGTGGGACGCCTTGCGGACCTACGATGTCGAAACCGTCGAGACGGCTTTCCGCCGACACATGGCGAATCCCGATACCGGCCAGTTCATGCCGAAGCCAGCCGACATCGTGCGGATTGCTGGCGGCACGTCGCAGGACGGCGCGCTGGTGGCGTGGGCGAAGGTGGACAAGGCTGTACGCAGCATCGGCACCTATGCAACGGTTGCCTTCGATGATCCGCTGATCCAGCGCGTAGTCCAGGACATGGGCGGGTGGATCGCGTTAGGGACGAAGGGCGAAGATGAATGGCCGTTCATTGCCAACGAATTTCGCAACCGCTACGTCGGGTTCAGGCAGCGCGCAGAGGTCCCCGACTACCCAGCTGTGCTGCTGGGAATTACTGACGCGCAGAACGCACGGAAGGGATACAAGATGTCCGCTCCGGTGCTGATCGGTGATCGCACCAAGGCACTTGCGGTATCGGCCAAAGGTTCGGATGCGCCAGCGGTCGGGTTCCATCGTATCGACCAAGCCGCAGCCAATGCGGTCGAAAACGTGCTGCGATTGGTAGACGCCAAGCCAGTATGAGCGACCTCGCTGCCCGCGCTCTCGCCATCGGCGCCCGCGCCAAGGCCGCACAGCCTACCCGCGACGATAACCGCGCCAAGTATCCCGAGTTCGCGGCATGGCTGGAACAGGTCCGCGCAATGGATCCCCGTTGCAAGCTGCTGCGGGTCGACTACCTGGACACTGGGAAGCGCTGGACGTGAGCCTACGCGAGCTCGCCGGGGCCGCACTGTCCGCCCAGAACCTCGCCATGCAGGCGCACGTCGAGGGCCCCGCCGATATCGTCGCCGCCATCGCCTCCGCACCACCCCTCGGCCGCGCTCTCTGGCGCTACGCCTACAGC
>Ga0163151_10009733_pt1 | contig 10356 bp, 9 predicted proteins | sample OliLakLV19MP5IB2_FD_145596 | JGI IMG/M metagenome (GOLD analysis project Ga0163151, IMG submission 145596) | Freshwater microbial mat bacterial communities from Lake Vanda, McMurdo Dry Valleys, Antarctica - Oligotrophic Lake LV.19.MP5.IB-2 | ecosystem: Environmental > Aquatic > Freshwater > Lake... | reverse complement strand
CACCCAAGGCGTCCGCGGCGAACCGCCGGCTGTCAGCGCTCATCGCCGCATTGCCGAGCACCGCCGCGACCTTGCCCGCGACCCCGGGTTCGCGCACCTTCGTCAGCTGTTCGCTCGCCGCGCGCGCGAGGCCGCCGCCTAGTTCGAGGTTCTTCAGCAGCGTCGCCACGTCCGCGGTCTCCCCGGACGCCTCCTTGCCGAGCGGGCCGAACCACGCGATCTCCTCCTTGCCCGGCTTGTCGAGGAACGAACTGGCGGGCTCTTCGGTGACCGCGAACCTGCCCTTCGTGCCCCGACCCGGCGCCACGGCCAACCGCCGCAGCGCGAAGAACTGCCACATCTCCTGCGCCACTTCGGGCGGCAAGCCGTGCCCCGAGTCGGGGATCTCGGCGTAGACGAAGTCCATCGCGTCGGCGCGCATTCGTTCCGCCGCCGCGCGGTCACCGCCCACGCCGACGACCTCGTCGTCGGCACCGTGGTAGAGGTAGACGCCGGTCAGCGTGTTCTGCAACCGCTGCAGTTCATCGCCGCCATCGCCCGCCATCGGCGCGATCGCGGCCCACAGGTGCGCGAGCTTCTGCCCGTAGTGCCAGCAGCCGTAACCGCCCATCGAGTGGCCGGTCAGGTAGATGCGGTGGCGGTCGACGTGGAACAGAATCGTGATCTCTTCGACCACGGCGAGCAGGAAACCTTCGTTACGCGGATCGCTCCACGGCGCGGCGAGCGCGGTGGGACAGACGACGATCGCGCCGGCTCGCGCGGCGTCCGCTTCGTAGAAGTTCATCGCACTCCGGCCCGAACCGACCACGGCCTTGCCATCCTTGCCGCCAGCCCCGCCGCCGTGCAGCGCGACGACCAGTTGCGTGGGCCGCAGCGGGTCGTAGTCCTTCGGTACGAACAGCGTGTAGACGCCCTTGTGCTCGTTGCCGCGGAACGTCAGCAGCCGATCGTCGGTGCGCCCCTTCGGCTGCTGCGCGGAACGGCGCGCGCGTTCGAGCCAGTGCAGCGGCAGGTCGCAACCGAGCTGCTGCAACTTGGCGACGATCGCTTCGCGCGCGCTCGGCTCCGTCGCGGCGAGCCAGGCGGTCAGCTGCTCGCGCAACGCCGCGTTGCTGCGCGGGTCCACGGCGAGCGCCTTCTTGCCCTGCGCGTCGAGCGCCGCGAGCGAGCCCGCATGCAAAGGCTCGCGCACGAGTGATTCGACAAACGCGTGGCGCGCAAGACCGCGCAGCTTGTCCTTCGCCGCGCCGACGCCGAGCTGGAACCACGCCTCGGCGGTGCCTTCCTTCAGCTTCTCAGCCTCTCGCCAGAACGCGCGGTGCGGATCGGGGTCGTCCTGCACCAGCTTCACCGTCTTCGCCGGCACGTGCTGCGTGCCGTGCGTGACGCGGCGGATCGACGTGCGGTAGACGTTGAACGTCACTTCGTCCCCGCCCTGCTCCCAGACCCGCGCCACGATCGGCGCCCCCTTCGTCAGCTTGATCACGTCGGCCTGCGCGGCCCCGGCCGTGACGAGAGCCCAGGTCGCGATCGGGACGAGGAGGGTCTTCAAGATCGCGCCATGATAGGCGCGCGCACGTTCGCTCGTCTCACCGCGCCACGGTGTTCGACGTGGCGCACAACCGCAGCACCTCGGCGTCAAGAAGATGCCCTGAACACTTCTTCGAGCGTCGCGCAGTTGAGCACGCGCAAGGTCCACACATCGAGTTCGGCCGGCGTGCCGGCGAACACCCGTTCCCGGCTGCGCTCGGACACGGAGAAGCGCTGCTCCAGCTGGCCGATCAGGGTCGCTCTGCGTCCCTGCAGCTCGCCTTCCAACCGACCTTCGTGGCGCAGCCGTTCGGCAGTACTGACGAACGGCTTCTTCCCACTGTCCCAGATCAGGCGGGCCCAGATCGGGCCGCCGAACACGGCTTCGATAGTCTTCTTGGCGAGGATCCGCCGGGTCCAGTGTTCGAGCTCCTCCTCGTCCGCAGTGGCGACGCGCAGCACGAAGGCCATGGGCAACGGGCCGAAGCGGAATTCAAGCTGACGGAGCAGGGTGGCCTTCTCCCCCAGATCGAGGCCCTCCTCGTAGCCTCCCTCGCGGATGTTCTCGACCACCCGGTCGAAGCTGTCCTCCAGGTTCATGGTCGTCCCGGTCAGCCCGCGTTGAACACGCCATCGAGCGTCGGGCTGTCGAGGACCCGGTCGGTCCAGAGCTCGAGGTCGGCGAGTGAGGCAGATCGTACCCGCTGCACGGTGCTCTCGGGCAATTCGCCGAAGCGGCGCTGGAGCAGGCGCAAGACGGTGGCGATGCGGCCCTGGAACTCACCCAGCGCCAAGCCCTCTGCCTTGCCCTCTGCCTTGCCCTCGGCCTTCCCTTCTGCCTTGCCTTCCTTGCGCAATCGTTCTGCAGTGCTCATCAGTACATCTCCTGTGCCAGTTGCCCGCTGCACGACGTCGCGCAGCTGGATTGCATCGAGTTCGGTGTAATCGAGAAGATAGGACTCTACACCCGCGTACCCAGCCTGTCCCGCAGGGCCACGATGCACCGCGGCGATCAAGTCCCGCCAGCGGTCCAGCGTGGCGATGGCCTCTGCCGGTTCCTGGTACCACACGAAGTGCAGACAGAGCAGGGTGAGCCTGGCCAGGTCGGGCAACTCGACGGAGCGCAGCCATTGCTCGTCGCGGAGGGCCAGATCCAGCACGCTCGACGTCAGCGAGACGCCGTTCGCTTCGATGACCGCCGCCAGGTCGGGATCGTTTGCACGCACGGCGGCAAGGCCGTTGCGATCGAAGTGGTCGCGCAGCGTCGTCGGGCGGCGCCATGGCTTGCAGCCGTGATAGAACAGCACCGGGATGATCGGCGGCAGACCCTTGCCGGGGTGTTCGGTGGTCCAGTTCAGCCAGAAGTTCAGTGCGTAGCGCAGCCACTGCAGCACGGTCCCGGGGTCGTCGACGGACTTGTGCTCGGGAACGAAGATCACCCACAGGTCGTAATCGCGCAGGCGGGCCGCGAAGACGAAGTCGGGGAAGTGGTCCCGGAGTTTCTCGTCGGTGATCCGGCAGGGCAGGGCGATCAGCGTCGACCAGTCGATCGCAAGGACGAGTTTCTGCGGCAGGACGAGACGGAGCAAGGCCGCCGCGTTGGCCGTGTCCGCGAAGATGCGGTGAAAGAGGCTGTCATGAGGTGTTGCCACTTTGCAGTGGCATGGCGGGGCGCAATTCAGGCAGGAAATCGCAATTAAACGACGACGGAACGGTGCTCTACGTCGTCGCGCGCAGCAATACCCAGGGGAACAACGCCACTCAGGTGGCGGCGTGGGCCGGCGTCCTGCTGCAAGGGCTCGCGCCGACGTCGCAGAACATGCCCGGCCTCACGCCGCCTGCACGGAGGCTCGCCGCTGCCTACCTTGTGGCACGGATGACGCGCGCCGCCTGGCTGGCCAGATCTGGTCCACCACGACCCGCCGCGGTCGCGCTCACGCTCACGGCCAACACGACTGTCTCAGTGCGCCACGGTGCTCGACGTGATGTCGTCCTCGTCCCCCTCGATGCGATCGGGCCCGGCGCTGCGCACTTCGAGTTCGCCGCGTGCCTCGCCCGGCCGCAGCACGTACTCACCATCCCACGGGTCGAGGCCGAGGTTCTCGACGCACACCTGCCCCTTCTCGTCGCGCGTGCGCAGTTGTTCGAGCGTCGGGACGTGCCCCTTGTGCAGATAGAACAGCTTGGCCGCCTCGGCGATCTGCTTGCAGTCGACGGCCGCCTTCTGCACCTTCGCGTGGTCGGCCTGCTGGATCACGTTCTTGGTCACCATCGTCGCGAGCAGGCCGAGGATCACGACGACGACCATGACCTCGATCAGGGTGAAGCCACGTTGGCCGAGGCCGCGCGGCGAAGAGTGTGGTCGCATGAAGAACACCTCGCTCGGAAACGAACGCGCGCCTCGGACGAGGCGCGCGGCGAGGTTCTTTCGGTCGGGTGAAGGTTCGGTCAGGAGGCGGGTTCGAGGTCGCGTTCCGCGCCTGCCACCCACCGTTCCGCGGTCGCGAAGCCGAGTTCGGCGACCAGTACGGCGTGCACGAGGCCGATCAGCGTGTAGGCGATGCCGGGCCCGATCAGACTCGGGTTGTTGAGGTGCGAGCAGATGTTGATCGCGCCGAGAACGGCCTGCAGAACGCCCGCGGCGTAGGCGAGGCGATGACCGCGTCGGCAGATCGAGCGCAGCTCTTCGGCCTCGCCTGGCCGTGCGCATCGGCCCGCGAACGCTATGGCGAGCATGCGCAGCACGCGCGTTGGACCGTGGCTCGCGACGAGTCCGCCGAACGAGATGCCGAGCACCATCAGCAACGGCGGCAACGCGAGCAGCATGGTCGAGTAACCGCCCTCGATTTCGATCACGGTGCACATGGCCGCAATCGCAATCGCGAGCCCGAGCAACTTGGACAGTGGATGCATGTTCTTCTCCTGTTGGAATTCGGCGGCGAGAACCTCAGGGGCGCCGAGGTGCGCGCAAGCCGCGGTGAAGGCCTCTGCCGCCGGGCGCCCGGCATCGATCGCCAGCGCGATGCTGCAGCGCAGGTGGTCTTCGAGTTCGGCGAGCTGTTCGTCGCGCAGGCCTGCGGTGCGCAGCGAACGCCGCCATGCGGCGATCGTCGGTTCGAGATCAGACACGCGCACCTCCCGCCCACAGCGCCTGCAGCGTGCCGTGCACGCGGTCCCACTCGTTGCGTTCGGTGACCAGCGCCGCACGCCCCGCCGCGGTCAACGCGTAGTACTTGCGTTCGCGCCCGGTCTCCGACTGCCGCCACCGCGCTTTGACCAACCCCTTCCTCTCGAGCCGGTGCAGCACCGGATACAGCATGCCTTCGGTCCAGCAGAGATCGCCGCCTGACAGCGCGCGCACGCGCGCGATGATCGCGTAGCCGTAGCTCTCGCCCTGGGCGAGCACCGCCATCAGGATCGGGATCGACGACGCCGCGACGAGTTTGCGTGATGCCACTGCTCCTCCTTCCGGCAGAACCTTCGACCGCGATGCATCGCCGCTTTAGGTATTCGTCGACAATCCAGGGCAACGCAAGTCAGCAGAGGCCGAGGTCGTTGATGAAGGTCGTGTCTTCGGTCAACTTGTCGAGCGTCGTGCCACACTGTTCGCACGTGATCAAGCACACGATCGCGTAGACCGACGCTCGCTCGCGCGGCCGGCCCTCGGCGGCGAGATGCGCCGTCACGTAGTCGGTGACGTCGCGGATCGTCTGCAGCTTCTCCGCGGCTTCGTTCGGGATCTGGATCTCGAACTCGTCTTCGAACGCCATCACCAGCTCGACCGAGTCGAGGCCCATCACGCCCCTCCTACCGACCCAGCGCCGCGAGCACCTTCGCCTTCACTTCCGCCGTCGTGCACTCGCTCTTCTGCATGCCCTTCCGGACCAAGAACTCGACGCCGCCTTCCGCGGCCTTCCGACCGACGAACACCTGCACCGGGATGCCGATCAGTTCGTGGTCCTTGAACTTCGCACCCGGGCTCAGCGGCCGGTCGTCGAGGCACACGTCGACGCCCGCTTCCTTCAGCTCCGCGTACACCTTCTCGGCGAGCACCTTCTGCTCGTCGCGCTTGCCGTCGAGGATGCCGACCACGCACTCGAACGGCGCGATCGCGACCGGCCAGACGATGCCCTTCTCGTCGAAGCTCTGTTCGACCGCGGCCGCCGGCGTGCGCGACACGCCGATGCCGTAGCAGCCCATCACGAACGGCTGCGGCTTGCCGCCCTGGTCCATGAACGTGGCACCCATCGCCTTCGAGTACTTGATGCCGAGCTTGAAGATGTGGCCGACCTCGATGCCACGCGCTTCCTGCAGCGGCTTGCCGCACGAAGGACACCCATCGCCCGCATGCGCGAGCCGCAGTTCGCGGAACTCCGGCATGCGGCTGTCGCGGCCGAGGTTGACGTCGAGGCAGTGGGAACCGGTCTCGTTGCAGCCGGTCAGGAGGTTGGTCGTGTCGCGCAGCGACTCGTCGGCGAGCAGCCGCACCTTGTCGGACAGGTTGACCGGGCCCGCAAACCCCGTCTCCGCGTGCGTCGCGAGCTTGATCGTGTCGTCGTCGGCGAGCTTGACCGACAGCGCGTCGAGCGCGTTGCTGAGCTTCGTCTCGTTGATCTGGAGATCGCCGCGCATCATCACCGCGATCACCGCGGTGCGGTCTTTCCACACCGCCTCGTAGAGCACGGTCTTGGCCATGCGCCCCGCCTTCCAGTCGCCGAAGAACGCCTCGAGCTGGGCCACCGTCTTGACGTTCGGCGTGGCGTGCTTCTGCATCGTGCGAGGTTCGCCACCGACCGGTGCGTCGGGCAGCTTGCTCGTGGCCTTCTCGACGTTGGCCGCGTAGCCGCAGTCGCAGAACAGGATCGCGTCCTCGCCCGACTCGGCGACGACCATGAACTCCTCGCTGCCCGCGCCGCCGATCGCGCCCGAGTCGGCCTGCACGACCGAGTACTTGAGGCCGCAGCGGTCGAAGATCCGGCAGTAGGCCGCGCGCATCTTCTGGTAGGCGACGTCGAGTCCCGCCTGGTCGCCGTCGAACGAGTAGGCGTCCATCATGATGAACTCGCGACCGCGCATCAGGCCGAAGCGCGGGCGGATCTCGTCGCGGAACTTGTCCTGGATCTGGTAGCAGTTGACCGGCATCTGCTTGTAGCTGTTGACCTGCGCGTTCACGTACGCGGTCATCACCTCTTCGTGCGTCGGGCCGAGGCACATCTCGGTGCCCTTGCGGTCCTTCAGCGTGAACATGATCCCGTCGCTCACGTAGCGGTCCCAGCGGCCGCTGGCCACCCACAGTTCCTTCGGCTGGATGATCGGCAGCATCACCTCGTTGGCGCCCTCGCGGTCGAGTTCGTCGCGCACGATCTGGGCGAACTTCTTCACCACGCGCCACATCAGCGGCGCGTAGGTGTAGACGCCGGCGGCGATCTTGACGATGAAGCCCGAGCGGGCGAGCAGCTTGTGGCTCGGGATCTCCGCGTCGGCAGGTTCTTCGCGCAGGGTCGAGATCAGGATCTGGCTGAGGCGCATAGGGGCGAGGGAGAGTAGCGAGCAGAGCCGGCGCGCGGAATCGGGAAGCGCCGCCCGAGCCCTAATACAGAAGCCGCGTCCGGATCGTGCCCGCGATCGCGTCGAGCTCGTGCTGCAGCAGGCGCGTGTCGTCGTGTTCGCCGGGGTCGACGTCGATCACGACGTAGCCGATGTCCGCGTCGGTCTGCAGGTGCTGCGCGGCGACGTTGATCTTGTGGCGCGAGAACACGTCGTTGACCTTCGACAGCATGCCCGGCTGGTTCCTGTGGATGTGCAGCAGGCGGTGGTTGCCGTCGTGTTCGGGCAGCGACACCTCGGGGAAGTTCACCGCCGTCAGGGTTGAGCCGTTGTTGCTGTAGCGCAGCAGTTTCTCGGCGACCTCGCCACCGATGTTCTGCTGCGCCTCGGCCGTACTGCCGCCGACGTGCGGCGTCAGCAGGACGTTGTCGAAGCGCAGCAGCGGCGAGGCGAACGGTTCGTCGTTCGACTCGGGCTCGTGCGGGAACACGTCGATCGCCGCACCGGCGAGATGGCCCGCGTCGAGCGCCTTGGCCAGAGCTTCGAGATCGACGACGGTGCCGCGCGAGGCGTTGACGAGTGCCGAGCCGGGCTTCATGCGCAGCAGCTGCGCTTCGCCGATCATCCAGCGCGTCTGCGGCGTCTCGGGCACGTGCAGCGTCACGACGTCGGCGGTCTCGAGCAGCACGTCGAGGCTGCGCACCGGCGCGGCGTTGCCCAACGCGAGTTTCGTCACGATGTCGTGGTAGATGACGTGCATGCCGAGCGACTCGGCGAGCAGGCCGATCTGCGTGCCGATGTGGCCGTAGCCGACGATGCCGAGCACCTTGCCGCGCGCCTCGCGCGCCCCAGCCGCCGACTTGATCCACTCGCCGCGGTGCGCTGCGGCGTTCTTCGCCGGGATGCCGCGCAGCAGCAGCACGATCTCGGCGAGCACCAGTTCGGCGACGCTGCGCGTGTTGGAGAACGGCGCGTTCCACACCGGGATGCCGCGCCGGCGCGCCGTGGCCAGATCGACGTGGTTGGTGCCGATGCAGAAGCAGCCGATCGCCATCAGCTTCGGTGCGGCGGCGAGCACGTCGGCCGTCAGTTGCGTGCGCGAGCGGATGCCGAGCATGTGCACACCGTGCAGTGCGCTTGCCAGTGCCTCGGGCGGCAGCGCACCCCGGTGCACGGTGACGTTCGTGTAGCCGTCGGCAGCGAACAGTTCGGCGGCGCTCGGGTGGATCCCCTCGAGCAGCAGGACGGAGATGTCGGCCTTGTCGCGCGAAGTGCGGGGACCGGAGGGAGAGGCCATGCCCGCGACTATGCCCGACGAGGCCGCGGATCAACAAGCCGAGTCGAGCTCCGCGGCATGGCTTCACTACGATCCCTGTCCATGCGAGTCCTTCGCCGTACCGTCGCCATCGCTGTCCTGCCGTGCATCGTGCTCTGGTCAGTCCCACTGCCGGCGCAAGCGAGCACCCCCACGCGCCCACCCAACATCGTCGTGATCTTCGTCGACGACCTGGGCTACGCCGACATCGGTCCGTTCGGCGGCGACATCCCCACACCCAACCTCGACCGCATGGCGAAGGAGGGCATGCGCTTCACGGACTTCTGCGTCACCTCCGCGGTCTGTTCCGCCTCGCGCGCCGCACTGCTGACCGGTTGTTACCACCAACGCATCGGCATCGCCGGCGCGCTCGGCCCCGACGCGCAGATCGGCATCGCGGCCAGCGAGACGACGATCGCCGAACTGTGCCGGGCGAAGGGCTACGCGACGGCGTGTTTCGGCAAGTGGCACCTCGGCCATCACCCGAAGTTCCTGCCGCTGCAGCACGGCTTCGACGAGTACTTCGGCCTGCCCTACAGCAACGACATGTGGCCGCTGCATCCCGCGCACGCGAAGCTGCCGGCCGGCGCCGCGAAGCGCAAACAGGGATACCCCGACCTGCCGCTGCTCGACGGCAACCGCATCGTCGTCGACAAGGTCACGGGCGACGATCAGACACAGCTGACGACGCAGTACACCGAACGCGCGGTGTCCTTCATCGCGAAGAACAAGGACCGACCGTTCTTCCTCTACCTGCCGCACACGATGGTGCACGTACCGCTGTTCGTGTCCGACAAGTTCCGCGGCAAGAGCCAGAAGGGCCTGTTCGGCGATGCCGTGATGGAGATCGACTGGTCGGTTGGCCAGGTGCTCGGCGCGCTGCGGCAACACGGCCTCGACGACAACACGCTCGTGCTGTTCACGGCCGACAACGGCCCGTGGCTCAGCTACGGCGCGCACGCCGGCTCGGCGGGACCGCTGCGCGAGGGCAAGGGCACGATGTTCGAAGGCGGCATCCGCGAACCGACGATCGCGCGCTGGCCCGGCCGTGTTCCGGCGGGAGCGACGTGCCACGAACTCGCGTCGACGATCGACGTGCTGCCGACGATCGCGAAGCTGATCGGTGCCGAATTGCCTGAGCACCGGATCGACGGCCTCGACATCACGCCGCTGCTGTTCGGCACCGCGGGGGCGGTTTCGCCGCACGAACTGTTCTGCTGCTACTACGCCGGCGGCCAGTTGCAGGCCGTGCGCGACGCGCGGTGGAAACTGCACTTCCCGCACGACTATGCGACGCTCGATGGCAAGCCGGGCGGCGTCGACGGATCGCCGGCGGCGTACTCGAACCAGAAGATCGAGCTGTGCCTCTACGACCTGCGCGCCGATCCGGGTGAGACGAAGGACGTCGCGCCGCAGCACCGCGACGTCGTCGAACGGTTGCAGGCGCTCGCGGCCAGAGCGCGCGAGGATCTCGGCGACCAGCTCACCGGCGCGAAGGGCGCCGGCGTGCGCAACCCCGGGAAGCTCGGCCCGGACGATCCGAAGCTGCGGTGAGGCGGACGATCGACGGCACGCGGAGTCGCTGCGTACGCGGAGCGCGGCCTCACCGATTGCGCACGTACCACCGTCCGTCGATGCGCTGCAGACGCAGCGTGCCAGGCGTCGACTGGCCCTTGTCGAGCTGCCACGTCGCCTCGTCGCCGCTCGCGCTCATCGTCGGCGGCCGTTTGCTGGCCGCCGTCAGGATGTCGATCAGTTCCAAGACCCGCTCTCCCTCGAACTGCGCGACGAGCTTCTCCATCGTCCTGCCTTCCTTGACCATCTGGCCCAGGTCCTCGGGCGAGCAGTACGTCTCGACGAACTCGCGCGCCTTGCCGGCCTGGAGCAGACCGATCATCTCGGTGATCGCCGCGGCCGGTTCGAGCTTGCCCACCGGCTTGCCACCGCGTGCATAGGCCGAGAAC
>Ga0163151_10009729_pt1 | contig 10359 bp, 10 predicted proteins | sample OliLakLV19MP5IB2_FD_145596 | JGI IMG/M metagenome (GOLD analysis project Ga0163151, IMG submission 145596) | Freshwater microbial mat bacterial communities from Lake Vanda, McMurdo Dry Valleys, Antarctica - Oligotrophic Lake LV.19.MP5.IB-2 | ecosystem: Environmental > Aquatic > Freshwater >... | reverse complement strand
AACTATGGCTGTACGTACTGGCTCTCATAACGCAGATCGTGGTGAAGAACATCACAACCCATGAGCCTTTGTCCTCAGAAAACATTTTAAGCTTCCAGTGGTCTCGCAGCAGTCGATGATGGACAAGCGAGCGCCCGACAAAAGTTCCAAGAGCCACCGACAAGATGATACCTACTAACTTCAGTACCGTAGTACCTGGCGTGCCTGGCCATTTGAGGAAGATCAGGCTGACGTCCGGTCCGATCACTGGCACAGTGGCGTCGACCCGAGAATACGAAGTTGGGTCTGTGAACAACAGCAGTCCGCGTACAGTACCAAAATTTACACATTCACCAAGCGTTTTGACACCCATGGCCCGACAATTCTTGCCTACCTTCTGCATACATCAGAATGTTACAGCAAATCACAAGGATGCAGAAGAACACTCGAGTGAATGGATGTCGAAACCACGGCCGAATGCTTTGCCACTTGAGATGATTGCAATCGGCTTGTCGCATCAGATTGCCATCCTTATCATACAGGTTTTCTTCCTCAATGTCACTTTCTTGTCCATCATCCCATGAATCATCACCTTCAGCTTCTGCCTCCAGCTGCCGCTCGCGGATGCGTGCCTTTAGAGAACCTGGTGCCGGTTGAAAACGAATTCTCATTTGAATTCGCTGTCGCAACGGTAGTGTTTTGATGTGGTCTTGTATCCGGGTCTGAAGCTTCTGCTTGAGTGAGACTTTCTTCTCGAAAGAACTACTGGATTCTCCTTCTCCGATCCCTGCCCCAATTCTCGCAGACGGGTCGGAGAGTTTTCTCCTCGATCGCTTTTTCCTGCCCGCGAGCTTGTTGCGAGGCCGCATAGGCATGGAACCAGATCCTTGCATTTTGAGCAAATGCTGAATCCAGTCAGTGCTGTCTTGCTGCCGACTGTCAGTTGACTGTGAGTCTGTGAACTTGTTTGCAGAGGTCTGGTCCACGCTAATTCAGATCCGACATGCGTGCAGCGAGCCAGATGTCTGCGCTTCGTCTGTGCTCGCTGATGCGAGCTCCGTCGCAGGATGGTCTTTTGCGTGCAGCGGCATTCAATATGAAGGGCGCATGCGCCGTGTTCCGTCGCTCATTCAGCGATGCTAGCCGCCCAAAAACTGTGGGCGCTCTTTCCAAACCGGTTCCTCCCAAGATCCAAAGTACGCTTCTTTCTCTTCCTGTACTGTCCTGTCGTTCATGATCGTTCTTATTTTCGACCATTTTGATGCCAGGTATACCGCGTGCCACCCCGGAAATTCAAGCCTGGCTCAAGAAGCTAGAGACAACTCCTCCGGGTATGTGTTCGTTCGCTGCTGTGGTCGTAACTTATGCTTGCTCCGTCTGACGTGTCTGTTGTACGGATCTGCTGCTGTCGTTTTGATATCGACCTTGCTCTTATGAAGCCTGCTTAGCAACTCCTCTCAACAGCGTGCAAGATCCCGCTCTTTACCGCAACATCCAGTACAAAACCTTCCATGTGCGGCTGCGTGCATTTCACCCTTGGTTTCTAAACAAAGCAGTGAAGCTGCTTAAGCAAGAGGTGCAAAAGGACTCTGTGAAGTTTGTATCCCGCTTCAAAAAGGAGATTTCGATACCCCGCAAGATCAGGCGGTTTTCAGTGCTGCGCAGTCCCTTCGTTCACAAGAAATCGATGGATCAGTTCGAGATTCGGTGGTACAGCCGCGGTTTGGAGTTTGACTGGATCAAAGGCAAAGAAACGTACGACGTTCAGACTTTTCTTCGGAAAGTTCGTTGGGGCTACTTCTCGCATGTTGGGGCAACGATCTACAGTCGGCAGACTGTTTACATGCTGATGTAGCGTTTCCTCCAGAGTTTTTCTGCAATGGTGACGTCGTGTCTTTCATACGCAGCAGCAATTACCTCGGCTGAGGCGCTGTTGTGTTGCGGAACAACAAGGTGCAATCCATGGCCCTCTTGTTGCGGTCACTGGAGCTGCTGGACGATTGCGGATGTTGACAGCTGGTCTGTCGCGGTCACTCGTCTTGCCGGTGCTTCATCTCTTCGTTCGCGCAGCGCGCTATCTCGTGTCGAGTGTTGTGATGTTCCATTGCAGCGATTAAACCAGCCGTGTATAACATTACCGAGTTTCTCGTGATTCTCATGATGTTTGTTCCCGTGCTTCAAGCTGGCTGTATGAGGTGGCTGTGGTAACAGTGTGGTTACAGCCGCGCAATGTTCAGCGATACGGCATAGCTCACAGAAAGATTGATCATTTGTAGCGATTCAGAAAGGCGCATCATATCGCCGAGCACAAGAGTTATACTTACCACAACATGCAACCATCACCGCCGTCGGACAGAATTAGCGAGGTTCGCATCTTTTCGTGATTTCGTTCTCGACATCTTACATCCGTTTGATGCAAAAGTTCACTTTGTTGCTTCTTTGGTTAGTATCATGTTTTCCAAGCTTACCCCATCGCTAGCATTGCGCACACTGGGTGCTGCCATGAGGCTGCGCGCGCAAGCGCGCTCATTTGCTGCACCCACTTTGGGAAGCGGGTTGTCTTCTCACGAGTGCATGGATCTGGAACACAAGTACGGATGTTTCAATTACCATCCGTTGGAGGTGGTACTGGTCAAGGGGCGCGGTGCTGAAGTCTGGGACGCCGAAGGCAAGCACTTCTTCGACTTCCTGAGCGGCTACTCTGCGCTGAACCAAGGCCATAGCCATCCCAAGATCATTGCTGCACTCAAGGCGCAAGCGGATACGTTGACGCTCACTTCACGAGCGTTTTACAACAACACGCTCGGTCCCTACGAAGAGTTCATGTGCAAGACGTTCGGCTATGACCGGTTGCTCCCCATGAACACTGGTGCTGAAGCCGTGGAGACGGCTGTCAAGCTGTGCCGCAAGTGGGCCTACGAGGTGAAGAAGGTGCCCGCTGGCAGGGCCAAGGTGATCTGGTGTGCTTCCAACTTCCATGGCCGTACGTTAGGCGCGGTGTCTGCCTCTACCGACCCGGACTCGTACCACAACTACGGTCCGCTGGTGCCTGGATATGTGGTGGTGCCCTACAACAATCTGCAGGCCTTGGAAGAGGCTATGCAAGATCCCGACGTCGCAGGCTTCATCGTGGAGCCTATCCAAGGAGAGGCCGGCGTTGTTGTGCCTGACGCAGGTTATCTGAAGGGCGCCTTCGACATGTGCCGCAAGCACAATGTTCTGTTTGTTGCCGACGAGATTCAAACTGGTCTCTGCCGCACCGGCAAGATGTTTGCTGTCGATCACGAAGACGTCAAGCCCGATATGCTTATCCTCGGAAAAGCCCTGAGCGGTGGCACACTGCCCGTATCAGCCGTGTTGGGTCGCGACGAAGTGATGCTGACTATGCGTCCCGGACAGCACGGCTCCACGTTCGGAGGCAACCCGCTGGCGTGCGCGGTAGCTACTGCTGCAGTCAAGGTTCTGATTGACGAGAAGTTAGCTGAGCGAGCAGCCACCTTAGGTGCGAAGCTGCGTCGAGAGCTGGATGGCCTGGACCCGTCGGTGGTGACCCTGGTGCGCGGTCGAGGGTTGCTCAATGCGATCGTGATTGAGCCCAGGAAGGGTAAGACAGCTTGGGAGCTGTGTGTAGCGTTGAAGGACAATGGGTTGCTCGCTAAGCCCACCCGTGGTGATATCATCCGACTGGCGCCACCGTTGGTGATGACTGACGCTCAGATGGATCAGTGTATTGACATTCTGAGATCAACTGTATCGGATTTCGCACGGCTTTGACAAGTTCAGCTGTGCGTTCTTGCTCATTAAAGTTTGCACTGCATTAATTACACACGGTGCCGGACGACTTATTGTATATTGTATAGACCTGTCAGCGGACATATTTGCTTATGTCGAAAGACAACACACACATGGGTTAGTAACCATGAGATAGCGGCACTTTAAGGCATGCGCTTTGTTACAGCGTCGCCAAATTCTTGATATCGCCGTCGCAATACCTGCTGGCGCCAGCTGGCAGCCTGGTCACGCAGCTGCACGTGTTGATTACGCCATCGTAGCACCGGCACATCGTGTCGTCACCAACGGGGCATGCGTTGGTGCTCTTGGGTCGACATCCGGCGTTGGTGCAGATGGAAAGCGTGCTTCTACGTTCACATTCTCCGATGGGGCTCACATACCACTGACTGCGATCAGGAGCGTTGCGACACTCCCACAGCTTGCAGTTGTCGGTCATCATGCTGCAGCTGGATGTGTCACCCATGTCGAAGCACATGGTCGCGGGGGAGCGATTGAACGCAGCCATGAAGGACCGAGAGATCAGGTTCGTGCCACCACTCCCGTTGACATCTCGCCATGCCTTCCAAGCAGCCTTCAAGAAAGCCTTTGCCAGACTGGATATGGATGACGCCGGAACAGGGTTGTAGAAGCGGTATACAGCGGAGGTAAGGGCGCTGGCACGGGTGACCTTGGACCACAGGCACCAACACGCCAATGCTTGCTGATCGTTTAGACTGGTCAAGCTGGCGCCAACCACGTTAGCACCGAAGATGGTAGTGAGGATTTGCTTGCACATAGACGCCTCTTCTGATGCTCCTTGATGCACAACAGCCTTGTGGCTCTTGCTCTTGGCGTGGAGTGCAGCGCGAACATGTGTCTTGCGTGCATGCACACGCTTTGAGTCACTCACGTCCACAGCAGATGCTAGCGCCAAACAGGCGATAACCAACACCACCACGTGGATACTTCGCATTTCACAGAGTCAAACTGAACGACGACAACTGCTGACAGTATAATTTTGATCACCGTCTGCGATGGTGATGCTCCATCGGATCCCCCACGCCAATCTCCGTGGTTGAAGAAGTGCAAAATGGCGGCGAACTTTTGGCTATCCTCCCATGCCAACCGCTGGTTATTCACGGATTCAAAGCAATTCGCCATTTCACATGCTCGAGACCTGCCTCATTTCCAGACAAAGCGCAACTTACATCGCGTTCATCTCTTTTTCATCGAGCTCCTGTACAAATTGGGGAAGGGGCTAGGACTTAAAAACCGTATCATCTGCACCGCCATTGTGTTTTGGCATAGATTCTATGCAAAGAAGAGCTTTACCGAGCACGATCCAAGGATTGTTACTCCCACTTTGCTGTTTCTCGCAGCGAAAGCGGAGGAATGTGGGTTGAACGCGACACGAATCATCGCGGAGCTACAAAAGCTGGCAGCAGTGGAGGGACCCGAATCCAATACCGCCAATATGTTGTCAGGCAGCAGCAGTATCAAACCCTTGACTTCTTACGGCGGGGATAGCATGAGTCGCATGTCTCCATCCAGTGCCCCGCAAGGGCTGCACTTAGCTATCAGCCCGGCAACAGCTCGGCGTATGTTTGCTGTACAGCCGCTGGAGCTCGTTCTGCTGTACGAATTCATCTGTTTACAAGTTCTGGACTTTGATCTGATCGTTTATCATCCGCATCGTGACCTCGTGCAGTAAGTATTGGATCACGACGCGCTCATATCAATTCTACTAAGGTAACAGCACATAAACCGGTCCGGTTGCCTGGCAGGTATCTCGCGGACGCTGGGGCAGCTGATTGCTTACAAACCGCATGGTAATACTTTACAACACGCAGTTTGGATGTGTCGTCTACCTCTTGCATCGTGAGTTCACTCGCGCTCTCTCCCGCCACGTGCTTAGGAACATCACCAATGACTCCTATCGGACTACAGTGTGCCTTCTATACCCTCCCTTTCTGATCGGTAAGATACGGGGCTTGCGGCTCAGCTATTGAATCATGAACATACTGTGAGTTGATAATCGTCGAGCATACATTGCATGGTTGCGTGCGTGTGCCTCTTCTCGTAAACATGCAGGGATCGCAGCCATCTACATAGCTTGCACCTTCCACAAGAAGGTAACGCCTTGCCATTCATCCTATGTGTACTGCATGCTCAAATGCTGCTCATTCGCGCAGAACTGTCAGGACTGGCTTCAACGGTTGGACGTTGACTTGGAGGAGGTATTGTATGCATTAGCAGTCGATACACGCCGTGATGTTTGACCTCACTATCTAGCCCACCGCTCTGATGATGTCGTATGTCATGTCGCTGTTCTAGGTGTATGCTATTGCTCGTGAGATCCTGGCGCTGTACAGCGCGTACGAGGATTACAATAAGGTGTGATAGCGTGGTTTGTGCATGATAAGCACTGCGTGTCTCGACCTATCCGCTGTTGCTCATATCACACGCTGCGCCGCACTCGTGATCTTTAGGCTGCTCCCATCGACGAGTTGCTGCTGAAGTTAGACTCCATCAGCGGAGCCACCTCTGCCCCTCCGGATATGTCGCCTGTCCCCACTGGGGCTTCAACCAGCGTATCCATCATGACCAGCAGCGCTGAGCCGCATGATTCAACCGTGCAGATGGCGACAGCCGCTGGCTCGATGGTGTCGGCATTCTCAGCAAGCGGATTGGCGCACCATGCGCTTGCATCAGCGTTCACAGACTCTGGATCCGATTTTGTGCGGTCTCCCGCTGTGGACAAGATGGATGTGGATCATTGATAGGAATACTTGCATTCTAATCATTTCATCAGCGCCGAGCATGGCGCAGTGTAACAGCAGATTATAGCAGAGACCGTCCAGCAACACGATAATATATATTGCATAGAGTCACAGCATCGTGCCTGATGGTACAGTCCTACAGCTTGTCCATCACTTTCTTCAGCTCCACCAGAAACTGCTCCTTGTGCTCATTGGTCCATTTGCCGTTCGCGTTCAGCACAGCACGAGCCTGTTCATACGCCTGCTTCTTCCAGGGAGCAGCATTCGCCTCCCAGCTGATGGCAGGCAGAGTGCGACCGCGCACCTTTGCTTTGAGCTCTCTGATCCGCGCCTTGTGATCCAGGTCCTGCCGCAGTGAGTGCAGCTGATAGCGATGAAAGATGTTCACAGCCTCCTCCGGCACGTCGCGCATGTGGCGCCGCCCTACATCTGGTGGATCCACGATATCATCCACGGTGATCTTCTCATCGCCATCGCGCTCCCCATCGCCCGTGCTGGCCTCAGCATCTGGCTCCTCAGTCTCAGCGTCCAGCGCATCCCGCGCGCGAGTGTCGCTCAACTGCATTTTGGCGTCGTCACCCATCGTGTCCACGTCCTTCATTTCCTGCGACTCCTTCTCCTCATCCTTGAGCAGCTCCTCCTCGCTGGCAGTCAGCAACTTGTCCCAACCGTCCATAAAGTGCGGGTCGAGTTCCTGTTCCTGAAAGAATTCACGATTGGACACTGGCGGCTCCAACTCGTGCAACGACTGGGCAGTGGAAGCGATGATGTCTGCTCTGTCCTCAGGCGACAGATCCGACAGCAGCTATTCCGTACAGAGCATGGGACACGAGTGAGTGAGCTAACCGCAACATCACCACATCACACACAGCAAACCCATCGCTACCTCCTCATCGTCGCTTGCGGACGCGGCTTCGTCCTCTTGCACTTGTGCTTCAATGGAGGATCGCATCTGCGCCAATTCAGCATCAGGTTTGCGAGCGAGCTCTGCTTGCGAGCTCTGATACGCCTGTTCGTCTTCGGGGTTCACGAACCGCTGGTCCGTCAGATAAGACACATCAAGCTTGGCGGTCAAGGCGTCACCCATGTTGGCATCGGGGTCTTCTTCCAGACCAAGTTTCTCGAAATCAGCAAAGTCAACCAACATGTCGTTTTCCGGGAAGACCGCATTGCTCTCCGAGAGCAGGCGCTGCAGATCATCCTCCTTCAACTCTGGGTCGTCAAAGTTGAAACCCAGCTGCTTCTTGGTGAATGTCGTGCGCTTGCCTGACGCATCCTCAATAGTCAATGTGCCTGGCTTATCAGTCCCTTCATCGGCATCTTCTGATCCCTCCGCTGACGGTTTGTCCTTTTTCGCTAGCAATGGATGGGACAGTGTCCGAAACTGACGCAGGAGTGCGCTACGATGTTGACCGACGGATCGGAAAGTGGAAGAGGAATGCAGTGCACCTAACGATTGCTGTCGATGGCACACTGCCTGTGCCGGGATGCGTGCCACCCACCGCCACATTTCCGAGCGAAAGGACAACGTCGCACTTCTGCAGCCGCTAATTGAGCTAAAACGCTAAACGAAACTCTTTTGAGCTAATCGCGGTTGGCCTCAGTTGGCCTTCAACGCAGAGCACCAATGCAATACTTTGTTGCACCTGCTTGTCAATCAATGGATAGTCTGGCAATATATTCGCATACATTATGCACAACACCTAGGCCGATGACGCACAGGCAGCACGAGCGACACAACATGGGAGCCACCTGCCTCAGTCACATTGATCTGAGGTCAGCGCGAGACATCACACGTTATCTCAGCACGCGCATGTCTACGAAGTCGCATTTCTCACGAGGCCGCAGAGATTCGATCTGATCCTGCAGCATCTGCGTCCACGAGTGCATCTCCGCCGCCGTATCCGCGCTTAAGAAGTAGACGCGGTGCGGCGCGATAATGGAGAAGGAATGCTTGTGCTTGGCTCCCACCTTGGACTCTGCATCCACCACGTCACAGTGATCCAATCGAAGACCACCCTCAGGTTTCTGTTCACGAGAAAGAAAGGATATAGCACACGTGAGAGAGGCGACGAGGAGCTAACAGAGACTGGCACACATACGTCAGTTTGCTTGGGTTTTTGACTGAAGTAATAGAATGTCCCGTCTTCAAGCAGGACGCAATATCGCGTGTTCCACGATTTCCAGGTGCCTCCTTGCTTGCTGAGCTCGCCAGCTTTGCGGATGCGCGTCATCTCCTGATACTGCACATTGGTGTTCACGGGCTTCTCCTCCACATCTTGACTGCTGATGCTCTGCGTGAGCTTTTGATAATACAATTGCGCGCGACGAATGGCATGAAGCCAGCTGCAACCCACGCAAATGATCACACAATGAGCTCAAGCCTTCTGAAAGCACCCTAATAGCACCATCTCCCTACGCACCTGAACATGTCCTCCACCTTATCGCAGGCCACGGGGTAATCTTTCTTATCGCCCTTTTTTCTGCCTTGAATAATGAACATATTCTTGTGAGCAGGGTCAGGGGTTTCAGGGACTAGCGTAGAGATCTCCGTAACGTCAATCGAGCCGTTGGGGTATGAATCCTGGAGACAAGCAGGGCAGTGCGAAATGAACAAACTGACCAAAATGACCCATTATTCAACGCAAATATACAAACGTACGTTTGGCTCATCAAAGTAGTAGAGATGCTTGAGATGTAGAATGAACCAGCGTTTCTGCCAGATCCCCTTGGGGTTCATCTTCTCCATGAAGCCTTCCTTTGCTCTCTGCATGCACCAGCACACCGCCATCAGAACCATAATGATGAGTACGGCTAGGGCAGAGCAAGCCCACATACCTCTGGCATCAAGAAGATGGCTGGATTCTGGCCATCTGTACCCGCAACAAGGGCAGAGGCTGTTCAGGAGTGCACACGTGGACACATCCGAACGGGTACCACATACCCTTCTCGTCGTTCTCAGGACCGGCGATGAACTCCTTCCGGACGTACTTTGCTCTGATCCAATTCTCTCGTACAATAGCAGACTCTGTCTCCGTAGGCCTCGCGTAGAAGCCCGGGGCATACCGCTCATAGAACTTGCGCGCTGTGACATTGCCCATGCTCTTCATGAACTGGTACAGCACACGCAATCGCAACGTGCGTGCAATCGTCAGAATACAGCGACCCATCTTCGTGGTAAACGGGATCATGCTCATGCGCAAACGCGCGATCTGGATTATGGCATTACCTCCACTTGGGCAGTGTCCCAGCAGGTGGTGTCCAAGTCGATGGACCGTACTTTAGAGTGATGCACACCAAGATTGCGATGTAGACCGGCACATTTGATGCACAGGAACACGCCCAGATTGATCGATGTCCAGTCCGGATCTGCACTCGCGACATCAATGCCGCACGAGGTAAGTCACATGGGAGAACGGGACGAGATGCAGTCAGATCACACACCTTTAGCATCGCAGTCGGCGCACTGCGAGTTGTCAGACAACTTTGACAGGTCACGCATGCTCGTCATGGTGCCGTACTGCAAAACGCCACGCTGGCCCTGCACAGTCCTGGTCTTCTATTCGCGTGGAAATTCGAAACACGTCGACAAACACCGATGGACGACAAATGGCAAGCAGGCTGATGCCTGTGATCACCATCATGCATTCCGCTTGTGAAGGCCTTCGCCTGTGTTCGCTTTCAGCGCGCTTCTTGCGTTTCTGACAGCTGAAAACGATGTTCCGGTACCTGCACAGGGCTGCAGTGGCTAGAACATACGCGCATGTTGTGACACAAACCTTTTCGCGTCGTCTCACCGACGTTTCCAACATCACGAACCCAGTTAAGA
>Ga0163151_10009728_pt1 | contig 10361 bp, 12 predicted proteins | sample OliLakLV19MP5IB2_FD_145596 | JGI IMG/M metagenome (GOLD analysis project Ga0163151, IMG submission 145596) | Freshwater microbial mat bacterial communities from Lake Vanda, McMurdo Dry Valleys, Antarctica - Oligotrophic Lake LV.19.MP5.IB-2 | ecosystem: Environmental > Aquatic > Freshwater >... | reverse complement strand
GTTTTGAAATGATACTATCGCCCGAATTGACTGACTCCAAATTGACGGAGGCCCCAGCGTCGTCGAGCGTAAGCTGCTGGAGCAAGGGATTCGCGAGAGTCGTCAACTGGGCGTCGGTGCTCTCTTCTTCGCCCAAGGATTGGGTGAGAAGACGCGCACACTCGTACTCGCCTAACTGCCGGGCCAACGCGCGCGCCGTGCCGTACGCGGAGATTTCGTAGTGCTCCACCCGTTGGGCGGCCGCAATCAGTGCAAGGTCTGCGCTCGTCGTGTCCTTGTCGTCACCTTCTTCTATCGTCTCTTGCCCTTCGGCGATAAGCCCCATCATGGCTTTACAAGGCTTGGGCTCGGCCGGTTCGCTGAGTTGATCGAAGATCTGTTTAAGGCGCTCAATCTGTCCTTGTGTCTCCACAAGGTGCTTTTCAAACGCTCCTTTCAACTTCGGGCAATTGGCGGCTTCGGCCATCTTCGGTAGTGCGCCGGCCAATTGCGATTCTGCGTGCAGCAAATCTTGCAGTTGGTCGACCAGTAGTTCTTTCACTTGTGACATGGTTATCTCCTGTTGAACTATTGCTGAATGAACGAGTTAGTTTCTGACGCATGCTCACCCGGCTTCCGGGTGCCCGCATCAGGCGATAGGAAAGGCTGAAACGCGGGCGCGGTGACCATTTGCCAATCGCCGCCCGTATTCCACGGTCCCTTGGCGTCGGGTTCTCCGCGGTCTCCTGTGCCGGTAGAATCGTTGAAATATTGATCCACCAAACCTGGGGTGGGGGGGATACGGCCGATAGAGAATTGCGGCTTGCCCATGCTTTCCAGCGCAGCCGTGAACGCTTTCAGATGGGTGATTTCACGGCTCATGAGAAATTGAAGGGTGTCGATAGTACCAGGATCGTCGGTAAAGTTGATGAGGCGCTCGTACACAATCTTGGCTCGTGCTTCCGCTGCGATGTTGCTGCGCAGGTCGACATCGAGTTCGCCCGTTACTTTGAGATAATCCGCGGTCCAAGCGTTACCCATCGAGTTAATAAAGGCGACCCCCCCGCCTCCCGCTATGGCGATCAGCGGATCGGCGTGTGCAGCATTCCTGTCGCTCTTGGTGGGCTTCAGGTGCATGCGAGCCAATGCTCCCACCACCTCCAGATGGCTTAACTCCTCGGTGCCGATGTCCATCAGTAGGTCTTTGCGTTCGGGGTCGTCACAGTTTATGCCCTGTAGGGAATACTGCATGGCCGCCGCAAGTTCTCCATTAGCCCCGCCAAACTGCTCGAGGAGCATATTGCCGAAGCGCGGATCGGGTTGGCCAATTCTAACTGTATACATGAGCTGCTTAATGTGGTGGTACATGGCCAATTGTGTAGCAATCGGATTGCCATTCTTAGTGCCGCTGAAGTAGCCACCGCCACCAGCGCGACAGCGTTGGCACCAAGCGTGCATGGCGTGGAGAACCCGAAATTTCACGAGGAGATCACTTGATGCAAATGTTACAGCTGCCCACCAGAACATCCGCGCCACGGGAAACTATCGATTCGTGTTGAGGATTTAATTGCGACTTAAGCCGGGCGCATGTGGTTCATTATCTCCCAGGCGTTATGGTTTGCAGCTTCGATCGCGGTAAATCGCTGGGGCGGTCATACGATGAATCCCTATCCATATCCTCCACTCCCGACAACACGAGAAGTTAACATCTTTTGAAGCGCCTTCGGCAACTCTTTCCGTTAGGATCTCCATAAAAGCATTTTTTGCCCGGTGAAGATTACGCTGACTTTTACGCCCTCCGGATCTTTCGGTTCGACCATGAACGAATTCCCGAGCGCGTTATTCATACACGCTGTGGAGTCGTCATGCGCTCTCTGATATCGCCCCGGAGGATCCAAGGGATTTCGCTTCTGTGGCCAGGCTGGCTGGCTTATCTTCTGGGCGGTTCGTTTTTGTCATAACACTCCTTGACGGGAGGAGGGAGGCGACAGTCCTCCAAACAACCAGAACGAACTAAATGGTATCTACCCCTAAACGTTCCTTGCTGCTGGTGCTTCCGGCGGTCTCACCGGTTGCGGAAATGTCCTCCGCGCCAGTGCGCTCCAGCATTTCTTCGCTTTCGCCACTTCGTCGGAAGTGTCGCGGTGCACGGATAGCAGTACGCCACCTTCCTTTACCCGGCCTTGGTAGCGGTGAGCTTCGTATTCAGGAAGGCCCATGCCGACCAATGCGCCAATCAGCCCGCCGACGGTGCCCTCGACACCCAAACCCGCCAGAGCTCCCATGATGGGGCCAGCGGCGATGAATGGGCTCACACCAAGAATGGCAAGGGCGCCGATGCCGGCAAGCAGACCGAGCGTCCCTCCTACCACTCCCCCGGCTGTAACTCCGGTGGTGGTGCCTTCGGGGCCTTCGTGTTCTTTTCGTGGGCGAAGTCCCTTAAGCTGTTGCTGTCGGGTAGGAGCACCGAAACATCACTGCTGGAGAATCTCAGCGCCACGATTCCATCGACGGCACTTTCCGCGGCCGAGGTGTTGTGGTAAATGCCAAAAACGGCAGTATTGTTGTTACTCATGTTAAGTGGATGTTAATAACGGAGGCCAAAATTGCGGTTGATGCTCCGCAAGTTCCGGCGAGTCACTCGATTTACCTCTAGGCGATGAAGCGGGTCGACCCGCGAGCGGGCCCCCGCGCGAAAGCTGATGCCGGGCGGAGCTAAAGCCGAGACGATGCGCGCAATCGAGAGCGTAGCTGTGATTCTGGGCGCGACCGGCTGCCGGCGATGAACGAGGTCTACGATGCCGGCTCACGGCATGGGCCCAAGAAGACGACCGTGGCGACCTTCCGGCTGAACCAGGACGCGCTGGTTGAGATCCTGGCATAGCGCGCAGCCCACCACCGAAACGGCCGAACCACACGGCTATGGCGGAGGTGGGTGGAAGCCACAAATGAAACCAGACCAACATAGGGGCTCTGCTACATAACCGGTATGCTGCGAAATTTCGACTCAAATAGGCAAGGAGCTAATCAGGGCAGCGTGCAGGTACACTTGCGTCTAAAATCGCTACATTAGCCCTATGGAACACCGCTGACGGTGCGACTTTGTGTCTAGCAGGTGAAGGCGCTGATTCAGTATCCCTCGGGGGTCTGTGAGATGGCGACGGAATTGGTTCCCAAATTGCTCGGTAACGTGGGACAACGTTAGCCGGCGCGTTCCCAACGATACGGATTTTCTTTCGAATTGCGCTACGGAGTACTTTTCGAGAAGGAAGCGGATGCTGGAATTCTTCAAAAAACTTTTGGCCACGGATTTCATGCCTCATGGCCATTGCTACTATTGGCGTAGCGAGATCGTTGGTCTGCACGTTATCTCGGATGGTTTGACGGCACTGGCTTATTTCGTTATCCCGTTTGCCCTGGTCCACTTGGCGAGGAAACGGCAAGACCTCTCGTTTAACTGGATCTTCTGGTTGTTCGGGGCCTTCATTCTGGCCTGTGGGACCACTCACCTAATGGCGATTTGGACCCTGTGGCACCCGGTCTACCGCCTCGAGGGGGTAATCAAGGCGATCACAGCGCTGGCGTCAGTTCCTACGGCGGCGATGCTAATACGTCTGGTGCCCCAGGCCGTTGCGCTGCCCAGTCAGGCGCAGCTGCGTGAGGCGAATCAAGCGTTGGAGTTGGAGGTGACCGAGCGCCGCGCGGCTGAGGCAAGCTTGGCCCGGCTGAATTCCGATCTCGAAAGGAAGATAGCGGAAGGCAAGGCGGATCTGGAAAGAATGAATCAGGATCTGCGGCGGCGAACCAACGAATTGGAGGCGCTGCTGACTCATGCACCCATCGGATTTGCCTTCTTTGATCGGGACCACCGCTACACGCGAATCAATCAGGTTCTTTGTGAAATAAATGGTCTTCCCGAAACGGCCCACCTGGGCCGGGCGATGTCCGACGTAATGCCCGTGAACCAGTCAACAGACTCCATTTTGACGGACGTGTTCCGCACCGGTAGGACGGTAGAAAGGGAATTGACCGGCGAGACACCGAAAGCGCCCGGCGTGACGCGGCACTGGTGGGCGGGCTTTTTCCCGATTCAAGAGCAGGGCCAACCGGTGTCGGGGGTGGGCGTCTTCGTGCTGGAAATTACCGATCGGAAGCGCGCCGAGCACAGCATGGCTTTGCTGAGTGCCATTGTGGATTCTTCGGAAGATGCCATCTTGAGTAAGGACGTGAGCGGGGTGATTACCAGTTGGAATCGTGGCGCGGAGAGTCTATTCGGCTACAGTGCCAAAGAGGCGATTGGCCAGAATGTGACGATGCTGATCCCCGAGGAGCGGATAGGCGAGGAGACGGACATTCTTGAGCGTCTCAAGCACGGGGAACGCGTGAACCATTTTGAGACCGTCCGGAAGCGCAAGGATGGAACGGTGCTCCACATTTCACTGACGCTTTCGCCGCTCGTCGACACGAACGGAAAAATTGTTGGTGGATCGAAAATTGCTCGGGACATTACCGACCGGGTAAAAACGCGAGAATCGCTGAACGCGGCTAATCGGGATCTAAGGATTGCGAACGAAGGGTTGAGCCAGTTTGCCTTCGCCGCCGCGCATGATTTGCGCGAACCGCTACGCAATGTGCGCGCCTATGCGGAGTTTCTGACCGACTTGTACCCTGATGATCCCGATAAGAAAATACAGTGGGCGAAAACAGTCATTGCCGAGGGGGTGCAGCGAATGGATGACCTGTTGTCGGCTTACTGGAGTACACCAGGCTGGGAGATTCCCAAGATGAGATTGCCGCAAGCGTCGATGTCAGTTCAGCGGTCCACGGCGCTTTGCGCAATTTGCATCAAATGATTGAGACCTCGGGAGCCCAGGTGGCCTGCGGCGCTTTGCCGGTAGTGCCTGGCAAAGAGCTCCACTACGTTCAGCTATTCCAGAATCTGATTGGTAATGCCATCAAATATCGCGGTAATGACCCTCCGCAAATTGCGATTAGTGCCGAGGCGAAGGGCAGCGACTGGCTATTTTCCGTCCGCGACAATGGCATCGGAATTGCGAAGGAGTTTCACGGACGGATTTTCGGCGTGTTCAAACGGCTGCATGGCAAGGAAGTTCCCGGCACGGGCATTGGATTGGCGATTTGCCAGAAGATCGTGGAGCGCTACGGGGGGCGCATCTGGGTAGAGTCGGAGTTGGGAAAGGGCTCCGAGTTCCTCTTCACTAGCCCGGCCCTGGATTCAAAGGTCGCGGATCGAAAGGAACTAAAATGAAGTATCGCCTAACGGTAGTGGAAGATAACGCCGTAGACCTAGTCCTTTGGAACATTCGCCCGGCAAAATTGGCCTTAGTGTTGGAAATCAATTCGTTTTCGGACGGAGAGACGGCTCGTAACTATATTCAACTAGGGCAGGACGAAGATCCGCATCTTTTCTTATTCGATTCGACTTTGCCCCGCATCGGAGGTTTAGAGTTGTTGCAGTTGTTGAGCAACTAGCCTCGTTCGCGGGCATACCCGTTCTGGTGTGGAGTTCCGGCCACTCACCGCAGGAACATGCCGCGCTAGCAGAGTTTCCTGCGATTCGAATTATTCCCAAACCGAAGAAGTTAAATAGGTTTCTTGAGATCGGCCAGGTAATTCATGAGATGCTCCAGTAGCCCGACGTGAGGTGACTCGCCGTCGGAGGTTTTGGGTTCCAAAATGAAAGACGGATGGCAAACGGGCAACCACCTCGAACATCACCTGACCGCCCGGGGCTGTTCTATCCGTATGAACTTGAGATATGGATGCCAAATTGTTTACCCGCGGCCAGCAACGCCACTGGCTCGAATCCGTCGTTGCATTGTCTTCTGCTTCCTCCTCGGAATAACTGTCCACAAAGCAGGTTCGTTTCGCTTAGCGGTTCCACCGAACTCGCATCACTCGGGCCAAACCAATCAGGAAGAGGCCCAGCAAGGCAAAATCCGGGACATTCGTTGCGATTAGCGGCATTTGTTGTTCGATCGGCCCGAGGGCGGCGGGCAACGGCAAGCTAGAGGGGGAGACTGGTTGGGGCTTCGCGGCCGGGTCAGAGGTAGTGGCCGTCTCTGCGGACGCCACCCTCGCCACGCGAGTTGGATAGCTCGCCACCGCTAGCCTGGCTTCGCTCGGGGCTGCGTCCACTCTACTGTTCTTAACTTGCGCCAGTTCGGGGGCCGTCGCCTTTAGGTCAGTAAACTCTTGGTCGATACTACCGAGGGGATAGATGACGGGCGGCACACCGCCCGGGGTTGCCCAAGGTTTCGATACCGTTTCCGCTCTGGGTTTTACCAGGCTAGTCGGAATTGCCATGTTTTTCAAAGGGGCTGTAGCAAGCGGTGCCAAAGCTATAGTCATCACAGCGCTGAATAAAAGAAACTGGTGGCTCATCGATAGGTGGCTCCTCAAAAATCGGATTCGCTTGGCGTTCTAATCCTTCGGTATTATCAGCAAGATGGGGGCCAAATCCTTACCTCCTTAGAATGAAACACCTAGGCGCCATGCGCTATCTCCAACGGTAGAAATTGCCGCCCCTAACTGTCCTATTTGCGGCGACTCGTCATCTCTGAATTGTTTGCCGCCCCCGCCCAGCATCATCGGCCGCCCCGCCTCGCTAAGGAGAAATCTTTTGATGAGCTGAGCCAGGCAGCCAATCTGCAAATTCTGCACCTCAAGGGAACTTTTGAAACTGCGCATTCGGATGCTATACCTTCCGGGAGTCCCTTCTTTACAAGGCGGATGAGACGATCCCTGCTGGAAGGTCATTTTGTCACTAACTAGCCCTTGCGATTTGCAACGTGCTGGAGAAGCGCTTCAATTATTAGTGGCTTTCGCGAACTCAGCGGCGCAAATCGCTTCACTGCTTTCACGTTCCGCGCTGCACTCAATTAGCCGTTTAATTTATCACTCTGAGCCAAAGGCGGGCAACGACTAACTCCCGTGTATGAGTGTGGCCCTATTCTTGCAGTGAAAAATTACGTGACTTGTGTTCTGTACGGCGGCCGCAATTTCTACGGGCTTCGATCGACGAAAGAAGTCGAGAATGAAACCCGCCTGCGAGCCCAGTTTGTGGAGCATCGCCTCGGTCATCGCCCCGCCGGTATTGAGGGGATGGACCTCACGGAGTTCATGCACGGCGGTCCGGCGGAAGTTTTATCGTGCGCTCGTAGAGAGTTCGAGGCTGACGGAGCCGCCCACGCGCCATGGATAGAAGTGGTGGGCCGAGCCGTTTAGTTATCTGCATCTTAAACAAAGGAGTTGCAAATGAAGGCCGTAACTTGGCAAGGAAAACACGACATTCAGGTGCGGGACGTTCGCGATCCCGAGATCCAGGACCCACGCGACGTTATACTGCGTGTGACATCGACCGCGATCTGCGGTTCTGACCTTCATATTTATGACGGTTACATCCCCTCGATGGAAAAAGACGATGTTCTCGGCCATGAATTCATGGGAGTCGTCGAGGAAGCCGGCGCGAACCATCGGCTGAAAAAAGGTGACCGCGTTCTTATTCCGTTCCAGATTGCGTGCGGCAGTTGCCATTTCTGCCAGCGAACGCAAACCGCGCTTTGCGACACCTCGAATCCGGAAGGTGCGGCAAAGATGCAAGAAGCTTATGGTCAGGCGGCCGCTGGACTTTTTGGCTATTCGCATCTTTACGGTGGCTATCCAGGCGGACAGGCCCAGTATGTTCGGGTACCATGCGCTGACTATGGAGCTTTCAAGGTTCCAGAAAATCTATCCGACGACCAGGTTTTGTTTCTCACCGACATTTTCCCAACCGGCTTTATGGCCGCTGAGAATTGCGGAATCAAAGGTGGCGAAACAGTGGCTGTCTGGGGCTGCGGACCGGTAGGACAATTTGCCATCCGAAGTGCTTTTCTACTCGGGGCGGGCCGTGTGATCGCTCTTGACAATGTCCCAGAACGACTGGAATTGGCGCGAAAAGGTGGGGCGGAGACGCTGATAGATGACGACAGGGACGTCCAGGAAAAGCTACGAGAGATGACGTCTGGCCGCGGCCCAGATCATTGTATTGACGCAGTCGGGATGGAAGCTCACGGAGCGACGTTGGACGCGTTCTTGGACAATATTAAGACCTCCATCATGCTAGCGACTGACCGGTCCCACGCGTTACGCGCCGCCATCTTTGCCTGCGCGAAGGGCGGCACTGTCTCGATACCGGGCGTCTATGGCGGCTTCCTGGACAAATTTCCACTGGGCGGCGCTTTCGCGAAAGGGCTGACCCTCAAGATGGGACAGACGAATGTGCATCGCTATCTGCCGCGGCTTCTCGATTTGATTTCGACAGGGAAGATCGACCCAAGCTTCGTAATCACCCACCGCTTGGCGCTTGAAGACGCAGCTGAAGCTTACGAAACATTTCATAGAAAGAAGGGCGAGTGCTTCAAGGTGGTCCTAAAACCCGACGGACTCAGGCTCTAAAAAAACGGTTCAACTATGAATACTAATGTCAATGGTTCTTTCGCGGTTGTCACCGGCGCTTCGAGCGGCATCGACCCGAAGGCGTCGACCAGTTCTACCGAGTCATTCGCAGTACAGGCCGAACCGTGGACGCGATAGCCTTGAACGCGGGAGTGGGTGCCGACGGCGACTTTGTCCGAGAAACAGCGCTTGATGCGAACCTCAACGTGATCGATTTGAACCTTAGATCCACCGTTCATCTCGCGAAGCTCGTCCTGCAAGATATGGTCGAAATCGGCCAGGGGCGAGTGCTCTTCACGTCATCAATCGCCGCGGTGATTCCTGGGACGTTCGATGCCGTTTATAACGCTTCGAAAGCCTTCGTTCAATCCTTCGCGCAAGCCGTTCGCAATGAGCTCAAAGAAACGGGCGTCACGATCACGGCTCTCATGCCTGGTGCCACCGAGACTAACTTCTTTCACCGCGCCGGTATGGATGATACCAAGGTGGGCAGGAGTGAGAAGGACGATCCCGCCGACGTCGCGAATACTGGCTTCGAAGCGCTGATGGCCGGTGACGACCATGTGGTGGCGGGCTCCTTCAAGAATAAGGTCCAAGTTACAATGGCGCACCTACTGCCGGACACCGTGACGGCAGAAATCCATCGTAAGCTCGCTGAGCCCGTCCCAGATAAACCTTAGGCAGTAACTTGACGGTTACTTAATTCGAATTCGGCTAACGCTCAGACTTTTGATCCCCGGATCCCGACACAGTCATGCTGTGCGGAATGCTACCTGACGAGGATCCGCAGTCCTCACAATATACATACTTTTGGAGGTATTTGATGATCGTTATACGTGTGACTATATTCGTTTCACTAGTGATTGTGTCAGGGGCCGCGCAAAGCTCGCTCTATCATCTGCGAGGGAATTTGGAAACAAATCGCTCGCCGCAAAACGTGGTGCTGGAGCTTCGGCCGAGCGGAGGGGCGCTGCACAGTTACACCACCGAGCCGGGTTCTAACGGACAGTTCGATTTCCCCGGGGTGGATCTGGGGCAATATATGCTGTTGGTGAAGACGCTCCACGGTGAGGTGCTGAAGCAGGAATACCTTACCGTCGGTGCGGCGAGTGGAGAGATTACCATCCGGCTTGACGACCGCAAACCCGCTGAGGGGCGTGGAACGGTGAGCGCCCGCCAGTTGGCGCATCGAACTCCGAAGGCGGCGCGCAAAGCGATGACGGCCTACCGGAAGTGTCACGATCGCCGGAATGATACGTGCGCGGCTCGTTATCTGGACAAAGCTATTGCGGCCGACCCGGAATTGCTCGAAGCTTACTTAAACCGAAGCGCCCTGCGCTGCCGTGCGCAGGCCTGGGATTTGGTGTTCGCCGATGTTGAGGAAGCTCTGCGCTTAGATCCGAACTCTTCTCTGGCCCACATCAATCGGGCTTTTGCGGCCTTGCACCGCAAGAATTCTCAGTTGGCGCTGGTTTCGGCCCGGGCCGCCCTACGCAGCGACCCTGACAATATCAAGGCGCAATATCTGCTGGGCTTGGCGCAAGTGAACCTGGGCGACACCCAAACCGGTCTTCGGCTCCTGGAGAAGATTGCCGCTGAGTACAAGCCAGCCCGGCTCGCGCTAGTGGAAGCTAAGCGCTGACGCTTTCCGAAAAGGCCACTAGCGATAGCTGGAAGCCTGCACTGCGAAGAGCTTCAAATATGGGCCACCGGCTTCGAGAAGTTGGTCATGGGTGCCGTCTTCGGCGACTTGGCCTTGGGAGAGGACGATGATGCGGTCCGCCATGCGGACGGTGGAGAAGCGGTGGGAGATGAAGATGGCGAGCTTGTCCTGCGTTAGTTCCGCGAACTTCTGAAAGACTTCGTATTCGGCCATGGGATCGAGCGCGGCGGTGGGCTCGTCGAGGATCAGGATTTGGGCA
>Ga0163151_10009727_pt1 | contig 10361 bp, 6 predicted proteins | sample OliLakLV19MP5IB2_FD_145596 | JGI IMG/M metagenome (GOLD analysis project Ga0163151, IMG submission 145596) | Freshwater microbial mat bacterial communities from Lake Vanda, McMurdo Dry Valleys, Antarctica - Oligotrophic Lake LV.19.MP5.IB-2 | ecosystem: Environmental > Aquatic > Freshwater > Lake... | reverse complement strand
CTTTTATATACGTATACAACACATATAATTTATGATATGTTTGATTGTTCTAGAACGAGGAGACCACTCAATGGTAATAACCATAGAGATGCTGTTTGCAAAAGAATCAAAATATTTTTAAATGATTTCAAATTTGATATATCTTTGGCATCCGAGAAGACGATATATTTGATCTCTAAATATTGTGATCCAATTAAAGACTTTACTGCTTCTTTTGTATTCAGTAGTTTTGGTAATTGATGATGAATTATTATAATAGTTTTATAATAATTTTATACTCTGGTATTCTTTGCCACCTTTACTGCCTGCCTAATAATATCAAATCTTGTAACCTTATCATGTGTAAAGTACTCTGTAACCCTATTGTTAGCTAGACCAACCTCTTTCATATACCGTTCCATATCTCCTTCGCCCTTGTAGCTAACTTTTATCTCACAACCAGTAATTATAATTGGTTCTTTTTCGCCATAAGCCAATGTAATAATTGGAGCATCATACCAACCATCAGTATGTTCAATCAACCCGTTCTCGATCCCAACATAAACTACAGCATTTGCAACACTGTTTTTACAATGATTAAGACGGTTTAAACTACCTTTTAATGTTTCTTCACGGCCAATCGGTTGAGAACGAATTCCAGAATCTGCTTCAAATCCTAAAACACGGTATCCAGGAAAGTTTACACGTACTGCTTCAATTTTAACTGAATTTCTTGAACCAACTATTATAAGTCCGCCACCTTTATTTTCTAATGATTCTTTTGCTTCTTCCATAGCTTTTGTAATTGGATCCATATAGTTTTGAGAAGTTTCTTTATGAGCTATTTGTTCATTATATCTATTTATTCGTCCATCATGATAGATATTGTTTAGTATTCTGGACATTGCTCTCCCATAATCGCAAACTGGTGCTCCATCTAAACACTTTCCACTACCTAGATTTTCAGTTTTATCTAATCCACACGTATGATAATCCTTCATCATTAAGTTACCCATTTGATAATATATACAATATACTTATATATTATTTAAATCAGTTTCGAGGAGAGGAGTAATAATTTCTCGACGCATTAACGTGCCATCTAGAGTATACGTCGCGGTTTCTCCATCTAATATTCCATTTTTATAGGTGTAGTGGCAATATTCATTCCCATTGTCATAAAAATATGTGCGTACTCCATGCAATTTGCCATCGTGATAAAATTCTTGACGAGCAAATTCATGCTTTCTCGAGCAGCATATAAACTTTCCATGAGGTTGTTTATAAGAACACCATTTTTCTAAATCTGTTTTACTCACTATACAATCGAGTTTTTCTTCAGCTTCCGAGTAGGTTAACAAAGGGAGAATATAATGATTTATAATATCTCTTGGGAGACTACTCATATGAGTAAAGTTTATTAGTATATTTAATTTATATTCAGTTTTAAATTAACTACCACACAATTCACACTCACCATTTTCATTTGGAGTACACTCTGGTGGAGGTTGTTTTTTGGCGGTTGTTGGCATTAATGTGATTTTTACTGCTGAAGTAGATGGTCGAGATCGAACATAGTATGATAACGTTTTTAATCCCTTTTTCCATCCATATACATATAGAGAAGAAAGTTTAGCTGCTGTAGGTCCTTCAAAATATACATTCATACTTTGAGATTGATCTATAAATGGACCACGAGCAGCAGCCATATCAATAATAATCTTTTGAGGTAGTTCCCAAATTGTTTTGAAACGTAATCGAATTTTTTCAGGAATTACACTAATTGCTTGAACACTTCCATTATTAGCTATAATCGTATCAACAATCTCTTTAGTCCACAAGTTAATATCCTTTAATGCCTTGTATAAATGCTTATTAACAATGATAGCTGACCCCGCTGGACCTTTTCTAACAAATATCATAGATGTAAACGCTTCGAAGCATTCTGTGTTTGCAAGTATACCTGAAGTAGCATTTGTAGGCATTGGAGAGATCATTAAACTGTTTCTAACACCTAATTTAGCTTCTGAAGTCAGTTTATCCCAATCATATCTTGGATACTCAATGGGAAGATTGACTAGAGGAGAATTGATATCTGATAATGGAGTTTCTCCCCACATATGGTATTGAAGTTTTCCTTGCGATACGGGAGACCCTTCAAAGTATTTATAAGGGCCATAAATGCGTGCCATCTCTGTTGATTTTTTAATAGCATGGTAGTAGATGCATTCAAACACCAATCTATTAATTTGAAGAGTTGGAGTATATGCATTACCAGGTCTATTTGGATCCTCCCATGGAAGTTCAAGTAGAGCAAACATATCTGCAAGGCCTTGAACCCCTAAACCCATAGGTCTTAAATCTTGATTATTTTGTTTGGACGATTCAACAGGATAAAAGTTTTTATCATGAATCATACAAAGATTATATACAGCTTGTTCAACAACCTCTCCAAGGAGTTTCCAATCAATCTGTTTATCAGCTGTAACAAACTTGGGTAATGCTATGGATGAAAGGTTACAAACACTGATAGAGTCCCCAGTATGATATTGCGAAATTTCTGAACAGTTTCCTAATAACAATCCACCAAACATTCCTCTGTTTTTTAAAGGTTCATTGAAGCAATATGAGTCTTCCTTTTGTTCCAACTGTTTAATTGAACTGATTTTTATATTATCAAACGGTTCAAACACTAAAGCATTGCCATCAATACAAGGATTTAGACCATGTGTTTGGCACATTAATTTAATTTTTAATAGTTCACCCAAATCTGAAGATTCCATTACAAATCTATCTTGTTCCCATGATCCAGAACGCATTAGATCTGAAAACCATTTTTGATAGTTATTAATATCTTCTTCTTGAAATGGGTAGTTTGATTGAATCAATTCATCACCAATCTTTAATTTTTTTGCTTCAACAATTGTTTCATCCTTTAATATAAACTTATGATAAGGGGTACATTTTACTTTACATCCATCTGATGTTTCTACTTCAATCATATCAACTTGTGTTCCTGTCTGTTCTACTCTTGATTCTGAAAACTGAGAACCATTCCAAACATTAACTGACGTTCCGGCCAACTGTTTTATCTCAATATATCCTTTATCAGTTAAAATAGGAGTATCTCCTGAAACACATAAATTTGACCCATATATCGTTCCCATATTTTGATGATTTGTTTTCCTATTATGATGATCTTTAGCATGCATATACGGCATCCCCGTCTCTGTCAATGATGTAATAATCTTTGGCATAATAATATTATTAATAGACTCTTGTGATTCATACATTTTCTTTTCTTCATACTCTAAGTATTTTGCTTCATATGCATCACCATAGAGTTCATATAGGTCTGGACATTTACTTGGACAAAAGAAACTCCAAACCCCTTTACCATCCGCTTGTGTAAGACGTTTGAAAAATAGATCGGGAATCCATAATGCTGGAAAGATATCTCGAGCCCTTAAATTTTCATCCCCTCGATTTGATCGTAGTTCAAGAAAATCTAATAGATCAGGATGTGTAACATCGAGATATATTGATATAGCTCCTTTACGTTTTCCACCACCATTATGAACAAGACCAGCACTGGTTACATAGTTTTCATTATTTTCAACATTTAGATCAATAAGAGTTCCAGAATACTGTTTATGTTGAATTTCATCAACTTTTGTCCATATCATACCCTTGTATAAAAAGCAATCATCATCACATAATCCGTTTTCATCCAGAGTAGTTTCTAAAGGATACAACTTATTGCACAAATAGTTTATACTTGGCATATGAATATCAATACATTCTGTTGATTTTGCACCTCTTAAGAATGCTTGAATTTTGTTTAGAGGAAGATGTAATATACTTTTATGTATTACTCTATTCAACTCAATCTTGATATGTGGTATTAAGAATGTCGGAGAGAGTACTATCGATATCCTTTCAATACCATTCTTATCACTATCACCTAAAGTAACTTTTCCACCTTTTTCTTGGACATGTTTTACTGCAAACTCCCTTCCTTCTTCATTTCCAACTATGATATAACTATGGTTGTGTTCTTGATAAATAGCTCGAGATCCATATAGAACTCCATAGTACTCGCAATCATCTTCAGATAAACATGCAATATCTTCAACAAATGTTGGAACTGGTGTTCCAATGTAGTCTCCATAGGTTATATTTTTAGCTTCAATGTAATCTGGTTTTATAAGTCCCGTATCAAGAATACCAATCAGTTCTTTGAATGACCTGTTACAACTGTTTTGAATTGCATAAAACGGATGTTCCCCTGTTAACCAGACACTCGAATCTTCCGATTGTGAACCAATACAGTACATCTGTATATCATTTAAGCTATCACGTTTAACATTTAAAACACGTTGAAAAGTTCCATCTGCTGTTAATACTCGGTCACCACAAGATATCTCTTTGATTGGAATAACTCCATTTGCAGTAAATATTAAAGAATTCGGTTCTAAACATTGATCAACATATCTACCAACTTCGTTAATCATTCTGCATAATGGAACAAGACCATTAGAGATACCGTTTGTAGAGTTGATATAACTTCCCTTACAACGGATATTTAATGATATTCCAATACCACCAGCATACTTGGAGATCATCCCGCAACTTTTTAAAGTATCAAATATTTCTGATAGCGAGTCACTCATATGTAAAATGTAACATGAGCTTAATTGATTAGAGGGGGTTCCAGAATAAAATAACGTTGGAGAAGCATGAGTAAACAGGTGACTGGAGAGTAATTGATATGTTTTCAAGACATGATCAATATTTCCAGTATGTTCAATATAGACGCCATCTTTATCATGATAACCACCTATAGGACCATGAATACCCAATGCAACCCTCATAAGGGCATATTGAGGGCGTTCTAAAATAACACCATTACTTTTCTGGAGATATGATTTTTCGAGTATTTTGAATCCATTATAGTCGTAGTCGAAATCTTTATTGCAGTCAATAACTGACTCTAAGACATCAATATTTTCCATTGCAAACGCGAATATCTTGTCGTTTAAAAGAGGATTCGCCTTGTTTGTCTGTTTATTAAAGTTATTGTGTTCAAGGATAATACACTCTTTAAAAGTTTTCGGAGTTTCTTTATGGAGATCATCGATAGCAATATCTAAAGCTAAATCTGCCATTTCAGGATCATATGTGCTCATACATATAGCGTTTTCACAAGATAAGGCATCGAGTTCACGAGTTGTCATTCCGGGTTTCATCCCATTAATAACACTTTTTGATAGTGATATAACACTATCAACATTGATACCTCTTTCTTGTGCGTGTTTATTGTTTCTAATAGTTATTTTATCGAATTCGACCTGCTCACGTTTTCCGTTTCTTTTTATGATATACATTGTGTTTGATTCTGATTGCATCTATAGATTATGTTTATAAAAACTATAAACATATTCATTTTCCAATTATTAATTCTCATTCAGAGCGTTATATTTTTAACATAAAATACTATTTAAACGGGGCAAGTCGTTAAAAACAAATAAAATTCATGGTTACTGTTGATATTGTTGTTTCCTTTTTATTATTCTATTATACTGTTGAGGATACTGTTGTTGTTGTTGTGGTTGAGGAATGTATAGCTGTTGTTTATACTGTGGTTGTTGTGGTTGTTGATACTGTGGTTGTTGATACTGTGGTGGTTGTTGATACTGTGGTGGTTGATGATACTGTGGTTGCTGTGGAGGTTGTTGTTGTTGTAGAAGAAGTTGTCTTTGTAGTTCTTCTTGTTGAAGTCGTTGCTGTTGTAGTTCTGCTTCGTGTAACTGATTTGGATATTGTGGAAGTTGTCTATATCCTTGAGGTTGTTGATACTGTGGTTTTGTATCTTCTCCACTTATTCGTCTGATAGGATTGTTTAGTTCTTCAATTGATTTAATTATTTTTCCAGAGTCGTCAATGATATATTTAGAGAGTTCAGCATCAACAAGATGCTCAAGTTTGGTTTTTCCATCTGGATTTTTTAAATCAAGTAGAAGACGACATAGTTCTTTCTCAGCATTAACCTTTTTATTCATCTTTACAACAAATCGTTGATTACTACCAGGAATAGTTTTATATTCTATTGTATGTGACTGTATAGGATTTTTTGTTATTTTATCTATACCAGCAGGATATGTAGCAGAAAGCCATACTGTAAACATTTTTTGACCATTTTCAGTTGTTTGATCCTTTTCAAACTCATAAGTTACATCCATTTTCATCTTTTTATCAAATATTTCTTTGACGGCCATACTGGGGATAACACTTTTTTCAGCAGTTAAATCAGAATCTTTTACTACATCATCAAGGATAGATTCTATAAAATAATATACAACACCATAACCCTTATGCATTCCAAACTCAGCATCACATACAAGTTCTAAAGCACCACAAAAAGATTCAAAAACATCTTCAAGTATTTTTGTAATATTTATGTTTCGTTGATGAGATTTGGCATTCATTTTATCTTTATCATACCAAACCAGTCGTTCCATTCCCATCATACCACTTATACCACTATTTCGAGCAAATTTAGCAAGTTCATTACGAGATTTAAGATCACTGTGAAGATTATTTATTACTTGTTTAGGATTTTTTTCAAGTTTGAGTTCAGGTTTACGACGAAGTATATAAAAGGCTAAACATTTATTAACAGTTTTATCACCCAAGAACTCTAAGAATTCATTATTCCAATCTTCACTAATAGTATCAGTAGTCATTGCTTCTATAAACTTAATAAAATAGTTTTCATTATCAATAATAGAATCAATATCTTTTTTATGAAGTCGTGCACGGAAGAAAAGGGCATCACGAATATACTGACGAAGTTCCTTTTTAAAAGGATATTCATTGTATATATATACACTAGGAGAAGGAGGCTCAACAACATTTTGATCTTCAACAGATTTGGCTTTTAATTCATCAAGACGAATAGATTCGTTAATGTCTTCAGGAATTAGATTTGACATATTTATATATAATAGTGAATAAAAACTATTTCAAAATATCAAAATTCAGTTTTTACGATTCTTTTCTATTTTATTTTTTTTCTAAGATATCTTATATATAATGTCAGACGATTCTGGTTGGCCATCAATGGCTCCTTCAACTCCTAAATATTTCACCCCAAGATACTATGGTTTAAAACACAAGACATGGAATGCCCACAATTTATTAATTGGCTTACTTTCTCTATATATAATAGTCCATATTGCATTTTACATCCAAATTAAATACCGAGAGATCCCTCGGTGTGAAATGAATAAATTCGAACTATTCGTAATGTCTCAACAAGGTAACATGACATTAGTATTATCAGCATTACTCTTAGGCGCTTTAACCATCTATTGTAAACACCACAAGAAATAAACAATGTTTTAATTATATAATTTATATAATTAATACTACTCATTCAACTGAAGATTAAACCCGTAATCATGTACGTTCCACTCAAACAGATCTCGTGTACTTACCTGTTTAATTACAAACTTACTTTCCTCTAAGAACGATTCAAAATCTGGATTGTTAAGATTTTCCTTTACTAATAGCCATTTATCACTATCAAATATACTTAAAATTTGCTTTATTTTTCCCATCTTGATCCCAAGAATTGCATCTTGTGTCCATATTGTATAATATACTAAAAGTATATCACGTAAAGCATTTAGTATATTTGCATCTAACGTTTCTTCATCCCCTGATATCTTTATATAATAATTTTGTTCAGTTATTGAAATAGGTTCACCCCAATAATTTTTACATACCGTAAACACATACTCATCATCAAGAGGAAACCCTCCTACAGAAAGACTTGAAGCTATTATATATTTAAAAAATATACTTCTACTATCAAGCATTTTTCTGGATGCTTCTAAACAGTTCTCTCCAAACATCCCAAATATAAATTTCTTAGATTTTATATGACTTGTTACATCTTTAAAAAAATCTTGAACTATATCAACCTTTGTTAAATACCGTTCAAATAAATCCCCTTCCCCACTACCATGCCCAGAAAAATGCAATCCAATCGTATCTGATGGCGATATCTTTATAATCTTTTTAAATACAGTCTTTAATACTTCACACCTTTCAAGTTCATCTAAACTATAATCGTACTCATTAATACGAGCACTTTTAAAATATTTATTAAATTTCTGAGGAAAGAACTGCTGAAACTGTACTGGAAACTTAAAGTTCTCATCAAAACACCATGTTGAAATTGTATTACTCACCGAATTTATAACAACATCAAAAATTATAACATTCTTATTTACACGAAGATCAATAATTTGATTCCACCACAAAGTCTCCAGATCATTCTGTTTAATTACTCGAATAACTGTAAGATTTCGTCTTCTATACTCTAATTTACATTCATTTGGAAAAAAATCCTCCAATTCAATCGTTTTATCAAACTCTGAATAGTTTATATATGGAAATCCATGCGAAATAAAATACTTTTTCGAACTCTTTGGCACACTGCATTCGATTGGTCCATTTGGAGTCATTGCTACACCTACAATACGTTTTTTTGCTGTTGTTTTTGGCCTTTTACGTCTTTTAATACTTGGACTCTTCTCCTTTATGTCTGATGCTATGCACATATCAATAGGAATAGGAGGAACATAAGGGGGTTTCGTTCTACTAAAACATCCTCCCATTATATCTATATCTATATATACATATAAAGAATCTACAAGAAACCAATTGATATTTCTTTATTTACAACCTTTTCATTTACTTTCCATTTCATTGTTTGTGATTCCTCATAAGTCTTTGATTTCGTTCTAGTCGTAGACGTTGCTGAATGTAAAACCAATTCTTTTGGTTCTGTTTCTGTTGGTGCCTCTCCAAACATTTCATACTTTGACAACATATCTGTATTTATCCGTATATCAAATCCCGCCCCTGTACCACATGGCGCCAAGTTTCCCAATATTATATTCGCACTCACACCATCACATTTATCTTCTTCATTCTGATCCGCTGCCATTAACATGTTATCAAGTGGTTGTTCAAATGTTGTCTTTGCCAAGAACCCAACATGCGTCCTATTAATACCATATCTTGTTACCGGACATGGCCTTCCTACAAAACACATAATATCCGTTAATAAATTCAAATGCGCATAGTCTATCGTTGTACCTCCAAATGTTATAATTTTGTAGAACTCTCTAATCAAAAACAACCTTGCTGCCTCAACTCCCAATATTGCAAATATCTCCCAAACATTGTTTGATATTGTCCTCGTATGATCAACTCCTGGTAAATTTAAAATTTCTCTCAAATTCGATCCTTGTGTATCTGTCATCCATTCTCCATCTTCTTTACGTGGATACATATTCTCAACACATTCAATCCCTGTAAGTGGTAACTGAAGTAATTCATTTAAAACTATATCCCTCATAAAATAATACTCCTTGTTATCATCTGTTATCAGTTGAGAACTTAGTTGCAACTCTTCCTCCTCTTTATCAATTGCTTCAACATATGCTCCCTTTTTAACTTTTGTTTCATCCCCCTTTTTACTATTTGTATTGTTCTTCTTTTTAACATATTTTCCAATAATATCCCCCGGCGATCCCAACATACCTGTATCAATATATACATCAACAGTTAATAAATGGTCTGGAGACCATATACATATAACATCTCCAAACTCCTTTTCAATCCTTACCGCTATATCTTGCAACGACATCTTATATCTATAAATCATATCCTTTTTGAATGTTAAACGGACGAACCAATCAAGTCCTTCTTCAATATCATGATACAAAAGCTTAAACTGTTCATACCAATCTGGTTCTTGCGTTGTTTCTTCAATTTCAAACTTGGCTGGATATTTTAATACATCGTGTTCTTCCGTTTTATTGTAGATCTCATATTCTGATACGAAATCTATAACATAACGACATTCTATTTTAGATAACATTTCGTTTCTTAATGTTGTAAGATCTTCAAACTTTTTTACAAAGTATACCGCCATTAAATACTCTTTCTGACGATGCGACAAATTTAATACCTCGTTGAATCGTGGCAATCCCAGAGATGCAGCAAACGCAGATGTACCGCTGTTATGAAAAGTGTCTTTTTGGCATAGTCCGTTCAGTAAATTGAAGTTTCTTGTTTCAGCTACAGTTAAATCATAAACTAACGGTGTTGATGGAAAAATCTCTTCTATTGAAATTATTGTATCAAAGTAAACTTCAGATTCTAAAGCATTTAAAATCAATTCTCTGTCATTTTCGTCTTTACAATCATTCAATATTTGAAATAATTTATCTCTATGATAATCTCCATTGATAATTTTACATTTAATTCCAGGAATAATATCGTTTTTATGATGAGTGTATTTA
>Ga0163151_10009723_pt1 | contig 10363 bp, 6 predicted proteins | sample OliLakLV19MP5IB2_FD_145596 | JGI IMG/M metagenome (GOLD analysis project Ga0163151, IMG submission 145596) | Freshwater microbial mat bacterial communities from Lake Vanda, McMurdo Dry Valleys, Antarctica - Oligotrophic Lake LV.19.MP5.IB-2 | ecosystem: Environmental > Aquatic > Freshwater > Lake... | reverse complement strand
GATGATCATCGGGATCTTGGTGTCGCCCAAGCCCCGCAGGACACCCAGGCCCACCGCCTGCACCCCGTCAAAGACCGCGAACACCCCCGCCAGGGGCAGCAGCAGTACTGCCACCGCCATGGCGCCCGGGTCGGAGGTGTAGAGCCGAGCCAAGAGGTCCGGAACGGTGATGAAGAGCCCGCCGCCGAGCAACATTACCCCGCCGCCGAGGAACAGGGCCAGATGGGCGTAGCGCCGGGCGGCATCGGGGGCATCGGCTCCGACGGCATGCCCCACGAGCACGGAGCCCGCCCCGCCGATTCCCAGGGGAATCATGTAGGACACCGCAGCCAGATTGAGGGCGATCTGGTGCCCGGCCAGGGCGGTCGTCCCGATCCATCCCATTGCCAGAGCGGTGATTCCGAAGGTGAGGTATTCCATCATCCGCTGTCCTCCGATCGGCAGGCCAATCCGAACCATCCGGAGCAGCGGAGCCAGGGTCCGACTCTCCGGCCTCCATGGTCGCAGCAGCGGCCTGAGCAGTGGCCAGGCCACCACTGCCAGGGCGGCCACCATGAACCACCGGCTGAGGGTGGTGGCCCACGCCGACCCCGCGACTCCCATCGCCGGGAAGCCCAGATTGCCGAAGATCAGGGTCCAATTGAGCGCGATGTTGACGACATTGGCGGCCAGCATTGTCAGCAGCACCGGCCGCACCTTCCCCATCGCCTGCAGCGACTGCCGCAGGGCGATGAACAGGAAAAAGGGCAGCACACTCGGGATCAGGATCCAGATATAGGATTTTGCCAGGGGAATCACGTCGGCAGGTTGCTGGAGGGCCACCATCAGCGGCGGGGAAAGGTACAGGAAGGCCGCCGAAGGCACCGCGAGCACCAGCGAGAGCACCACGCCGCGCTGGATGCCGCGGGCCTGCGCCGGCACGTCCCTGGCCCCGACCGCCTGGCTGATCACCGGATCCAGTGCCAGCAGGATCCCCTCGCCCGAAATGGCGGCGGCAAAGAAGAACAGGGTACCGATCGCCACCGCACCGATGGCCGCGGCGGAGACCCGACCGACCATGATGGTGTCCACCACGCTCATCATCATCTGGCCGAGGTTGACGGCCACGATGGGCAGGGCAAGTCGGGTCAACTGACGAAGGGGTGAGGCTGGACTGGTCGACATCCTCCAAGATAGTGGCGAGCCATCCCGCCAATGGGACAGGGACGGTGGCTTCGCTGGCGGCGAAGCTCCCGTCCCTGCCTTGTGTGCTCGGACTGCCCGGCGGGGGATGGCATCACTCCGCGCACCCCGCGGCTACTCGGGAGTCAGCGCCGGCCGGACCGGGGCGGCATCGAGCGTCCGCAGCACGTCCTGCCAGGCAAATTTCTGTCCGAGGCCCCGAACGTAGTAGTCCATCCACGCCATTTCACTCATCGACTTGACCAGCTGGTTGCGGGCGTCCGGAATCCCATGGCTTTGACCGGGATACATGAACAGCTCGGTCTCGACCCCGAGTTTCTTGAGCCCCATATGGAGTTCCACCGACTGGGGGCTGGGTACCCGGGGGTCGCCCTCCACCACATGGATCATGGTGGGGGTCCTGGCATTGGTGATGTACTTCATCGGCGACTGGTCCCAGTAGGCGTCGTAGTCGTAATAGGGGAGCTTGTCGCCGAGGTAGAACTGCCGGTTGCGCTGGACATCGCTCTGGGCGTACATCGACACCCAGTTGGAGGTACCGGCACCGGAACTGATCGCCTTGAACCGGTCGGTATGGGTCAGGATCCAATTGGACCAGTGGCCACCCGCGCTCCAGCCGAAGACCCCCATCCGGTCGCCATCCACGATCCCCTGGGCAATGAGCTGGTCGACACCGGTCATGATGTCATCATACGCCTGGGGGAAGTAGTTGCCGACGATGGCTGTCTCGTGGGCCTCCCCATAGTTCGTGGACCCCCGATAGTTGGGCATCAACACGGCATACCCTGCCCCGGCGTACACCTGGGCGCCATAGCCCCCGTTGAAGCCGAGCACATCGGCCGATGCCGGCCCGCCATGGATGGCGACGACCAGCGGGTACCGCTGTCCGGCGCGATACCCGACCGGCCGCACCAGCACTCCACCAACCAACTTGCCGTCGGTGGACCGCCAATTGACCTCCTCCGCGGCGCCGAGCGCCAGGGACCGGACCTGCGGGTTGGCATCGACCAGCTGCCGCCAGGTGGCCCGGGTGGCGACCTGATCGAGCGACGGAACTGCGAAGATGGTGGCTGGAGTGGTGGGGTCGGCGTAGTTGACCAGGACCACCCCGCTCTCCTCGTCCCGGCTGACGGAGACGGCAGCGCGTTCGCTGGTCACCTGACGGACGGCGTTGCGCTCGACGTCGAGCGCCATCAGCTGCGTGGTGGCCTTGACGCCGGTGTTGTAGTAGATCGTGCGGCTGTCCGGCGACCAGAACCCCGCGGTGACATCGCCATCGTACGACTGCCCCAGTTTGCGCCAGCTGCCGCCCCGGTCGCCAATGGCCCGGAGGTAGACCCGCTGGTTGGTCATGCTATAGCGGGTCATGTCATCGGGGGCTGAGAACGCCAGCCAGCGGCCGTCGGGCGAGAAGGTCGGGCCGCTCTCGCCGACCTCCTTGTTCTCGGTGAGCCGCTCCACTGAGCCGGTGGCGGCTTCGAGGAGGTAGAGGTCGGTATGCAACCCCGACTCGGTGATGTTGCGCTCATACCGCTCCGCCGAGGTGCCGCGGAAGCCGACCCAGCGGCTATCGGGCGAGAGGGTGAACCCGCTGACCGTGATGGTGGGGTCGCTGGTAAGGCGCCGTGCGCGGGAAGAGTCCGGCCCCAGCTCCAGCGACCAGAGGCTCGCCAGCGGGGTCTCCATGTTCTGGACGTTGACGGTGAAGCGCTTTTCGCGACGCTGCCGCTCATCGGTGGCCAGGGTGTCGGCGGCCACGAAATAGATCTTCCGGCTGTCCCGGGCGATCTGCCACTGTCCCACCCCTGCTTCCTGGCGGGTGAGCTGGACCGGCTTGCTTTCTGCGATGGTCGCGACGGAGATGCGGTAGAGCTGTTCCTCACCGGTCTTGCCGCTGCGATAGACCAGCCACTGCCCATCCCGGCTGAATTCGTAGTTCAGGACGCCATCGCGCGCCGTCGTGATCGGGCGCGCCTCCCCGCCGTCGGGCCGCATGAGGTACAGCTGGTTCTGGGTGGCTGCGCTGGCCGGGGCGTCGCGATTGGACAGGAATACGAACCAGGTCCCGTCGGGTGCCCACCGGGGGGTGGATTCGCTTTTCTCTGGCGAGAAGGTGAGCTGCCGGGTGGACGGCACGCCGCCCGCCACGGAAACGAGATACACGTCGGACTGGCGGCGGGCCTCCTGCCAATCGGGAACCGAGAGGGTGTAGAGCATCCAGCGGCCATCCTGGCTGATGGCCGGCGAGCCGGCGTTGCGCATCAGCTGCATGTCGAGGAAGGTCATCGGCCGGTTGGCATTGCCCTGTGCGGCGGCGGTCGCCGACCCGAGGGCGGGGAGCGCCAGCGTGGCCAGGAGCGCAGTACGAAGGACCTGGCCAGGCCAGGAGGGAGACGGACGCATGTCGGCCTCGAGCGGTGGGAGTGGACTCCAACGGGAACGGAACGGGGGACGACTGAATGCGCCCGGGAGGACTCGAACCTCCGACCCACAGCTTAGAAGGCTGTTGCTCTATCCACCTGAGCTACGGGCGCGCGGGGCCACCGGCCGCCGGGGCGGCTCCTGGCAAGCCCAAAGATATACCCCAATCGTGGGCTGCACGGAGGGCCGGGGCGCCCTAGCGTGGCCGATAGCTCCGGGCTAGGTTCGATCAGGATCGGCGATGCGCGCCCCGCTCCGCTCCGATCGTGCCTCCGAGCGACCCTACCCATCCTCTTCCCCTCCCGGCCCATGCCATCACTTCGTCTTGCCTTCCTGGCTGCCGCCATGCTCTGCAGCGCGGCGCCCCTTCCGGCACAGTCCCGCCCCACCACGGCGGTCACCCTCGACGAGGCCTTCCTGAGCGGGTACCGATGGCGCAATGTCGGTCCCGACCGGGGCGGGCGCTCGATTGCGGCCACCGGTGTGCGGGGCCGCCCGGCCGAAGCCTACTTCGGCGCCGTCGGTGGAGGGTTGTGGAAGACCACCGACAGCGGCGAGAACTGGACACCGGTGACCGACGGCCAGATCGCCAGCGCCTCGGTCGGGGCGGTGGCGGTCAGTGAGACCAACCCGAACATTGTGTACATCGGGATGGGCGAGACCTGCATTCGCGGCAACATCATGCCGGGCGACGGTGTCTACCGCAGCACCGACGCCGGGAAGACCTGGACCCATGTCGGGTTCACCGAATCTCACGCCATCTCCAAGATCCGGATCCACCCCACCAATCCCCAGATCGTGTATGTGGCCGCATTTGGGAAGTACAGTGCGCCGAACCCGGAGCGGGGCGTCTACAAGTCCACCGACGGTGGCCAGACCTGGCGCAAGGTGCTCTACCGCGACGACAAGACCGCCGCCATCGACATCTCGATCGACCCGAACAATCCCAACATCCTCTATGCCGCGATGTGGGAGGCGTTCCGCAAGGAATACACGATGTCGAGCGGCGGGCCGGGCAGCGGCCTCTTCAAGAGCACCGACGGTGGGGAGACCTGGACCGAGATCACCCGGGGTGCCGGGCTGCCAGCGACCGGGGTGGTGGGGCGGATCGGGGTCTCGGTTTCGGGCGGGAACTCCAACCGGGTGTATGCCCTGGTGGAGCACGAGAATGGCGGGCTGTTCCGGAGTGAGGATGCCGGTGCCAGCTGGTCGCTGATCAACGACAACCGATCGATCCGCCAGCGGGCGTTCTACTACACCCACGTCTTTGCCGACCCGAAGAACGCCGATGTGGTCTATCTCCAGAACACCGCGATGTTCCGCTCGGCCGACGGTGGGAAAACCTTGACCAACGTCGGGGGCGGCACCCACGGCGACCACCACGACCTCTGGATCGACCCGGACAACCCGGCCCACCTCGTGGTGGCGAACGACGGCGGCGGGGCGGTGTCGATGGCCACCGGCGCTGGCTGGACCGACCAGGAGTTCCCGACCGGCCAGTTCTACCATGTCATCACCACCGGCCATATCCCGTTCCACGTCTGCGGCTCGCAGCAGGACAATTCCACCCTGTGCACCCCGTTCGACTGGAACGCCGGTGGCGGCGGGTTTCGGCGTGGCGGCGGTGGCGGTGGCGGCAACGCCGGCAATGACATCACCGCCGGGGGGATGGCAGTCTCGTACCAGGCCGGCGGCGGCGAGCCAGGCTATATCGCCCCGGACCCGCTCGATCCCGACATCTTCTTCTCGGGAACGAACAACGGCCGCTACCTCGACCGATTCAATCGCCGACTCGGTATTTCCCGGGAAGTGAACCCCTATCCATGGTTCTACTCCGGCGAGCCCGCCTCCGCCATCCGGGAACGGTGGCAGTGGACCTTTCCGATCATCTTTTCCCAGGCCGACCCGACCCGGCTCTACGTCTCATCGCAGCGGCTGTGGGAGACGAGGGATGCCGGCAGGACCTGGACCGCACTGAGCGGGGACCTGACCCGCCACGACCCGAGCACCCTCGGGCACTCGGGCGGCCCCATTACCGGCGACATGAACGGCCCCGAAGTGTACGCCACGATCTTCTCGGTGGCCCCGGGCAAGCGGAACGTTGACGTCATCTGGACCGGATCTGACGACGGCCTCGTCCACGTTACCCGGGATGGCGGCAAGAGCTGGACCAACGTGACCCCGGCCGAGATGCCCGATTTCGGGCGGGTGAGCCAGATCGACGGCTCGTCGTTCAGTGATGGCACCGCATACGTGTCGGTGCGGCGGCCGCTGCTGGACGATTTTGCCCCGTACATCTTCCGCACCACCGACTTCGGGCGGACCTGGACCCGCACCGTCACCGGGATTCGCCCGGACGCCTACGTCCATGCCGTCCGCGAAGACCCCACGCGCCGTGGGCTGCTCTACGCCGCCACGCAGCACGGGGTGTACATCAGCTACAACGACGGCGGCAACTGGCAGCTGCTGAAGGCCGGGCTCCCGGATCTGCCGGTGGTGGACCTGATCGTGGAGGGGAACGAACTCGCCATCGCCACCCATGGTCGTGGCTTCTGGGTGCTGGACGATATCGCCCCGCTCCGGCAGTATTCGGCGGACTATTCCCGCAGTGCCGGGGTCCTGTACGCCCCCGCCCCAGGTATCCGATCCGGCACGCCCGTGACCCTTTCCTGGTGGCTGCCCACGGCACCGCGCAGCCTGAAGCTGGAGATCCTGGACTCGGTCGGCGGAGTAATGCGAGCCTTCGAAGCCAGCGACGCCACCCCGGTTCCTGCCGCGGGAGGCGGAGGCGGAGGCGGAGGCGGCGGCCGGTTCGGCGGCGGCGTCTCCCTGCCTCGCGCCGCCGGCCAGAGCCGGATGACCTGGGACATGCGCACTGAGAGTGCGTCGTCGTTCCCGGGGATGATCCTCTGGGGTGCCGGAGTCAACGGTCCGGTGGCGCCCCCGGGCCGCTACACCGCCCGCCTGACGGCGGACGGGACCGTCCTGACTACGGAACTTCACATCGTGCGCAATCCGCGGATCACCGACGTGACCGACGCCGATCTCCACGCCCAGTACCGGTTCTCCCGCCAGGTTCGCGACAAGGTCACCGAGGCGAACGACGCGGTCATTGCCATCCGACGGGTCAAGGCGCAAGTGACCAATCGGCTGATCCTGTCCCAGGACGCCCAACTGGCGCAGGCGGCATCGTCGCTCACCATCCGGGCCTCCGGCGTGGAAGAGAACATCTACCAGGTCCGCAACCAGAGCGGGCAGGATCCGCTCAATTTCCCCATCAAGGTCAACAACCGTCTGGCCAACCTGATGTCGATGGCGGAACGCGGCGACGGCCGGCCCACCACCAACATGCCAGAGATCTTCGGGATCCTGACCACCGAATTGAAGGGGTACACCGACAACCTCGCCAGGGTGTGGGCGGAGGACCTGAGGGCACTCAACAGTCACCTGAACCGGCTGGGGCTCCCCATCGTGGACCCGGGCTGCGCCACGGCGGCAGGATGCTCCCCGGCCGCAGCTATTCCGTGAGCCGGTCCCGGTTCCGTCCAGCGCTCCTCGCGCTGGGGGGGGTCCTCATGACGGGTGGCGTCGCGTCGGCCCAGCGCGCCATCCCCACCCCGGAGTCCTCACTCGGGTTCCGGGTCGGGGATGGCTGCAAGCTGGCCACCTACGGCGAGTCGATCCGCTACTTCGAGTCGCTCGAGAGGTGGGCGTGCGTGGATATCAACGGCGGCTTGCACGCCGCAGAGGTTCACGACAATTCGTCGTACTGGACGACCCCGGCCGCCAAGCCCGAGGGGGGATGATCGCACAATCCGTTTCCGCCTCGCGGGGCCGTGTTGCCATCCGAGTGGGGACGTGGGCGGCGCTCTGCTGGGTCACCGCCGACGCACTGGGGATTCCCAACCTGCTGGGACTCCCCTTCCTCCCCACACTTCCCCTGGCGGCGCTGCTCGGCGGCGCCATCGGGTGGGGTGGTGCGGGCCGAGTCGTGGACCTCGCGGCCGGCGCCCTCCTGGCCACGATCGTGGTGGTGGCTTTCACCCCGATCCTGCGTCCAGCCGTCCATCGGATCATCACCACCGATGCGATCCCCGCATCGGGAGTGGATGCCATCATGGTCCTCTCTGCGGCGGTCTCTCGCGACAGCCTGCTCTCCCCCGATGGCGCGGAACGACTGCTGCATGGCGTGGTGCTGCTGGAGCAGGGAGTATCCCGCACCATCGTCACCTCCCGGGTACGGTATATCGGCCGCTCAGGCAGCATCAGCAGTGACCGGGACCAGGGCCGGCTGATTTCCCTCGGGCCGGATTCGGTGCGTTGGGAGGTCATTGACTCGGTTCGCACCACTCGGGATGAGGCGGTTCGTACCGCAGCGCTGGCCCGCGCTCGGGAATGGGCACACATTGTCGTGGTCACATCACCCATGCACACCAGGCGGGCCTGCGCAGCGTTCCGCAAGGCGGGGGTGTTGGTGACCTGCGTTGCGGCGCCGTCCCGGGCGGTGGCAGTCCGATCCCTGGCCACGGCCAGTGATCGAGTGGCGGCCTTTGGACCCTGGCTGTACGAGACGGTGGGGTGGTGGTGGTATCGGATGCGGGGATGGGTGTAACGAAGGAAGAAGCGAGAAATGAGAAAAGGCGGTACAACCGACGGTGGGATCCTCAACGCGCTTGACATTCGAGACAGTTGCCAACGACCTGCGGTTCTGCGGCGGGGCAAGCTACGATCCCCGCCACGTTGGGAAGCTACGGTCCGGACACCGAGTCCGTCAGCCCCGTCCCGCAGCAATCGCTTAGTATGCCTCTGCCGCAGGGGACTCACCTGCGGTTGCGTGGATGCGCCCAACGATCACTGAGTAGATCGGCGCACCGGGGATCCCGAAGAATTGAACCTCAGATGACAGGACATCATCGGAAATTACGGCGGAGAGATGGTGGCCTCCGTCCGGAGTGCGATCTGCTAGAATCGGAGAACACCCCACCCAGGAGAAGATGCCTACGCCACCTTCAACAATGAAAGGGCGCACGTAGTGCTCGGCTATAGCATCTAGACCGAAACTGCCAACCGCGAAGCAATATCCCACCTTGGCAACGAATCGGGCAAAAGTCTCCGCTCCCGCGAAGGGATATGTCCACTTGTCGGCGCCTGTGGTGGCGACGAGGGCCTCTAGCCTTCCTTGGCGCGTTGCTACCCGAATCCCTGTCAGGAAGGACTCAGAAGCCGCCGTAACATCCACACGGCCTGTTGGTGGCGGGAATATCGGAAATGCTAACGGCGCTGGATGGTCAGAGGGACGTAGCGAGAGGGCTATGTGCCGATCTCCTGCCACCAGCTTCTGTTCAAGCACGGTAGGGCGTTCCCTCTTCCGTCTTGTCGGCATGTCGAGCACAGTACGGGCTCCGATGAACTGCTCCCGAAGTACACGCCGTTCGACCAGCGAAGTGGCATCTCGGCACCTCGGACAGCTTGCTTCGAGTAGGAGCCACTTACCGCCGAGGCCGTGCGGGACAACATGCTCGTCTGATAGATCATCCATGGCACCACAATAGACGCATCTTCCAATTCGAACTGGAAAGCATCCTTCAGCGGAATCGACTTCCTGTTCAGTCATATGACACTCAAGAGGCATAACGCCGCGTTCTGCTGCAAAGGCTCAAATAAAATAGCTGTGAACGGAGCAGCACGAAGTGCTGCGCAGTTACACAGCGCACCTCACCGCCTTTGACTGCAGCAACGCTCGTTATACCGCTGCGGCGCGGATCAAGCTGGTCGCCCCGCAGATTAATCAGGTTCGCCGCGCATCGGGCATACGGCGTCGTGATCACCGGCGAAGCAGCGTCGGAGGTTATGCCGTGCCGAATCACGTGTCGCGGCCAGTCACTTGGGCGCAGGTGGGTTGGTGTTCCACATGTTGGTCTTGAGTTTCCAATTTCCGTTTACATGCTGCCACACATTGAGGTACTTACCGCGCTCGGTCACGTGGCCCGGACCGTACGTCACGACGTAGGTGCCTGCATCAACCACGTACTCCGCATTCCCGTAGAAGTCGGTGGACTCCTCGCGAAACTCCGTGAGACCAGCCTTGATGTATTCCACGGTAAAGGCGTGCAGCGCCGGAAGGCCACTCACTGCGGCAGTGCCGGGCGGATAGGACTTGGCATCCGAGCTGAACATCGAGTCAATCGTGGCCACGTCGCCGGTGAGATGCGCGCTGGTGAAGCGCTCGTTCTGCTGCGCAATGAGCAGACGCGTTGCGTCCAGGTCAAAGGATTGACTCGCGTTACCCGTGGACGCGACCGGCGGACCGCTGCACGCGGTCGCGCACGCGATGAGGCAAGCGAACGCGGAGCAGCTGAGGAGCGTAGATCGAGACATCAGGACCATCCTTGAAACGGAGTATGCTGCCTGCGCACCACCAGTGCTCCCTTTGCTGTCTAACGACTTGCAAATCACCTGCGGCCGCTGCTAGGGCGGTTGCAGATCGCTTGTCTCAATAAGGTACGACCCCGCTAGACCAGCGCCAGATGCCAGCGGCCGGCTGGTGCATTTGTTTGTTAGACGGCAGCTTGACAATATGTCATATATGACATATACTTGGCCTCATGACACCGACCGATAAGCCGCTGGTCTGGTTGCGGGGCGAGGTGAAGACGCCTCCCTTCTCGGCCTCGGCCCGGATCGAAGCCGGCGCGTTGCTCCGGCGCCTCCAGCGGGGGGAGCGGCTCAGCTTGCCACACTCCAGGCCAATGCCCAGTAT
>Ga0163151_10009722_pt1 | contig 10364 bp, 8 predicted proteins | sample OliLakLV19MP5IB2_FD_145596 | JGI IMG/M metagenome (GOLD analysis project Ga0163151, IMG submission 145596) | Freshwater microbial mat bacterial communities from Lake Vanda, McMurdo Dry Valleys, Antarctica - Oligotrophic Lake LV.19.MP5.IB-2 | ecosystem: Environmental > Aquatic > Freshwater > Lake... | reverse complement strand
CTTCGCAATCTGGCGCACGCCAAGCCATGGCATTGGTTGCTTCAACAATTTCAATTTCGGAAACACGCGTTGAAAGCTTGCGTAGACCAGATTGACGGTGAGCAAGCCGATCAGACCGAGAAAAAACGGCGTGTGAAAGATATCCGAAATACCATACTGGATGAATTTGGCACCAAGATCCGGACCGAACTGCTCGATTACCTTTTCACGCCCCACCTGCGCTTCCTGCGGGCACCAAGAGCCGATCAAAATAGTTATGCCTAAAACACTGATCAAAGAAAAAAACAGTTTGAGCGAAGCAAAATTCGAGAATTCCGCTTTGGACGTCGCTGGTTTGCTGTCAGTAATAACTGTATTAGCCGTGTTCATGCTCAGATTACCGCTGCATCTCGAACTTCAGCTATGACCATGTCCATAAGTTGAATAGCTTCTTCGAAATTTTCGCGTTGAAAGGCGAGGATTATCTCTTCTGATTCACCAAGCCGTTGAAGAATGTGCCGACGCTCTACTTCCGAAACACTCTCGTTGCTGTAGAGCGCGACAATGCGCTCTTTGACGGAATCTGCAACCAACATATACTTGTCGATTTTTCCGCCCAATGACGATTCAATGCGTTCCAACAAGCTCTTCGCTAATGCTTGCGAATAGCCTTCCGTCGAAACTGCAATGCGTAACAGGCCACGTTTCCTTATGGCAGGAACAAGGAAAGATGCGCTACTAGTCGGTTCATTATTGTCGGGCATGCAACAGAGAAGCCCTGCTTCTTGCGCAACACGAGCGACGTAGTCATCTTGGTCCGGTTGGCCGGAACAGGCAAAAACGAGTACGTAGGTCCGTTTACCAATAACGTCTTCGTCAGCAAGGGAAAAGTCCCGTCGATGCAATGTCAGTTTATGCGCATGCGTAACGCCGAGTTCCTGCAATTCCACCACTATATGTGGTGCCACTACCTCGACTACTGCGCCGAAATCGATCAAGCGACGCGTCTCAGTCAAGGCTGTTCGTCCGCCCCCAACCACCAACACCGGGCGATCTCCTAATTTGATATTGATCGGGAAATAGCCTTGATGCGTCTTAGTTGGCTGGATCGAAGTGGTCATCTCAATTCGTCCTTGTAAGAAGCCAATCTACGATCCCGTCAAGTGACTCACGATATGGCGATGACGGCAAAACAGTCAGTGCCTGCCGAGCCTTAGCCGCATACTCTCGAGCAAGTTGAACGGTCTCGGTCAATCCGTCATTCGCTTCGATAATTGAGATTGCCTCAGCAATACCCTGCGGAGTAGCTACTTGCCTGGTTGTGATTATATCTTCCAACTTACGAGCAGCTTCGCCGCCACGCCTGAGTACAAATAGCGCAGGGGCAGTGACCAGTCCCTGAGAAAGGTCACTGCCGGCTGCTTTACCTAGCTTTTCGGTGCTTCCGGTGTAGTCCAACAAGTCGTCAACAATTTGAAAACAAATGCCCAAATTAAGTCCATATTCTTTCATGGCGATGATGTGCTCATCCGGACTGCCGTTGAGGATAGGCGCGGCGTGAGTACCGGCGGCAAAGAGCGAAGCGGTTTTCCAGACTGACTTCTGGATATAAGCTTCAAAGTCCATTGCGGTGTTGAATTGCTGGCGCATCTGGCGGATCTCCCCGGCACATAGATCGCCTAGAACCTGACCGTAAATGCCGACGACCACAGGATTCATCAACCTCGAAAGGCAGACTGAAGCCTGGGCAAACAGCAAATCCCCGATTAAGACAGCGAGCTTTTCGCTCCAGCGGCGATTGACAGTCTCCTGTCCGCGTCGCAACGAGGCTGAGTCGATGACGTCGTCATGCACAAGGCTTGCCGTGTGAATCAGTTCAGTAAGAACCGCCAGAATAATTTGCAGCCGCCCGAGCTTACCTGGCGGATTGGCAGTTGCTTTGGCGCTCAATAAACATAAAGCGGGGCGAATTCGCTTACCGCCCGCTTTAAACACCTGTTGTAGTAATTCTTCGATGAACGGACTGTCATCCACAAGGTTGGATACGAGCCATTGTTCGACGATCTGGAGTTCTTCCTTGATCGGCTCCAACAGATTGTTCAGATCCGCAGGAGGAGCTACTGGTGTGCCAATCGAGCTTTGTTTTGTGATCATGCCGGAGTCGTCATTTTAGTGTGCCTAGCTTTTCATACAGCGCAGTGGTAGTCAACGAAGCCCCTCTAATATCAATGATTTGTTTCGCTTACAGCTTGCTGACTTACGAGGATAAACTTGCCATCGCGGGCAATCAGCCGGCAATTGGGCAGCGATTCTAAGAAACTGAGGTCTTTGGTTTTCCCGATGATGTAAGCACCGTTTGTCTTACCAAGCGCTCGGATGAGATCAGCCTCATCAGCAGGAAGTTGAACCTGCCTCTGTGCGTAAAAAGGCACTGATGGTTTGCGCATGTTGAAGACAAAGATCGGCCACTGCGACAGGGCAGCAAATCTTGCAAAATGCACAATAGGTACTTCCCAGTCCTGCGAAAGTACTGTCAATGCGTGCCCGCCAATTGAGACGAAGCAGACATAGACTCCGATGGCGAAGAACGCTACGGCAGCGCCAATGCGTTTTCGGAAAGCAGAGACACCGGCTGCGGCGCTGACGAGCAACAACACCAACAGCGCCGAATGAACGACGGCGACAAGGTCCGCCGGCGCGTCACGCAGGCGATTGACAGCCACCGGAACAACAGCCAGGCCAACTGCGAAGGCGGCACTTAGGACCAGCAGCGGGAACATAACCGCTTTACTGCGCCTTTGAACGATTACTTTATCCAGGTAAATACCGATCAGCGCCGCCAGAGCGGGGAAAGCAGGCACAGTATATGGAATTAGCTTCGATACGCTGACGCTGAAGAAGCCCACGATAATTGCGAACGTGAGAACGCAGAACAGTGAAAACGCCTGTAAGTGAGAAAGCTCGCGACAAAGACCGTAGATGCCAAAGCGCGGACGACTGAACTGCAGGCTCTTAACTGCGTCAATTATTGACTGCACAATAAAGACCGTCCAAGGCAAGAAGCCGCCGGCTATAACGGCAAAGTGATACCACCAGGGATACTTATGATCGACGACTTTGGTGAAGCGCTGAAAGTTCTCTCGCACCAGAAACTCGTAGTAATAGGCTCCCTTTGTGACGTAAATCTCAGCGATAAACCAGGGTAAAGCAATGACAGCAATTACCAGCAGGCCGCTAATTGGTCGATAAAACCGCCAGGCCTGCAAAAGGTTGCCCCGCAAAACGTGGTACCCCAGCATTACGGCAGCAGGCAGCACGAGTCCGACAGGACCTTTGGTCATCACTGCCAGTCCGACCAGGACGTAACCAACCCATCGCCATCCGCCGGCGCCTTGGGTAATTCCATGAAAGAAAGAAAACAGCGCACCGGCAATCATGAGCGTCAGCGGCATATCCGTAATGGCTTCACGAGCAGTGCCGATGAACAGCGGTCCAGTGATCAACGTTGCGCAGGCGATAACAGCGGCCCGGCGCGAAGCGTATTTTTCGACGAAAAGGTAAGTGACCGCGACTACCAGGGCACCGCAAGCAGCGCCAATGAAGCGGGCGGCAAACTCATTTGTGCCAAACAGCTGATAGCAAGCCGCCATGCCCCAGATGACTAATGGCGGCTTGGTATAACGGACAGCGTAATTTAAGAGCGTTGTGAGATATTCGCCAGTCTCAAGCATTTCCCGAGCGGGCTCTGCATAAAGCGCCTCATCCGGATTGAAAAGCGGAAAGCTACCCAGGTCTGCGAAAAACATGATGCAAGCGGCAATGAAAACGATCGAAAAGATCAGCAGTCGTTGCCCGGTTAGGTTGGTCTTGCCAGTGCCACCTAGCGATAGCTCAGTTTTTTTGACAGCTACCGATGTTGCAGTCATCTTCGTCTCCAGCAATAACCAGTTTAATGTTCCGTTGTAAGAGCACCAGAGATCAAGAGGACCTCTCTAATGTAACAAAGAGGAAGTAAAATCAACGATTCGCTGATGCCACTATATGTGGTGCGATGCGCTGGCTCATTTCGGTCAAAACAATTTAGGGCATCAAGGGGCCCAAGGCAAGGTATCCATGTATGATAAGTGGCTCTTCAAGCGCGAACTTTGAGTAACAGGCCACCGTGGACCCAGCAGAGCTCCCCTCAGAATCAGGCAGATTAATTGAGGCCAACAACCTCAATGGAATGGCTGCTGTGCACGAAAAACGGCAGGAGTACGTCGAAGCAGAACGGTTTTACGAAGAAGCTTTGGCAGTTTACGAAGAAATATATGGCACTCAGCATCTGACCACCGCAGTGGCAACTCGCAATCTGGCACGAGTTTTGCGGGTTCAAGGCAAAATTGCCGAGGCATCTTTGATGGAAGATCACGCCGCGGATATATTATCCCGGCGAGCCGACCCGGATGAGGCACCGAAGATGCCCTTTGGCGGCTCCAGCGGATTTTTCGAGCTCCTGGGCAACTACTACACGCGCGAGCCGGATACTGAAGTATAGATTGGGTATTCGGCCATCACAGATGTAGGGGTGACGCCATGCGTCACCCTGTCCGGGATTCAGCCGACTGCCCCAAGAACCGGGCGGCGCTCGGCGCCGCCCCTACAGCCATTTGAGCTACTGGGCAGGTATTGCACCCAGGCTCCGAGTGCAAGAGTATAAAAGTCCACTAATCTATGGTGGACAGGACAGTCCGTAAGCAACGCACAGACGACAACTGCTGGGCTATGGACAACTCAGCGCAAAAACCATCTAAATACGAAGAGGGCGGCTCGCGAGCCGCCCTACACGAGCTAAGAACGTCTCATTTGGTTACGCGACTGCGCTGTGATGCACCGTTGGTGCGGATCTTGTGGTAATTTTCTTGACGCGGCAAATCAGGCCGCTTTCAATCTGGGGTGTTTTGCAATGGAAGTTTCGAACAGGCTCAAGTCAATTCCACCTTACGTGTTCGCTGAAATCGACAAAAAACGCCAGGCAGCAGTTGCTCGCGGCGTCGATGTGATTAACCTCGGCATAGGTGACCCAGACCAGCCTACGCCACCCCACGTCGTGGAAGCGATGAAGAAGGCCCTGGACAATCCTGCCAATCACAAATATCCGCCTTTCGGCGGCATGCCGGAATTTAAGCAAGCAATTGCTGAGTGGTTCGAACAGCGGTTCGGCGCCAAATTCGATCCGACAACTGAGATCACCTCGTTGATTGGCTCAAAAGAAGGCATACACAACATCATCATGGCCTACGTCGATCCAGGCGATGTCGCATTGTTGCCGGATCCAGCCTACCCTGTCTACCAGTCTTCGACCATTCTGGCCGGCGGAACTCCGCACTTCATGCCGATGACGCCAGCAAACAATTTCCTGCCAGATCTAGATGCTATCCCTAAAGATGTGGCAGCCAAAGCAACCATCATGTTCCTCAACTATCCAAACAACCCAACCGGGGCGGTTTGTGATCTGGCTTACATGGAAAAAGCCGTCGCCTTCGCCAAGAAGCACGACATTTTACTGGTACACGATCTGGCTTATTCAGAAATGACTTTCGATGGGTTCAAAGCTCCGTCGGTATTTGAAGTTCCAGGCGCCAGGGACATCGCAATTGAATTGCACAGCTTGTCCAAAACCTTCAACATGACCGGGTGGAGAGTAGGATTTGCCATCGGACATCCGCAGCCCGTTAAGGCTCTTGCTCAGATCAAATCAAACGTTGATACTGATGTGTTCCGCGCAATTCAAGTCGCGGCCGTTGCGGCCTTCAAAGGACCACGCGATCACATCGTCCATTGCAACAAGCTGTATGAAGAGCGCCGCGATATCGCTGTTGCAGCGCTGAGAAAACTCGGTTGGTCGGTAACACCGAACAAAGCCACCTTCTACATGTGGCTGCCGGTTCCCACAGGCATGACCTCGGCCGAATTCTGCACATTGATGCTGGATGAAGCAGGAATTGTGGTGCCGCCAGGCACCGCATATGGTCCGAACGGTGAAGGATTCTTCCGTATGTCGCTTTGCACAGACAAAGTCAGGCTGCAAGAAGCCTTCGAGCGGATGGCAAAACATTCGATTACGTTCGACCGTTCAGCGGCGCGCGTGTAGCAGATGGAGCAGCATCAGCTTCGCGAACAGACCATGGAAATCGACTGCTGGGGCCGCAAGATGCCCGTCTTCGTGGCTTCCCCGGAAGGCTCCGGCAAACACCCGGCAGTGATTGTTGTGCACGAAATTTTTGGGCTCAACGATCACATCCGAGACGTTGCTCGACGATTCGCCAAGCTAGGCATTGTTGCTTATGCACCAGATTTGTTCGAGGGTACTTGTGGGTTACCTGCAGACCGAAATGACTTAAACGGCATGCGCACCGCATGGTCAAAAATTCCTGATTCGATTTTGATTGCTGATCTGCAGACCCTACTGGCGTTAGCACAGGCAAATGATCGCGTGGATTCAGATAAAATCGGCACGATCGGATTCTGTATGGGCGGGGCAATTGCCTTCATGTTTGCCTGCAGTTCACCGAGCATTGCATGGGTAGTGGACTTCTACGGAAGAATCTTCTATCCCCAGCTGAGTGACACGAAACCGAAGCACCCGATTGACTACACCTACCTGTCTTGCCCGGTCCTTGCTCTTTTTGCTGGCATCGACGAACTGATTACGCCCGAGCACGTTGAAGCATTCAAAACCAAGCTGGCAGAATCAGGAAAGGCATACGAAGTCGATGTGTATCACGATGCGAAACACGCATTCTTCAACGATCAACGAGAGTTTTACGATCCAGACGCTGCAGAAGACGCATGGAAGCGCACTTTAGAGTTCATCGCCAAGCATACGCGTGCTACGGTGATTTGACATGGTGCTCTCAAGTCAGGCAGCAAGTCTCAACCAACTGCGCTACTTGAAGCAACTATTGCGTGATCGAGGAGAACTTCTAGACCACAACTGCCTCCTGCCATTGCTTTTTTCCTTCACCGGCTGGCGGCTCAAAGGCACCAGATTTGGTGCTACAGCAGAGCAAGTGTTTGCTCATCTGGGCAAAGAATTATCAACCGCTGCGGAACGTCGCTTCGAGGGAATCGAGTGGGGGCAGTGCGATGAATCCGTCTTGGGACATATTTATCAACTAGCCGGCGATTCGGATAGAATTGAGTCCCAGCAGCGTGTCCAGCAACCGAACAAGAACACGATTCTGGCCGATATGATTGCCTTTACGCAGTTGTATACTCCGGATTGGGTGGCAAGAATATTACTGGAAACAGCTGTTCCTCCTGATTCTAGACCGTTCGCCAGAATTTTGGATCCGTCGTGTGGCGCCGGAAATTTTCTCTTGCCTGCGGTCGATTTGATTTACTCCGCCCGACTGAAGCTTGAAAAACCGTCCCAAGCCATGACTGCCGCGTTAACACAGGTAAGTGGTTGCGATATCGACTCTCTCGGGCTGTTTGTCTGCGCCTTGTCGCTTACGCTGAAAGCCTCGGAACACCTCCCCTTGGCGGATATTCCGAAATTGCGGCTGCAAAATGTGTTGGAGTGCGATCAATCCCCACTTGGTTCTCTTCGTCGAGACATCGCCGGTGACAGCCTACTGAATGACCGATACGACGCCGTAGTAGGCAATCCCCCCTATCTTGGACGTAAGCTGCTTGATCGGCGCCTGAAAGAAAAATTGAAGAAAGCCTATCCAAAATCGCACCAAGATCTATGTACTGCTTTCATAGAGCGCGGTCTGGAATTGCTCAATCCTAGCGGAAAGCTAGCTTACATAACTCAGGCATCGCTGTTATATTTGCCGACGTTCGGCGGATTACGGCAATTGATATTAGATAGGCATCGCATCGACACCGTAATTGAGGCTGGCCCGCATGTATTTCCCATGCAGAGCGGAGAAAAGGTAAATAGTGTTTTGCTTGTAATTCAGGAAGGGCAATCAAACCCTTCACCTTCCCGCTTCCTCAATGTTACAGCCCATTCAGAAAAACAAGCAGCCATCGCTTTAGCATTCGATGGCGATTCATTTATTACGAAGGAACAAGACTCTTTCAGAAGCTTTCGCCGAAACGCCTTCAACTACGACTGCCCAACAGCATTCCAGATAATTAAGGACTGCCATCAGAAGCTATCCGAGCAAGCTGATATCAGGCAAGGACTTGCCACCACAGACAATGCCCGGTTCGTCAAATGGTGGTGGCAGGTACCGGCAAGAGATATTGGCAGTAGGTGGTTCCCCTACGCGAAAGGCGGCGGCGGAGAACGCTGGTTCAAGCCGATCGACACTGTCGTCAACTGGGAAGATGACGGCTCTGAGATCAAGCGCACCGTTTCTGAAACTTACCCATACCTGAATGGAAAAACAGAGTGGGTAGTGAAGAACGAACAATATTATTTCCGCGAAGGGTTAACGTTCTCCTTCGTGAATTCGAAAGGACTTGCTGTTCGATGGCTCCCTGACGGCTGTATTTTTGACGTCGGCGGCTCAGCTCTTTTCGTTCAGGAACAGGAACTGCACGCACTTCTGGCATATCTCAATTCTTCGTTCATCGCTTCATGCGCAAAATCTCTAAATCCGACGATCAACTTCCAGGTTGGAGACCTTAAGGAACTACCGTTCCTTAACTGTCAAAAATCGGAAAGTGTCGCTTTAGCTACCTATGCACGAGAATGCATCGACATCAAAACATGGTTATCCGCTTTCCTGGAAACTGCTCGCAATGCCAACGCGCCGGTAAAATTCAGCGAACAGCGCCCGGAATCGGTAATTGCACAGGCGACGGCGAAAATTGAACGACTGACAGCGGCAGAACAAAGCATCGACGACCTTGTTCTAAATAGCCTCACTCGCACCGCACAGCTGGATGCTGAAACCGCTAGGGACTTGCGCAGGGTCTGTGGTCTGGCGGCAAGAGACAGAAAACTCGTAAACAATCCAATCGAAACGGCAGAACAATTTGCCTATCGCTGGTTGAATGCACTGCTGCTTAGTAAATCGTCAATTGAACTTCCTTTATCAAACGATGAGTCCGTCCGCACTGCACTCAATTTGACCGATCATCAAATCCACTGGATGAAACAGGCAACCGGTGAGCCTGTTAAAGATTACCTTGCCGGCAGGTTCATGACCCAGCATCTAAAAGCGCATCATGGATATCCACGACTGGCAGTTGAGTCGCAAGAATCGCTATTGCGGCTAACTCAAGTCGCGTCCGACACGTAGGGCCGCCGTTGAATTAATTTGCAATCGCTGGGGATCGTTGATGGACAAATTGTAGCTGTTCAAGAACTGATTAAACTATCCGGCAGCCATCAGAGCCGCTAGATTTTGATTTCCCAGCTCATTTTGCGACAGCCGATCGCCAAAACCACCACGGCGTAGCTGTTTGGAACGGTTGTATTTCTGTTGAAATTGTCCGGCAGGAGCGACATCAAATCCACCAAAGTTATCGCCCTGAAACGTCCTGCCACGATGATTATATTGCTCGTCTTGATTATAACTGCCACGATTTGACCAGCCACTGCGGTTGCTATTGCTGTTATCGAAGCGATAACCGTCGCGGGTTTGTTGAGCTTCTGCAGATGGCGCAGTTGCAAGCAAACCGCCTCCGCCGATTACTACTGCCAACATCAAGCTGGCGAAACGATTCAATGTAACCATGATTTGGCTCCTGATCCGTTAGTACGCGGCGTCCGTAGACGGCGAAGCTCCATGCCGGCACCAGCAAATGCCGTGTCGAACTAGTAGCTCTCTCGCACTTTTTCATAATCGTTCTTGACCCAGCTAAAGCCGGGCGTGACATCTGAAGCCGCTATGTAATCGGCTTCAAAACTTACATGCTCTCTTACGGACTTGGCCGGAAACGTCAAACCTTGATTGCTATCTATGCTTTGAATAGCCGCAAGTATCACTGTGTCGAAGGCTCGTCCACCAGTTGAGCGCAATATCTGCGCTCTGATCGTCCGGTTGCTAGTGACTGTAATTCTCACCGTTGCACGACCTGGATCTTGGGCCATACTTTGCCAGCGAGTATAAATGGTCTGCGAAAGCTGTTTGTGCCAGCGCTCCCACGCAAGGGTCATCTCGCGCGAACCACGTTCGGCTCCAATATCGAAATTCTGTGGAGCCTTGGCAAAGTCATTTGTGTTCAACACTCCTTCCAACGGGCTTGTGCGGGCAGCCATCGGAGCAGCAAAAGCGGTGGCGTCGACAGCACTTCCGCGCAGGGCGCTCGGTGCTCGCTGTATTCGTGTCCCATCGGTCTGCCCTTGCAAGACTCTGCCAGATGGAGCAGGAGCCAAACGCAAATTCTCTTCGGCAACACCGCCCTTCAACACCTTTGCCGCCGACGCAGGCAACATA
>Ga0163151_10009720_pt1 | contig 10365 bp, 8 predicted proteins | sample OliLakLV19MP5IB2_FD_145596 | JGI IMG/M metagenome (GOLD analysis project Ga0163151, IMG submission 145596) | Freshwater microbial mat bacterial communities from Lake Vanda, McMurdo Dry Valleys, Antarctica - Oligotrophic Lake LV.19.MP5.IB-2 | ecosystem: Environmental > Aquatic > Freshwater > Lake... | reverse complement strand
CAAGCGGTACGGCGTCTGCTTGGATGAGCGTGACCGGGAAATCGAGCAGGATATTCGTGGGAATCCGTTGAGCGTTACGCGAGCTACACCGCCGCCGTTTGATCGTGTTGGTGTGCTTGGAGTTGATGCCAGCGATCCGGCAGCCAATTGCTGAGTTGGCTGATCGGCGTGGTCGGCAGGTTGGTCAGCAGTTGCGTCAGGTACAGTTGCGGGTCGATGTTGTGGCGGCGGGCGGTGCTGGTGAGACTGGAGAGGACGGCCGCGGTTTGGCCGCCTCGTTCGTTGCCGACGAACAGGCTGTTCTTGCGGTTGAGCGCGATCCGCTTCATCTCCCGTTCGGCCAGGTTGTTGTGTGTGCCTTGCTAAGGCACGTTGAATCCGTGGGTGAGAGTCCCACCCGGCGATGCTCGTCCCAGCCGGAAGCACTTGGGGCGGTCCAGGAGGCGACAAATGGACTGAAGCTCTTCAAGAAATGGCCCGTGAAAAGCGGGTCAGCGGTCTGTGCGGGCTGCAACGCGCAGTGAACGCCGAGCAGGCCCCGAAAAAGCCGACGTGGGAGCCGACCCGCCACAATAACGGGGAAGGCAGTCTTCGCAGGTGAAGCGGCGAGAAACGCAGCCTGTGATCCCACCGGGGTAGTGGCGGCAGCACGCACGGGAATGATTCGATGTGCAACAAGGGAAGTCTGCCGGCGGCGCTTCGTGCAACGAAGCAACGACCTGCCCGCGAGGGACGAGGTCGACCGGGGCAGATGGCGGATGGGCCCGTAGTAGCGAGGAAGCCGCGTAACGGCGGCGGAGTGAAGGGGCCCTGATTCAGAGCGAACGTGCAAAGTGGCAAGAGCCGTGTCGGGGTCATGCCCGACGAAGGGAGATTGACGTTTGAGTCTACCCACTCCACCACCAACGGTTCAGAAGCTGCAGAGTGCGTTGCAGGCGAAAGCCAAGTCCGAGCCGGGCTATCGGTTCTACAGTCTGTGGGACAAGGTCTGTGGAAAGGACGTGCTGATCGACGCCTACGAGCGCTGCCGCAAAAACGGCGGCGCACCGGGTGTGGATCAAGTGTCATTCAAGCAGATCGAGCGCTCAGAGGTGACCGTGTGGCTCGACTCGCTGCGGCAGGAGTTGATCAGCAAGACGTACCGCTGCCAGCCCCTGCTGAGAGTGTGGATTCCCAAGGCGAACGGCGGGCAGCGCCCGCTGGGCATCCCGACGATCCGGGACCGGGTCGTACAGATGGCGATGCTGATCGTGCTCGCGCCGATCTTCGAGGCCGACCTCTGCGACGAGCAGTACGGTTTCCGAAAAGGCGTGGACGCGAAGATGGCGATCCGACGGGCGTACTTCCACGTGACCGAACGGGCACTGATCGAAGTGGTAGATGCCGACCTGAGCGACTACTTCAACACGATTCCGCACGGCACGTTGATGCGGTGCGTCAGCCGGCGAATCACAGACGGCCAGGTGCTGTCGGTGCTGAAGCAATGGCTGCGCGCGCCGGTGGTCGAACTGGCAGACGACGGCAAAGAACGTCGCACGACGGAGGCCGCGGACAAGAACCGTGGCACACCGCAGGGCGGCGTGATCTCGCCGCTGCTGGCCAACCTCTACTTCCGAAGGTTCGTTCTGGCGTGGAAGAAGTTCGGCTACGAGCAGAAGCTCCAATCGCGCATCGTGAACTACGCGGACGATCTGGTCATCTGTTGCAGGCCCGGCAATGGGCAGGCGGCGCTGACGGCGTTGCGGGAGATCATGACGCGACTGGGCCTGAGCGTAAACGAGCGAAAGACCCGCATCGCGAAGTTGCCGGAGGAGTCCTTCGACTTCCTCGGCTACACGATCGGGCGATTCTACGGCAAGAACGGCAAGGCCTTCATCGGCACCAAACCATCGAAGAAGTCGGTGTGCCGGGTGCTTGGGAAGATTCACGAAGAGACGTCGAGCCGATGGAACTGGGAGCAGCCACCCGAACGGGTCGCGGAGATCAACCGCATCCTGCGAGGTTGGTGCAACTACTTCAATCAAGGCCCGGTGGCGCGGGTTTACCGACTCGTGCGAAAGTACACCGAACGACGGCTACGCAGGTGGCTGATGCGTCGTCAGCAGAGAAGTGGAACGGGATACAAGCAATACCCGGACGCTTACCTGTATGACCGGCTCGGGCTGCTCATGCTGCCCGAGTCGCGCATGGCGATGACGAAAGCGAAGGCCTGAAGTTCTGGGTGAGAGCCGGATGCGGTAAAGCTGCACGTCCGGTTCGATGAGCGGGATGTGGAAACGGAGCATGGCCAGACTCGTGAGGCACCGGCAAACGAAAGGGCCGGTCAACGGATAGGTCTGGGCCTAAACCGCCGCGCCACATCTCGACTCTACCGATCGGCACGGCACCGTCGGCGAGGAACTGGTTCAACTCCCGCCACTGGTTCAGCACGTAGTTGATCGCCAGCGTCGTCGGGTGCTTTGGCAGCAGCGACTGTTTCCAACGCAAGAGCCGGTCATGCACCTCGGTCACGATCGGCCGGGATTGCGATTGTCGCAATGACAGGCGCTCGGCGTCGCTCAGCTCCTTGGCCTGTTGCTCGATGGCGAAGAGCCGGCCGATCAGGGCCAATGCCTCCCTGGCAATCTGCGGCGACAGGTCCTGCACGTCGACGAACTTTCTGCGGGCGTGAGCCCAGCACCCGGCCCGGGTGATGCCGGCGGCGGGCTTTTCGTTGGATGGTCGCTGGCAATGTATCGCATGCGATACATCGGCGTGTGTTCCATGGAACACATCGGTGTGTTGCCAATTGGCAACGCATTCTCCGAACCGACCGGTGATAAATTATCACAGGTTAGCCAAATCGATCCTGCGGTAGCACCGGGGTAGCACCAGAAAATGCGTAAAGACCGACACCCTCAAAATCTTCAATTTTGCTAGGGTTTTCAGTGCACTCGATAGGACTCGAACCTATAACCCTCGGTTCCGAAGACCGATGCTCTATCCAATTGAGCTACGAATGCGACTTTGCATGTTTTATCGATCAGCGGGTGGGTTGTCTAATCGAAGCGCACGACAACTGCATATGACCCGGACGACGAGCCGCACGCGGTGTCGATCGGTTGTATTGCTGCGGGAATCGGGACGCTGACGCTTGCCGCCTGTCCTATGCAGTGGACCTGATTTGACGGGCGATGGGGCGCGGGCTGATTTGACATCAACTTGCTTCTACCTTAGATTTATTAGTTTCCCCTTCTGACAGCCGGCGCAGCGTGGGCGTTGGCGGTGGGTGATACCGAGAAATTACTTATGGCTCACGAACTTACTGCGACATCGATCAACGAAAAGGCGGCGGAAGAGTTTTTCCGTCGGGGGCTTGAGGCGGATAAGGAAAATATTCATGAGAAGTCGGTCGATTTCTTCGAGCGAGCGCTCAATGAAAACCCCGACCATGAATTGGCCGCGTTCCGGCTGGCTGTCCTCTACGATCGGCGGGCGGAAGACGCCAAGGCCATCGAGTTGTACGAGCGCATCTGCACCAGCGCGCCGGTTCACGTGAATGCGTTGATGAACCTTGCGATCCTCTACGAAGACAATAATCACTACGAAGAGGCCAAGCGATGCCTTGATGCGGTGCTGTTGACCGACTCGAATCATCCTCGCGCCCGTTTGTATCTGAAGGATGTCGAGTCGGCCCGTTCGATGTATTACGACGAAGACGGCGACCACCGCGGCGATCGGCGTGATGCGGTGCTTAACGTCCCGATCAGCGATTTCGAGCTTTCGGTGCGCAGCCGCAACTGCCTGAAAAAGATGAACATCAAGTCGCTGGGAGACCTGCTCCGCACGAGCGAGCCGGAATTGCTGAGCTATAAGAATTTTGGCGAAACGAGCCTGAACGAAATCAAGGCCTTGCTGGCCAGCAAGGGTCTGCGGCTCGGCCAAGCGGCAGAAGAGCCCAAGGCGCCGGTGCGCCGCGCTCCAACGATTTCCGGGGACGTGCCGCCGGAGATTGTTAACAAGCTGGTGGCTGACATGGAACTGAGCGTTCGCAGCCGCAAGGCGCTGCAGCGGCTCAATATCATGTCGGTGGGCGAGCTCGCGGCCCGCACGGAAGATGAGTTGCTCGGCTGCAAAAACTTTGGCCAGACGAGCCTGAACGAAATTAAGCAGGCTTTGGGCACTTATAGCCTCACGCTGCGCAAGCTGGAATCGTAAGACCGGCGATCGCAATAGAAACATCGCGGCCGAAACGCCTGGAGGGCGTTTCGGCCGCGTTCGTTATTCTGCTGCCGAGATTTTTCGTTGCCTTGCATTTGCCGCAGCATAAAGCGACGAACCATGCGTTCACGCGCCATTCGCCATGCCCGGCGTACCAGAGCGTTTGATTCTGCCGCCGGTGCGCGTCACAATCTAATCTCAAATCAAGAAAGGCAAGGATGCCTATGAGTGCTTATCGTTCGAAGCTTTGGACGATGCTTCTCCTTAGCTTCGTGATCATTCCCGCCGGTTGCGCCGGGCGAACACGGCCGGGCAGCGAAGGCCTGCCCGTCATCCGCGTGCGGCTGGCGGCGGGGGCGGATCAGGTTGCAATCGCCACCAACCAGCCGGCGGTGTTTGCCAGCAGCGGTGAGGGGTCGTCGCGCCGACTCACATTCCCGGACGGGCAGCCCGTTGCGATTGCGCTGGAAGGAAGTCAGTGGCGCGTCGGCACGGTGACATTTCCCGGCGGCGAGTTGACGGTGGTGCCTGATGTTGATGGTTCGATGCAGGTGAACGGCGCGCTCTACCGAGGCAAGTTCAAACTCGTACCGACCGGAAGCGGCAAGTTTGATGTCGTCAATCACGTCGATGCCGAATCATATCTGCTCGGCGTGCTGGCCAGCGAATTGTTCAAAGACTGGAACATCGAAGCCTTCAAAGCCCAGGCGATCGTCGCTCGAACCTATGGGCTTTATGAAGCAAAGACGCAGGGAACCGGCAAGCACTGGGACGTGTGGGCCGACACGCGCAGCCAGGTCTACGGCGGAGTGAAGGCTGAGACGGATAAAGCCGCCGAAGCTGTCGACGCCACCCGCGGGATTGTTGCCGCGTGGGGGAAAAACGGCGACGAGAAGATCTTCAAAGCCTACTTCAGCGCCTGCTGCGGCGGCGTGGGGCAGAACGCTTACGACGCATTCGGCGATCAATATATTCCGCCGTTGAGCGAGCGCAACGTGGGCGGCTTGTGCAACATTTCACCACGGCACAGTTGGGCGCCGGTGACGATTGATAAGAACGAATTGACGCGCCGCGTGCGCACATGGGGAACCACGCGCGGGCACGCCGTCGCGCGGATGCAGGGGCTGGATCGTATTGATGTCGAATACGTCAACCGCTTCGGCCGACCGGTGCGATTCATCATCACCGATGTCAGCGGCCAAAAGTTCAGCCTCGGCAGCGAAGAAACGCGCTGGGCCTGCAACGCCGACCGTGGCAGCGGACCGCAATTGCTCAGCAGTTTTTTCAAACCCGTGAACCAGCCGACCGATATCGTTTTTGCCGACGGCCACGGCTTCGGCCACGGCGTAGGCATGTGCCAGTGGTGCGCCGAAGCAATGGCTCGCCGGGGAATACCTGCTGAAGAGATCGTGCGCTATTCCTACCCCAAGGCGGTGTTGGTGAAGGCGTATTGAGTGGAAGAGTTCCGTGGAGCTGCATCGAACCACACCGCTGTGATTTGCGATATCCTTCGGCCGCGTGATTGATTTCGAGCACGAACTTCGCCTGCTATGGGCGATCGCGATGAACGCGGCACTGGCGGTCGGGGCGTTTCGCGCCGCGCGCGCTTTGGGTGCGGGTGATCGTGTGCAGGTCTGGCTTGATGCGATGCTGCTGTGGTGGGCGGGGCAGTATGTGATCGTCGGCGGGCTGGGAATTTGCGGGCTGCTTTCGCCAATTTGGATCGCCGTCGTCACACTTTTAATTGCTGCGATTGCGCTGCGCGTGTTTTCCAAGCCGCACGCCATCGAACCGATGACGAAAGCGGAGCGATTCGCGGTGCACATCGGACTGAGTATTGTCGGCTGTACCGTCGCGGCGCTGGTGTGGAATTTTCGCGTATTGCCGCCGATGTCGGACGACCCGCTCACCTATCACCTGCCCGCCGCCGCAGTGTGGCTGCAGAACCATCGCATCACGGTTTATGAAACGTGGTTTTTCAACCCGGCCAATACCTATTCGCCGCTGGGCGGGTCGATCTTTGCCACATGGCTGATCGCGCCGTTCGGCAGCGATGTGGCGGCGCGGTTCATGCAGGCGCCGGCGGTCGTGGCGATTTATCTGGCCGGTGTGCAGCTCGCGCGGCGGTTGGGCGCGAGCATGCTCGTCGCGACGCTGCTCGGAATCGCCGGCGCGGTCTGTGGCCCGATCGTGCGGCAGGCGGCGTTGGCGAAGGACGATCTATTTCTTGCCGCGTTCGTCCTGATGTTTATCAACGCGATTGCGCGCATCGACAAGCTGGCACCGTGGCGAATCGGGATCGCATTCGGGCTGGCGGCGAGCATAAAGTTGACCTGCGTTTACGCGCTGGCGCCGGCGCTTTTTTTAATGATCATCCCGAGAAAGCGCCCGCCGATGCCGCTGCCAATCATCGCCGTTGCGTGCGCTGCGGTATTGGCGGGGCCGTGGTATTTGCGAAATTGGATGCAGTTCGGCAATCCGGTGTTTCCCGTGGCGATTCGGTTGGTGGGCGAAACGATGTTCGAAGGCCTGTTCGTTACAGTGCCCAGCCCGCGATTGAGCGATCCGGCGGGGCTGCGCGAGATTTTTGTCGACGGCTACTTCAGCCTCGGCCCTGTGTTGGCGGTCGTCCTGCCGATTCTGCTTATGGGCGCGGCCCTGATGGCTCGCGGCAGGTTGATTCGAGAAGCGGTGCCGCGCGCATTGGTGATCGGCCCTCTCGCGGGCACGATCGCGTTCATTCTCACTTCGCCTTATGGCGAACTGCGGTTTCTCTATCCGTGGATCATCACGGCGATGTTGAGCGCAGCGTTATGGCCGCCGCGTGTAATGTTGCCGCTTGCCGTCGCGATAGCGGGCGCGGCAGTCGGGACGAGTTTTGCCCAGGACTGGGTCGCCGAACTGCTGCTGGCAACCGTCGCAGGTGTGGTCGCGGTGCAACTGATTCGCTTACTGACGCGGCGGCCGGGCCGGGTTCGTAGCGTCACGGTGATCGTCTCCGCCGTATTGGCCGCTGCGACGATCTGGGTGAACTGGCGGGCGTACGTCGAATCGCTTCCTGCATCGGCCGACGTCGCGTGGCAGGCAAAGTACGGCGGCCTCGCCGAAGCGTGGACGTTCCTGCGCGCCCAGCCTTCTTCTGATCAGCCGATTGCTTACAGCGGGACTTACCTCACCTACCCGCTCATGGGCCATCGCCTCGACCGCCGGGCGATGCATGTGCCGGTCAGCGCCTCGGTGACCGACCTCAGCAAGCTGCCAAGGTTTTCCATGCCAATGTCGGAGCGCAACATGCTTCGCGAAGCAATCCCGGCGATGCAAATCGATCCGGATCGCGATTTGTGGTTGAAGCGTTTGGCGGAATCGAAAGCGATGTTCCTGCTGATCGGCCTCGAACCGCTCCCGTCGTCGCCGCCGCCGCTGGAGTGGGAATGGGCGCGGTCTGATGCGCGGTTTCGGCAGGTCTTCCAGAACGGCTCGGCGGTGGTTTACGCGATCTCGCTCAATGGCGATTCGCCCGCGAGCCGGCCCGTGCCGCCGTAGCCGTTGTTTTTCTGCTAACCGTGTTTGATGGATAATGTCTGGTTGGTAAGAGGCCGGAGGCTTTGCCTATGCGATCACTTTTATTGCTTTGCACACTGGTTGCGCTGGTCGCCGCAGCGCCGGCGGATGACCTGCAGCGGCAGATTGATCAGGCGAAGGACGAGCTGCGGCAGGCGACCGAACGGCTCGATCGCGTGAACGATCGTGTTCGCGCCGCCGAAGATCGCGCCGACGCGCTTCGCCGCCGGGCCAACCTCATCGCCGCCGATGCCGATCGACTCAACGCCGAGGCGGCGCGACTGGAGCGTGATCGCGCCAGTGCGCTGGCGGCGCTGCCCCGGCTTCAACAGCAGTATGAAAGCAGCGGGCGCGCGATTCCGGCTTTTAAGGACAAACTCGACGCGTCAAAGGGCGCCGAGCAAACGATCGTCCAAGCGGCGGCGCAGCGCGTGGCGACGATGGAGGCCGAGTTCAAGACTTCGGACGCGATCCAAGCCGCTCAGCGTCGAATCGCCGAGATTCAAAGTCAGCTAGATCTTCGCCTTGCCGAAGTGCAGAAAACGCTGGCGGGCGATCCGACTTACAGCGCGTTGCGTCAAGAGACGGATCGGTTAAAGAACGAAGTCGACGCGCTTCGCAAGACGTCGGGTGCCGACGCTGCGTTATTGGCCAAAAGCAGCCAGACCTGGATGGCCGCCGAAACCCGCGCGGGGGAGATGCTGAAGAAGGCCGAGTCGGGTGATGAGCTTCACAAAGCATTGCGGCAGAAAGCTGCCGACGCGCGGAAAGCCGAGAAGAAACTGTACGACGATTTCGAGTTGTCGAAGCGCGACGACCCCGCGTTGCGTCAACTCGCCGCCGACGGCCAAGCCGCGGTCGCTGCCGTGCGCCTGGTGCACAATGAGTTGGGGCGCGCGGAAACGGAGCGGTCGAGCGCCGAATTCCGGCTGCGTGAAGTCACCACGCTCATCGCCACCGCCGACGATCAAGCCGCCGCCGCGCGGTTACGGGCGCAGTCGTTGCGGAATGACTACGACAACACGATGCGTGAGCTGGAACTGGCCCAGCTCGAGCGCCGCCGGGCGGAGGGCGAATGTCAGGACGCCGAGCGAATTGTGCGCGCCGCGGCGGAGAAACTGCGAAAGTTGATCGAGCAGGAGAAGCCGCGCGGGTAAATTGGTGCCGCGTATGACCCGAATGACGAGCCGCGCGCGTCAGCGACCGGTGTTGTTGTAGCGGGAATCGGGTCGCTGACGCTCGCCGCTCGTCATAGGTGCCGGCCATGGCTGATTCTGCATTCATTCGCGCCAATTGCATTCTCTTTCATTTCCTTCGATAGTCGCGGGCGAACGATTTATGCCCGCCATCACCTACCAGCACATCCGCACCGACGGCCAGGCCCGTGTCGGCAAAGTTCACACGCCGCACGGCGTGTTTGATACGCCGGCGTTTATGCCCGTTGGCACGCAAGGGACGGTGAAGGGGCTGCTGCCGGAAACCGTTGCGTCGACGGGGTCGCAGATCATCCTCGGCAACACCTATCACCTGATGCTTCGCCCGGGCGAAAAGACGGTGGCGGCGCTGGGTGATCTTCATAAGTTCATGGCGTGGCCGGGGCCGATCCTGACCGACTCCGGTGGGTTTCAGGTTTTCTCCCTGGCCGACATCAACGAAATTTCCGATCACGGCGTGGTTTTCAAAAGCCACATAGATGGTGCGGTGATCGATCTCACTCCCGCGCGCAGCATTCAGGTGCAAAATGACTTAGGGGCCGACATCATCATGGCGTTTGATGAATGCCCGGATCCGAACAAGCCGCGTGAGTATCAATTGAAGGCGGTCGATCGCACGCTGCGTTGGGCGGAGCTGTGCGTCGACGCGCATGCGCGCAAGGACGATCAGGGGTTGTTCGGCATCGTGCAGGGCGGGGTTGATCTGGAACTGCGCGCTTATTGCGCTTCAAAACTCATCGCGATGGATTTCCCCGGCTATGCCATCGGCGGTTTGGCGGTGGGGGAGGGGTTTGACGCGATGAAACTGGTGCTGTCGGCGGTCGCGCCGATGCTGCCTGCCGACAAGCCCCGGTATTTGATGGGCGTGGGCTTTCCGCGGGATATTATTGAAGCCGTCAGCCACGGCGTGGATATGTTCGATTGCGTCATGCCCACGCGTAATGGCCGCAACGCCTACGCCTTCGCCGCCGAAGGGGCGATTCGGCTTCGCAATAGCAAATTTATCCGCGACTCAGGCCCGATCGAGGCCGGTTGCGACTGTGTTGCATGCATGACATTTACCCGTGGGGCGATACGCCACTTCTTTTTCGCAGGCGAGATGCTTGGCCCGATCCTCGTTTCCGTGCATAATGTGCGATTCTACCAGCGGCTGATGGCAGACGTTCGCGTCGCCATTGCCGCCGGCCGGTTTGAGCAATTTCGCCAAACCGATCCGCGTTGCCGACTGGGACCGGGTGAGGAAGACGGTGTTGGGGTGGTTGAGTCGTGAGGTGGTTGAGTGTCGTTAAGTGACGACTCCATCACACAATCACTCCACCACGCCACCACTTCCCCAATTAACGGAGACCGCTTTGAACGTTTGGTTATCGATTCTGGCACAGGCGACGCC
>Ga0163151_10009719_pt1 | contig 10365 bp, 6 predicted proteins | sample OliLakLV19MP5IB2_FD_145596 | JGI IMG/M metagenome (GOLD analysis project Ga0163151, IMG submission 145596) | Freshwater microbial mat bacterial communities from Lake Vanda, McMurdo Dry Valleys, Antarctica - Oligotrophic Lake LV.19.MP5.IB-2 | ecosystem: Environmental > Aquatic > Freshwater > Lake... | reverse complement strand
ACTACAATGGAATTTGTTGCGCTTGTTCCTGTGGCACCCAGCGGCAATGCCCATACATACGAACTTGCCTTGGGAATAGGAGGAACCGTATAGGTTACAGATTTGGTACCCGCACAAACACTAGTTGTACCATTAATGTTTCCGCTACAACCCAGAATGTGGTTCACCACAGCACGGTATAACAAAAAGGTTACACTTTCCATACCCGACGGATATGAATTGGTTAAGCCACAAACCACCACTTTTAAACCAGAATCGTAAATCATTTTGCTGCGGTAACCCCAAGTGCTACCACCACGACCCCAATACTTGTAACCTTGGGTAATATCTCTGCCTAACCCTAAACCATACTGCGCGCTAGCGTTATTGTAGCCAGCAAAGTTTGTTAATTCATTCATCGAGACCCTACTTATCACCTTGCCATCAAACAATGCATTGTACCATTGCACCATTTCCGAGGAGGTTGAAAATAGAGCTCCGGCACAACCTCCCGCTGTGTTTAATCCAACTCGCGAGGTATCATGAAAATCTTTTGTATTCCACCAACGGTGTGCAACATTGCTCAAAGTAGACTCCTTAACATCATAAAAAGTGCTATCCATATTTAAGGGTGTCGGCTATAATTTGGTCCACCTATAATAGTAAATCGATTTAAGGTGCTTTGTACGTAATTCCAAGTTTTTTGCCGATAGTCCAAAGACCATAGCAATTTGTGGTTTATTATGCTTCGCTTTCATTGTTTAAACTTCGGATTTTACGCAATTCATAATTCCTACTTTAGCCTAATTGTGGAATTAATTATGAATTATGAATTATGAAACAAAAAACCGTCATCAACCACCCAATGTTCCTTAACTCCTACTTCATAATTATGAATTTTGAATTATGAATTATGAAACAAAAAACCTTCATCAACCACCCAATGTTCCTTAACTCCTACTTTATAATTATGAATTTTGAATTATGAATTATGAAACAAAAAACCTTCATCAACCACCCAATAATCCTTAACTCCTACTTCATAATTATGAATTATGAATTATGAATTATGAAACAAAAAACCGTCATCAACCACCCAATAATCCTTAACTCCTACTTTATATTTTTAAATTCATAATTCATAATTCAAAATTCATAATTCCTACTTTAGCCTAATTGTGGAATTAATTATGAATTTTGAATTATGAATTATGAAACAAAAAACCTTCATCAACCGCCCAATAATCCTTAACTCCTACTTTATAATTTTAAATTCATAATTCATAATTCATAATTCATAATTCAAAACTCCTCCTACCAACTCAATTTTAAACAAAAAAGCGGATTCAAACTACTGTTTGAATCCGCTTTTTTAAAAGGAAAAAATAAATTAATTGCCTTTAGCCGCTGTTGCGCGAGCAATATATTTATCGATGTCTTGCGCTTCTGTTGATTCGCTATAATCGTTTTTGATTTTTTCGTATGCACCTACCGCATCGCTATATTCTTTTAACTCCTCAAAAGCCAAACCAGCTTTCTTTAAGAAAATTGGTGCCGTTAATTTGTTCTTGCTAGCAGAGGCTGCTTTCATATACAAATTGGCTCCCTTGCTCAAATCGTTCAATTCTACATAAGCATCGCCTTTTAAGCCAATGGCCATTGGACCAACTAACTCGTTATTGGTGCTAAATTTATCCAAATGATCAACCGCATTTTGGTACTCACCCTTACGCATGTAGCATACACCTGCATAATAATGCGCTAAATTACCCGCCTTGGTTAAACCATAATCGCTGGCAACTGCCTCAAACCCTTGCAAAGCACCGTTGATGCTATCCAATTCAAATAAAGTTTGAGCAGGGAAAAGGGCAGCTTGTGCTTCCTTTTCCAATGGCTCTAAATAAAATCTATTGAAGCCAAAATAACCGCCCACGGCAATTAATACCACCAACACACCTATGTTGATTTGCTTCTTGTAATTGTTATAAAAAGACTCAACCTTATGTGTTGTTTCAATAAGTTGGTGGTCTAATTCTAATTCTGCATTTTTTTCTTCTTTGTGCTCCATCTGAGTTACGGTTTCTTATTCTTTAATAAACGGATAATTTGGTTCAAAATAAATATCTTTATATAAATCTGAGGCATCTGGGTAAGGCGAATTTTCGCTAAACGCCACCGCATCGGCCACAATTTCTACAATTTTTTCTTCAATTTTTTCTAAATCTGCCTCAACAGCATATTTTTTCTTTAGAAGGGTCGATTTTACTTGCTCAATTGGGTCTTGCATTTTGTAAGATTCAACCTCTTCTTTTGTTCTATACTTGGCAGGATCGCTCATGCTATGTCCGCGATAGCGGTATGTTCTTATTTCTAATAAAGTAGGACCTTCCCCTTTTCTGCCTCTTTCTGCTGCCTCTGATATTGCCTTATGCACATCCTCTGCCTTCATGCCATCTACCGATGCCGATGGCATTTCGTAGCTTTCGCCAATCTTATGCAAATCGCGCACATTGGTGGTTCTGCCCACCGATGTGCCCATGGCGTAACCATTGTTTTCTATCACAAAAATTACCGGCAACTTCCAAAGCATGGCCATGTTAAAGGTCTCGTGCAAAGCTCCCTGACGGGCTGCACCATCGCCAAAATAACATACCGTAACCTGGTTGCCACCCCTGTATTTATCCGCAAAAGCAATGCCTGCACCCAATGGAATTTGTCCGCCTACAATGCCATGTCCGCCAAAGAAATGATGTTCCTTGCTAAACATGTGCATAGAACCACCTTTTCCTTTAGAACAGCCAGTAACCTTGCCATACAACTCGGCCATTACTTCTTTTGCCGGAATGCCACATGCCAAAGCATGCGCGTGATCGCGGTAAGCAGTGATAATTCTGTCTTCCTTTTTAAGCGCACTCATGGTGCCAGCCACAACAGCCTCTTGCCCAATATAAAGGTGACAAAAGCCTTTAATCTTTTGCTGCCCATACAATTGAGCAGCCTTTTCCTCAAACCTACGCATGAGCATCATTTGCTCGTACCAGTCTAGGTAATTTTCTTTGGTGAAATTGTTTGTTGCCATTTTTAGAGAATTGCAAAAGTATACAAAATATTACTTTTGACAAGTATTCTTTGTCAATTGATTATCAGGCTAAATTAGTTTTTTGCAGATAATCCACCCAGATATTTACTAATTTGCCGCCATGCATCTCAGCGAACTTTCCCTCAGCAATTTCAAAAATTACCAACAAGCAAAAATTCGGTTCAGCCCAAATGTGAATGTTTTTGTAGGAAAAAATGGTGCCGGGAAAACCAATTTATTGGATGCCATTTATTATTTATCCATAACCCGAAGCTATTTTAATGCCATAGATCACCAGCAAATTCTGTTGGGCGAACAGTATTTTGTGATAGAAAGCAAGGTTACCCGCGGCGAAATTGAGGAGAACCTGCGTCTTTTTTTTCAGAAGGGAATTGGCAAAAAACTCCTAGTTAATTTTAATGAGGTAGAGCGTTTTTCTGAGCACATTGGCTCTTTGCCCGTGGTTATGATTGCGCCCGGCGATGTGCAACTCATTTACGAAGGCAGCGAGGAACGCAGGAAGTTTGTTGATTTGCTCATTTCGCAGTGCGATAGGGAGTACATGCACGAGTTAATGCATTACCAAAAAAACTTGGATCAGCGTAATAAATTGCTCAAAGATTTTTATGAAAACCGCTATTTCAACCGAGAATTATTGGAGGTTTACAACGAACAATTGGGTAGGAGTGGCTCTTTTATTTATAGGGCCCGAACCAAATTTTTGGAGCTATTTAAGCCCATGTTCCTTGCAAATTACGCCAAGCTAGCTGGTGCAGAGGAGGGGGTTGACTTGGTATTTGAATCTGATTTGAACCGAAACTTTTACCCCGATTTGTTGGTGGCTTGCGAATCGGCCGACATTGATTTATTGCGCACCACTCGGGGCATTCACCGCGACGATTTAGTGTTTTTGTTAGAGGGGCAGCCGCTTAAAAAATTTGGCTCACAAGGTCAACAGAAATCATTTTTAATTGCCCTTAAATTGGCCCAATTTCAATACCTCGAATTGCGCAAGGAACTAAAGCCTTTACTGCTCTTAGATGATATCTTTGAGAAGTTGGATCAAACTCGCTTAAAAGAATTGTTTAAGTGGATGGCAGATGGCGCCTTTGGTCAGGTTTTTATTACCGATACGCAGCAATCTAGGATGGAAGAAATGTGCAATGAAACAAACATTATTGCCACCTATTTTTCCATTGAAGAGGGCGTTGCAAGCGAGCAGGTTTAATCCAAAAAAAACACCAAAATCAATCACCAAAAAATCACCCAAAAAAACCACCAAAATCAATCACCCAAAAAAACACCAAAATCAATCACCAAAAACCGCCAAAATCAATCACCCAAAAAACCACCAAAATCTATAGCTTAATCAACTTCATTTGATGCACCTTTTTTTGCTCATCGGTAACACGTACTAACAACAATCCTTGCGCAATTGCGCTCAAATCAAAACTTATTTTTCCGCCTTCAACAGTCCAGTTTAAGGTGCTTAAGTTTCCCAATGCATCCATTATTTCAATTTTAGTTACGGTCTCAACCAAAGCGCCCATTAAATAAGCTTTGTCTCTGCTCGGATTTGGATATACCAATAGCTCCACATCGGTAGTTGGTTCAACCCTAAATTCTTGCACTGGCGCTGCTACCACACTATTTGTTTTTAACAAGGGAGCAGCAAATAGTTGCATGCCACTTATTTTAATATTGCCCAACACATTCCTCTTTACTGCCGCAAATGTGATGTTCACCCGCGATACATTTGCGGGAATATGAATGGTAGTGCTTTGTTGGGCCCAATCTGTTGTACTGGCCGCCGCCATCCACACATACGAACTGTTAATCTCTGGGTAGTTAAAGGTAACCCTCACCGAGTCGCTGGTAAAGCCCTTGGTAGATATGTAAAATGTATTGTTACCCTTTTCTATGCCACCTAAATTAGTAATGGCTGTTAGTGTGCCATTGCTTCCTTTAAAGTAAGAGCGGTTATTGCTAAACGCCACACCATCTAAGGTATCGAAGCCGGCAAACGGGCCCGTATAGCCATCTGGAATGGCATTTTTATTGAGGTCTTTTTGCAACAAAGGAATCACATTTACAAACGGATTGGGTACACTATCGTATAAAATATTAGCCCATTTGTTAAAAGTTAAAACCGGAATATCATTGTATAAACACCAGGATAAAATAGTATCAATTCTTGCCACATAAGCAGCTAATCCACCTGTCATATTGCTCATCATACTTAAACCAAAACTGGTATGGTGCTTGGCACTGTTATCGGCTAAAGTGCTTATAATACTGGCTGCTGTGGTGTTCTCTTCCCTAAAATCGGGACCATGAATGCCAAATCTTTTGTCGCCATTATCGTCTACTTCATTATAACATTTCCAAGCAGTTTGCACATAAACTCCACCTGCTGTATAACCATAATTTGCACCAAAGAAATCTCTTACTTCGGTTCTGTTTAGCATAGCATAATTGCCACTTGGTTGCAAAAATGTTTTAGGCCTTGGTAAGTTAAATGAATCCAATAAATCAAAGGTTCTTTGTGTGAGCAAAGCTAAGCCATTTGCGCTTTGTTTTATGTCGTACTGTGTTAACCTGTGATGCGTCAAATTGCTTGCTATGCCTAGGTTTACACCTTCTCCCCAATAGCTAATTAAGGTCATGGTATCGGGGTCGTTGGCATTCTTGTTTAGCAAATTGCTATAGGTAAAAACCTTGTCGAAACTAGGTAAGTAAATATTAGAATAATATACCGGCGAACCCATGGTTTTCCATTCGCCATTGGCTTGCGAAATTAATAAGTTTCCATTGGTCTGAACCAAACCTTCGTTGATGTAATTTACAGTGATTACCGTATCTATTTTTAAGCACACTTTCTTTCCATTGAAATGATCAATGCCTGGGTGGCCTTGTAAAACCAATGTGTCTTGTACTTTGGTAACATTATAGAAATTCAATTGATGATCTGCTGTATGGTCTGCCAATTCATGTCCGGCTGCTGCAATTTCTCTTAGCGCATTAACCGCTGCTGTATCGCCAATAAGTTTGCCGGCATTGATGCCCAGAGTAAAACGCCTACCATATTTGGCAAAGGTTGTGTTTAATGCGCGTAGCTTATCTGCCGTTTGATAATCATCAATTCTAAAACAAATTCCGCCCACTTTATGGGTGAAATTTCCAGAAGCAATCTCTGCTGGAGTGGTGGTTTGTGTGTCAAGTGGATTATCCTCATTGCTAATGGTATCAATAGGGGTGTAGCCACCCACCGTGGCTATCATAAAACTATCTATTTGTAATTGTCCGCTTTGCCAAGCATTCATTTTATACCAAGTTTGTGTTTGAGGCGCAGCACTAAAATTAGGATAATTTACTTGTATGGTCGCATCCAAAGGCGTGCTTTTCCAAGTAGACGAATCGGGTGTAAAACCAAGTGAAATGGCAGTGCGTAAAGTATCACCCACATTTATGCTATGGGCAATTTTTTCGAAAACAAAGTAGGCCGTATCGCTTAAGCCATCTGGGTTGCTTACCCATACTTTAACCGAATCTTTTCCTGTTGCAAAAGCGCGTAAACTGCTTAGTTGCAATGCACGGGTTTCTGCGTTGTAAGCCATATTAAACAAGCCCCCTTGGTTGAGTCCGAAACTTAACTGTGCTTTGGAAAAATAGCCATCGCTTGCCCAGTTTTCTAAGGAGATAGATTCGAAATTTTGAGTCGATTTTTGTTGTTGTAGGTAGCCTTTGTATAACTGCGGAACAGCCGATTTGCGCATTTCCATGCCACACATTTTTACCGTTCCCGGATTGGTTCTTTTAATCACAATCCACGATACATTTACACGGGTAATATGAGCCGGAATTTGCACTATTTTTTTCTGCTCTGTCCACTCGCTGGTGTTGGCCGCAAACATAATCATCTGCGTAGGCAAAGCCATTTCGGGGTAGGTTATTACCATGCGAATTGAATCGCCCAACATGCCTTTTGTAAATAGGGTTACCAAGTTATCGCCCTTTTCTAATCCGCCCAAATTGCTAATGCTGGCAAGGCTTGCGTTGTTGTTTGCAGAGGCAAAACATTTATATCCGCTTGCGGCTATGCCATCGGTTTGAACCAATAACGCGTTGGTATTATAGCCATCTGGAAAATTATTGTTGTTAAGATCTTTGTTGATTGCCGGAATAATATTGGCTGCTCTATTGGCTGTGCTATCAAATAAAATTTGGCCCCATTGTTCGTATGTTCTAACCGGAATTTGATTTAAATTGGCCCAATTCAAAAGGCTGTCAACCCTAGTTATAAAGGTGTTCCAGCCACCTTGCACATTGGTCATGTGACTTAATCCAAAGCTATTATAATGCCTAGCAGAACGGTCTGAAATGATGTTTGCCAATCCTTGAAAATTGTTCGACTCTTCATAGAAATCTGGTCCTTGCAAACTGTATCTTCTGTTGTTAAAACTATCTACTTCTTTGTAACATTTTTGCGCCGATAAAATATTGACAGCACCTGTTTTATAACCCACCTGTGTGGCAAAATTTTCTACCTCAAATCGGTTCAGCAAAGCATAAGAGCCACCTGGTTGTATCCATGTTTTTGGTTCAGGCAAACCATATAAAGCAAATAGGTCTTTGCTTCTTTGGGCCAACAATAAATTGGCAGTTGCAATGCTCTTTACATCTGCCGTAGTGATGCGGTGGTAAGAAATATTATAAGCAGTATCGTTTGCCCAAGTTTCTTGCCAATATGTTTGCAAAACAAGGGTATCTGGATTGCTCGTATTTTTATTTTGAACCGAGGTATAAACAGCATATTTGTTTTTGCTTGGCAAGTATATCAATGCATAATATGGATTGCCGTTAATGCCAGCAAATTCGCCATTGTTCACACTTATTAATTTGTTTCCAACCAAGTTAACATTGCCCTCATTTATATATGAATTATAGTTTGGCGCATCTACTTTTAAACACACTTTTGTGCCATTAATATGATCTACGGCAGCGTTGTTTGCATAAGCATTGGCATCGCTTGCAACCTTAACGGAAAAGAATGCCATGTGGTGGTCTGGGGTATGATCCATTAACTCATGGCCGGCCGCCGCAATTTCCCTTAATGCATTCACCGCCGCTGTATCATAATACAAGCGAGAGGCATTAATTGCCAAACTAAATTTTAGTCCGTACTTATTAAACAATTTATTCCAATCGCGCCACTTGCTAGCACCTTGATGGTCGTCGACTCTAAAACAAATGCCGCCTGTTTTATTTTGCGTAGGCGATTGCGCCAGTGCATTTCCCATCGCTAGGAGTGCAACTAGAATCGAAGTGGTGAGTTTTTTCATAAGGGTAAACTTTGCGTTTTTTTATTTGGCAAACTTTGTGTTTTTTTATTAGCAAACTTTGCGCCAATGGCTTGTATCCCATGTTAATAAGCCGTTTTGGCCAGTTAGCCATCTATATACTCTTTCCTAATTTGAAACAAATTGATTCATATTGGGTTGTTTTTTCAATTCGGTTTGAACCGATACAATTTACAATACCGATTATGCAAAATATATAGACCAGTTTCGATTAATATATGATGGTATTATTTTGTTGTATCGGTATTTACCTTAGTAAAGGTATCAATTAACTTTTGGTTATTTAGTAATTAAATTAGGTATAATTTGGATATTTGAAATTATAAGAAAATACCTCATTTTTGAAAAGTAATATGGACCTTTTTTCAACTCAAACTTTAGTCAAAGAATCGAATAACTTGCTGCCAAAAGATGGAGAGGTAATTTATTATGCCAACTGTTTTAATTTGGCTCAAAGTGAGAGATTATTTGAGGCGCTCAATACACAAATAGAATGGCAACAAGACACCATAAAGATATACGGCAAAGGGCATCTTATTCCCAGACTTAACGCTTGGTATGGCGATGCTGGTAAAACCTATGCCTATTCTGGTTTGCACCTAGAACCACATTCCTGGACAGCAGAATTGTTAGAAATAAAAGCAAGCATTGAAGCGCTAAGTGGAGCAAGCTTTAACAGCGTACTTTTAAACCTTTACCGCAACGGCAACCACAGCATGGGATGGCACAGCGATGATGAACGCGAGCTCGGCAAAAATCCCATCATTGCTTCAGTAAATTTTGGCGCCACTAGATCCTTTCATTTGCGACATAAGCAAGAAAAGTCGCGTATCAAATTAGATCTATATAACGGCAGCATGCTACTCATGAAAGGCCAAACCCAGCACCATTGGCAACACCAAGTGCCCAAAACCAAAAAGCCCCTTGGCCCCAGAATCAACCTCACCTTTCGCACCGTAAAATAATAATTTCGCTTTGAACCAATTGCCTCAATCCTTTTTTGATTCTTTCTGCAAAAATAAATGCATCGATTTAATTTGATTTTTACGAATTGGAAATTTAATTTTTTTAAAAATAATTTATAGTAAAATGCAGCTAACTTTTAAAATAAATAAACCTATAGATATGGTATTCGACTATTTAACAGACATGCAAAAGTTTGTTTCGGTGCATCCTGTCATTAGCAAAATTGATCGTTTAACCAGCAATAACTACCTAGTTTATGAGACCCTAAAATTTGGTTTTATTGCCATCTCCTTTACTTATTCAGTAACAATTGATTCAAACTTTAAGGAGCGAACAGTTGTCATGCGAGCCACAGTGATGAAGTTAACTAAGATAGAAATGAGTTATAAGCTAAACACAGAAAATAATTCAACCCTCATTCGAGAAACCATTTTGTTTAAATCGCCTTTGCCCATCAAAATCCTCCTGCAAAATGTTTTCAGAAAGCAGCACAAGCGCTTATTTGAAAACATCGAATCATTTGTAAAATGAAGTCAATGTCAAATTAAATAGCTGGTGCTATTAATAGGGTTTTAAACACTTAAATAAACTTAGGGATTGCTATTCAAATGATATCAATTATAATGGTCATTCGTTAATACAACCTATTAATCATGCTACTGAGGTAGCATAGTAGGAGGGCATTCACAATTTTAAGCACCCCCTCAAAAAAACACAAAAAAAGCCCAACATTGCTGCTGAGCTTTTCGTCGGGGTGGCAGTCAAAATATACCCTTTTCAAACACTTTCCAACCGATACCAAATTCTATAAAAGTAACTATCTATGAGCCATTTATCCATTTTTCTCTTTCTTCTCAATTTCCAAATCTTTCCAAATTTATACCAAAAGTTGGCGCAAACCTGACGCACAAACAAGCAAACAAAAACATCGAAAATTTTTTAAATAAATTTTTAAAACTTTTTTTTGGAATTTCATAAAAG
>Ga0163151_10009717_pt1 | contig 10366 bp, 8 predicted proteins | sample OliLakLV19MP5IB2_FD_145596 | JGI IMG/M metagenome (GOLD analysis project Ga0163151, IMG submission 145596) | Freshwater microbial mat bacterial communities from Lake Vanda, McMurdo Dry Valleys, Antarctica - Oligotrophic Lake LV.19.MP5.IB-2 | ecosystem: Environmental > Aquatic > Freshwater > Lake... | reverse complement strand
TCTATATATAGCTTACATTAAAAAAACATTCTGCATTATTTTCTTGCTTTGCTGCTCACTCGGCCAGGGAGCGGATGGCGCGTTTGCGCAAATGAAAACAGAAAATAAAAAAGCCGATTCTTATTTTGATAACAACGAGTTCTCCCGCGCCATCCCCCTCTATAAAAAAGACGCGGACAATAACGATGCTGCCTTGCGGAGACTGGGTGATTGCTACCGCATTCTGAAAAATTATCCAGAGGCAGAATTGGCTTACGAAAAACTGGCCTCCAAAAATCCATCGGATCCCATGGTATATTATTACTATGGTGAAGCGCTTCTCAACAACAACAAATACGAAGCAGCTAAGAAACAATTTGTGCGTTATTCCGAGCTGAATCCTGCGGATAAAAAAGGGGAGCTATATGCCAAAGCCTGTGACCAGATGAAAGATATTATTGTGAAGCCTGCGCTCTACAAAGCCTATAATCTCGGAGATGTTAACTCACAGCTTTCCGATTTTTGCCCGGTGTTCTATAAATCCGGACTGGTGTTTGCTTCGGAAAGAGTACGTGACCTGGTGAACTACTCGGAGAACAACTTCACCGGCAATCCGGATCTTTCCCTCGTGTATGCAAAAGCAACAAAAAAATCGATTACCGTACCTACAGATTCAGCAAAAGCCACTGAAGCAAAAGAAAAAGATACGTTGATATACAGTAAAGCCAGCCTGCTCTCCGATAAATTCAGCGGAGATGGACATTATGGCCCTGCCAGCTTCAATGCCGATTTTTCCGAGATATATTTTACGAAAGTGGATAACTCCACATCACGCAAACGCCCTGTAAACCTTCCAAAGCTTTATTATTCCAAACACCAGTCGGGCTGGAGTTCTCCTAAAGAAATGCCATTCGCCACCGGAGAATTCATTACCGGGCACCCCTCACTTTCTAAAGATGGAACACTGCTATATTTTACTTCCAACATGCCGGGCGGACAGGGCGGAACAGATATCTGGGTTTCCAAACGTGAAGGGGAAAACTGGGCAGCACCTTTGAACCTGGGAACGGAAGTGAACACCGCTGGCGATGAAAGCTTTCCCTACATCAGTCCGGAAAATATTTTGTATTTCGCTTCAAACGGACAAGCCGGCTTTGGCGGCCTGGATCTTTTTGCTTCGGTGAATACAGAAGGAAAATGGAGCAAAGTAAATAATATGATGCCGCCTATCAATTCTTCCAGCGATGATTTCGGAATTATTTTCAAAGATGATAACAGCGGGTATTTTTCTTCTAACCGGACAGGCGGAAACGGAAGTGATGACTTATATGGGTTTGCCCTCTCCGGAATGATCACTTCCATCTCCGGCAAGATCCTCCTCAGCCAGAAAACAGACGATGGCGCACAGAACGTGAAAGTATTTTTGATCACGGATAAAGGAACCATCCTGCAAACAACTTCCACCGATGGGTCCGGGTTCTTTCAATTTCAAAATCTGCTGTCGGACCAGAATTATACTGTGCGCATCGATGAGTCCGATCCTTCGCTGATCAACCAGAAAAAATTCTACCTCACCGATGCAAAAAATAAGATTGTACGCACGATCGTAAAAGGCAAGGAAGGTATTTTTGTTTTTGAAAATCTTCCTCCCGATCTCAGCCGGCTTACCGCCTTGAATGAAGAGGATGTGACAAAGAATTATTCCATTGCCGGTAACCTGTATGCCGGGGACCAGCGCAAAGCACTTGAAAACGCAAAAGTGAATCTGCTGAACGAAAAAGGCGAAATAATCCAATCCACCACCACCAATGCATTCGGGTCCTTTGTCTTCACCAATATTTCTCCCGATGATAATCTTACAGTCACCCTGGATGACGCTGATCCGAAGCTGGCTTCTAAAAAAATATATTTCACTAACAAAAGCGGAAAAGAAATTGCCATGAGTAAGGATGGTAAATTCAAATTCGAGATACTGGCATCGGATACCAATACACTCTCGCTCCTGGCAGTGGAAGATAACCAGCTGCTGGTTGACATGAAAGGGATCCTGTATTCAGACAAGGCAGGAAAAAACAAGTTGGCCAATTCCAGCATCAGCCTCGTGGATGAAAACGGAAAAGTAGTGGAAACATCCAAAACGGATGCATCCGGAAATTTCAAATTCACCAATCTGGCATCTGACAAGAATTATCTTGTACGCTTGAATGAAGATGATCCTACGCTTACCTCCAAGGATGTATTTCTCGCAAATGCAGAGGGGAAAGTGGTGGCTACACTAAAATCTTCAAACGGAAAGTTTTTCCGCTATTCATTCCTGCCTACGGAAGATCAATCTCTGGTGAATATTTATTTTGACGATCCCTGGCTTCAGGTGGCCAAAGCCCAGTACGAAGCTAAAAAGACCGATATGTCCATTGCAGGAAATATAAAAGTCGGGGATGCACGTGCTCCTGTAAAAAATGCCAAAGTTAATCTCCGCAACAGCAAGGGAGAGATCGTACAAACTGTTACTACGGATGCTTCCGGGTCTTTTGCGTTCACCAATCTTCCCACAGATGAGAATTTCACCATCACACTCGATGAGATGGATCCAAAGCTTGCTTCGCAGAAGATCTTCCTCACCAATAAAAACGGAAAAGAAGTTGCTACGAAAGAAGGGCGCACATTTAAATTTGAAACTCTTTCTTCGGATAAGAATACCCTTTCCGCACTGGAAGTGGAAGATGAACAGCTGCTTATTTCCATGAAAGGAACGCTGTATTCAGACAAGGACGGAAAAAACAGGTTGCGAAATACCACCGTGAATTTAGTGGACGAGAATGGAAAGGTAGTTGGCACGGCACAAACTGATGCAGATGGAAATTTTAAATTTGTAAATCTTCCTTCGGATAAAAATTACACCATTCGCCTGAATGAAGAAGACCCATCGATCGCCTCAAAAGATATTTTCCTGGGAAATGCCAAAGGAAAAGTGATGGCCACGCTTAAATCTTCGGATGGAAAGTTTTTCAAGTATGAAGTCCTTCCGATGGATGCACAATCTCTGGCCAGCATTCATTTTGACGATGCCTCTCTGCAGGGAGTCAAATCGCAATATCAAACCAAGAAAACCGATATCTCCATTGCAGGAAATATAAAAGCCGGGGATTCCCGCTCTCCTGTTAAAAATGCCAGAGTTAATCTCCGGAACAGCAAGGGAGAGATCGTACAAACTGTTACTACGGATGCTTCCGGGTCTTTTGCGTTCACCAATCTTCCAACAGATGAGAATTTCACCATCACACTCGATGAGATGGATCCAAAGCTTGCTTCGCAGAAGATCTTCCTCAGCAACAAGAACGGAAAAGAAGTTGCTACGAAAGAAGGGCGCACATTTAGATTTGAGACTCTTTCTTCGGATAAGAATACCCTTTCCGCACTGGAAGTGGAAGACGAGCAGCTGCTTGTTTCCATGAACGGGATATTGTATTCGGATAAGGATGGCAAAAATAGGTTGAGCAACGCCACTGTCAATTTAGTGGATGAGAATGGCAAGGTGATAGGCACAGTACAAACAGATGCAGACGGAAATTTCAAATTTATAAATCTTCCATCCGATAAAAATTACACCATTCGCCTGAATGAAGAGGATCCAGCGATCGCCTCAAAAGATATTTTCCTGGCAGATTCAAAAGGAAAGGTTGTTGCCCCGCTTAAATCCGCAGAAGGAAAATTTTTCAAGTATGAGGTTCTCCCGATGGATGCACAGTCCCTGGCAAGCATTTATTTTGACGATGCCTCTCTTTCTGTTTCCAAAACAAAAACGGCTGGCCAGAGCGGCATGACCATCATAGAAAATGTGTATTATGATTATCAAAAATGGAACCTGCTTCCACAGGCCATTATCACCCTCGATAAAGTGGTGAAGGCTATGAAAACCAATAAGAATATGAAGCTGGAGATCATTTCAAACACCGATGCACGCGGTGCAGAAGATTACAATTTGAAGCTTTCCCAGAAAAGGGCTCAGGCTGCTGTCAACTATCTTATTTTAAAAGGCATTAATAAAACCCGCCTCACCGCAGTAGGAAAAGGAGAATCGCAGCCGGTAAACCGCTGCACTGAAGGAGTGGTTTGTACCGAAGAAGAATATGCGGAGAATAGAAGGACGGAGTTTGTTATAAAGGGGAAGTAGGCCTGGGATTTAGAACATGAACACGGAAAACACATGAAAAGGAAAAACAACATCCCGGCTGTTAGCTTTTTAGAGTTGTTGGTTCCTAACAGGAGGGTGCACGACAAATTTGACACCCAATACTCCTTCTCCTGTGGAGAAGGCAGGGATGAGGCGATAGAAAAGGTAGATTTGTCGTACGCCCCTAACAGGGGCAATTACAAAAAAATATTTTTTTTATTTGCACTTTTATATTCTATAGCCGGGCTTTCCCAGACAGTGGATCTTGAAGAAGAAACCTGCAATTGCCCCGGTGGCAGCAAAAAGGGAAAAGGAACTTTTTACGCCTCCTGGGGATATAACCTGGATTGGTATTCCAAAAGCGATATTCATTTCAGAAACAGCGGTACCGATAACTATGATTTTACCCTGTATAAGGTAAGGGCAAAGGACCGGCCGGGCTTTGATCAGATCATATCCTGGGAGATCACCGTGCCCCAATATGTTTACCGCCTTGGATATTATTTTAATGACAAGCATGATATGGGCGTGGAATTTAATTTTGACCACAGCAAATACGTAATGGTGCAGGACCAGACAGTGCGCATTAAAGGCCAAATTCATGACCAGATATTGGATAAAGATACAATACTGGGTACGGATTTTCTAAAGTTTGAACATACCAACGGAGCTAATTTCATGATGGGTAATTTTTTGAAACGTATAAATTTTTATCATTCCGCAGATAAGAAGCATTGGCTGAGCGCTGTAGCTAAATTTGGTGCCGGCATTGTGATCCCCAAGACAGACGTAACACTTTTTGGAAATCAACTGGATAACCGTTTTCACATAGCGGGTTGGATCGCAGGGTCAGAAACAGGAATACGCTATGATGGCTTTAAACATTTTTTTGCCGAAGCTACGTTGAAAGGAACTTTTGCCAATTACTCCGATGTGCTGGTAATAGGAACAGGAAAGGCCAGCCATAGCTTTTGGACAGGACAGCTAATTCTGAATGCCGGATTTCAGTTTGGCTGGTAATTTTATTTGAGTTTTTTCGGAATTACACAAACCGGGATCGGTTTCATTTTGTGTTCATTCATTTTATGAAAGCGGTTATATATTTCGATCACCTTCTTTTCCCTAGCTGTTTGCTTTTGCCTTTTTACTTTTCCCTTCTGCCTTAAACTATCCATTGCTTTTTCCAGCTCCGCATACGTTGCTCCTATTTGCTGTTCATCCGTGCGATTATCCGCCCAAAGTCCGTCCACAGGTGCTGCTTCCAGAATACCTTTAATGATTCCCAGCTCCGCTGCTAATGCATACACTTCTGATTTCATCAGGTCGGCTATGGGGCTGATATCCACTCCCCCATCTCCGTACTTGGTAAAAAATCCTACCCCGAAATCCTCCACTTTATTGCCTGTACCTGCCACCAGCAATTTATGATGCGTGGAAAATGCATACAACGTAAGCATGCGCAGGCGCGAACGCGTGTTGGCCATGCTGTGATCGTCCTGCACCGGTTTTGACAAGGCTTGTTTTAGTTTTAAAAATGTTCCGGTCAGGTCCACTTCGTGTGAAGAAACATTCTTAAATTTTTTCTTCAGCCACTTAATATGCTGATCTGCCAGGCTGAATTGTTTTTTCTCCTGCAGCAACGGCATGTTCAGCACGATCAGCTTCTTCCCGGTAAGCGCACACAAAGTGGATGTAAGAGCGGAGTCAATCCCCCCGGAAACACCCAGCACAAATCCATTCATGCCGGACTTTTCACAGTAGCTTTTCAACCAGCCGGAAATGTATTTTATAGTTTCTTTTTTTTTCATGCTTTGAGTCCCTCTCCTTTGGAGAGGGATTTAGAGTGAGGCAAAAAGGCTAAAAAAAATCCCGATTGTCTTTGCAGAAATCGGGATTTTTCAAGATTATTTTTTTTAAAATAATATTCCCACGGTCATGACAAGTCCGCTCTGGGTAAATTTTTGATCCACTGCTTTAGGCGTTGTGCTGTTAGAAGCATAGGGTGTCCTAAGCAAAAATTCGGAAGTTTTTTGAACCGAGTTGGACAAACCGTAATCATATCCTATGGAAAATACCAATGCTGTAGATCCCGAAAGAGCATACTCTGCACCTGCACTCAGCGTTACCGAAAGACGCATGAAACCCATATCCTTTGTAATATCCAAATCCTCCTGAGGATCATGACTAGACAAAGTCCCCATAGAATTGGTAGGGGTAGCAGTAGTAGTAGTTATGGCTTGAACGTTATCATCCGCCCGTACTTTTTTGCGAATCCCTATGTTCAGCCTAGGTTCAAAAAAATAACGCATATATCCTATTTCATTGGTTCTCATCTTAAGCGAGATAGGAATCATGTAATAGCTTGCTTTGTATTTACGGTCATTAAGCCTGAAATGCTCCCATTTCCCTTTAAGTCCTGCAGTATCCTCAACGGCAAGCATTCCGTTATCGTCATTATAATAATAATGTACAGTATCGTTTTTAGGCCCGTTAAAATCTATCTTTCCTCCTGCAGATCCCAGCCCAAGGCCAAATCCAACAGCAAAGTTGCTTCCAAAACTATACTCCCCATTAATAAGTATTCCAAAATTAGCTACGGTACCATTCTTATTGAATTTTTTAAGGTTATCGGGCTTATACCAATTAAGAGAAGGTAAAATAGTACCTCCAAAACGGAAGTTTTTCATATCTGTGTCCCCGTCTCCTGCAAAAAGAGAAACTGAGAACGTTAACAACATCAGTCCTGTGAATACCTTTTTCATGTTTTAGTAAATTGTATGATTAATGATTATAAATTTGTTCTGTATAGAGATTCGGGTGCAATATTAATAAATATTTACGATGCCGCCTTACAAAATACTCTGCCGGTTGGCTGTTTTTGGGTTGTTTCTTCTGGCTTCCTGCGGGCAGGATCGCTTAAAAATAGATGTTTCCGGGGTTCAAGTTGCCCCTGTAAAAGTAGAACGCTTTGATCGTGATCTTTTTTCCCTGAACGCAGACAACATATCCACTCTCCTGCCTCAGATGCAGAAAAAATATCCCGGCTTTACGGATCTGTTCATTCGGAATATTTTATGTCCCAGGGGCTCGGCAGACAGCGCCTGCGTTCCCGAGATTATCCGTTTTGTAACGGACAAAGATATGCGCAGCGCCTATGAGGACTGCCAGTCCATTTACCCGGATATGAAGGAGATAGAAGAAGATCTGGAGGATGTTTTTCGCCATTATAAATATTATTATCCCAATGCAAAGGTGCCTCACGTTGTTGCCATGATGTCTGGATTCAATTATGCCATTGCCACGGCAGATTCTTCGTTTTCGATAGGATTGGAAATGTATCTGGGCCATAAAAGCCGTTTTTATGAAATGCTTCAATTCCCCAATTACAAACGGGTGAACATGCACAAGGAATATATTGTGAGCGACCTAATACGGGTATGGATGATTAAAGCTTTTCCAAACAGCGGAAAAAGCGGCACTCTGCTCAATGAAATGATCTACCAGGGGAAGCTCCTTTACCTGGCCGATGCTATGATGCCGGATACGCACGATACCATTAAAATTGGCTATACAAAAAAACAGCTGGATTGGTGTAAAGAAAATGATGCTAACATGTGGGGGCACATGATAAAAAATAAATTTTTGTATTCGAACGATGCGCACACGATCACAAAATTTACAGGAGAAGCTCCCTTCACTACCGGCTTTGTGAAAGAATCTCCCGGGCGCACCGGAATATGGATAGGATGGAATATTGTAAGAAAATATATGCAGAACAATACAGGCATCACTTTAGATCAGCTTATGAATGAACCTGATCCACAGAAAATATTGGCACAATCTAAATACAAACCATAAAAAAAGTAAACAATCAAAGAAGGAAAAGCAATAGACAATAAACAACAATACAGAAAAAAAATACTATGAATACCTCTGAAATAAAGTTTACCGTTAGCCTTGATGAAAATAAGCTGCCCGTTACCATTGACTGGGAAGCAAATGATGCCGGGGAAAAAAGCTCCTGCAAAAGCGTAATGATAGCCCTATGGGATGCTAAGGAAAATAACACCTTACGTATCGACCTATGGACCAAAGATATGCTGGTGGATGAAATGAAAGTGTTCTTTCACCAAACCATGCTCTCCATGGCAGATACGCTCAAGCGTGCAACCGGGGAAGATAAAATGGCCGAAGACCTGAAGGATTTCTGTGCGCACTATGCGGAGAAAATGAACCTTTTAAAGAAGAGTTAAATATGATATTTTGAGATAATACCAATATACAAATGGCATACTAATTATACGAATTGAATTCACATAATTAGTATGCCATTTGTATCATTTGTATAGTAGCATCGTATTAAATATTTACTTTTACCCCCTAAACCCAACTTATTGTGAAAAACATTTCGCTTGCATTGAACATCGTGCTGCTGCTGGCAGTAGGATTTTTGTATTACAAACATTTCTCCGGAAACAAAATCGAAACCGTAGTGCCTGCAGACGGATCGGATTCTACAGTGGTTGTTGCAACCCCTGTAGTCTTATCGGAACTTCCAAAAAATATTCCTGTTGTATTTATAAATGCGGATAGTATTTATTCGAAATATGAATTTGCTAAAAAGGCAAAAGCCATAGTAGAAGGCAAAGTAGCTGCCTACCAAAGATCTTATCAGGCCAAAACAGAAGCATTCCAGAAAGAATATCAGGATTACATGGAAAAAGCAGGGGGAGGGGCCTACACCAAAGAGCAAGGATTGGCTATTGAAGAAGGCCTTCAGAAAAAACGCGATGACATTATGATGATGGAACAGAACCAGGAGAGAGTGATGGCTGAAATGGAAGGCTCAAACGTGGATGTGCAGAAAAAAATATATGAATACCTCACCCGCTTTAACAAAGAGAACGGATACTATTGTGCCATGGCCTATACCCGTACCGGAGGAGGTGTGCTGGGCATTAAGGACTCGCTGGATGTCACTGAACAAGTGCTGTCTGGATTGAATGCAGAATATGGTGCAGCAAAAGGAAAATAATACCATTACGGATTATATATTAGTCCATAACATTTGGTGTAATCCTCCGAAGGTTCACAGGACTCCTTCGGGCCGATCAAGTACAAATTATAATTGGACTAAAAGATATAAGGCATCGGTATAAAATAATTGATTCATGACTAAAGAAAAGAAGCCACTCTTGGAAAAAATAAATTCTGTAAAAGAGTTTCACGAGGTATTTAAAATTGGCTCACGCGAAGAGCCAGAGGGAAATATTCCCGAATCAGAATATATGCTGCGCTACCGCCTCATGCAGGAAGAGAACGATGAATACCTGGAAGCCTGCAAGCGTGGAGACCTGGTGGAGATTGCCGATGCGCTGGGGGATAAGATGTATATTTTGTTTGGCTCCATACTCAAGCACGGGCTTCAATATAAAATAGAAGAGATATTTGACGAGATACAGAAAAGCAACATGTCCAAGTTGGATGAGAACGGCCTGCCCATTTTCCGGGAAGACGGCAAGATCATGAAAAGCAGCAAGTACTTTAAGCCGGATATTAAAAAGGTGCTGGGGAAAGAATGAACTGCTACAATCATAATTTTATGTCCGCATTTTGAAGAGCAGGGTGCCAAAAAGTCCCTGCCTGCCGGTCCGAAGGACTTCGGAGCAGGCAGGTTGCGTATTTTAAATACCTGTAAAAAGTATAGTGGAAATTGCCGCAATGCGACAAGCCAATTGTTATAGCCAATGCTAACAGACGACCGTGTAACGACAAACAAACCAAAAATGAAACGACATTATCTGACAATAATAATATGACAAAAGTTTTAATTACAGGGGCGACAGGAAATGTTGGAATTGAAGTATTGTCTGCTTTAAAAAAACTTGACCAGCAACTCGAAATTTATGCAGGTGTTAGGGACACAGAATTTGGTAATGAGAAGCTCACACACTTTAACATCAAGACAATCAAATTTGACTTTATGAACATTGAGACGTTTTTGCCTGCATTAAAAGACTTTGACGTGCTTTTTTTGCTTCGACCACCACAAATTTCAGACGTTTAAAAATATTTTGCATCACTCATTGAAACAGCAAAGAAATCTTCAGTAAAGCACATTGTCTTTTTATCTGTGCAAGGTGTTGAGAATAGTAAAATTATACCGCATCATAAAATAGAAAAATTAATTGTAGACAGTAAAATTCCATATAC
>Ga0163151_10009716_pt1 | contig 10367 bp, 9 predicted proteins | sample OliLakLV19MP5IB2_FD_145596 | JGI IMG/M metagenome (GOLD analysis project Ga0163151, IMG submission 145596) | Freshwater microbial mat bacterial communities from Lake Vanda, McMurdo Dry Valleys, Antarctica - Oligotrophic Lake LV.19.MP5.IB-2 | ecosystem: Environmental > Aquatic > Freshwater > Lake... | reverse complement strand
GTCTCGAGCTCCGCGAGCACCTCGGCGCGCGACCGTCCCTTCTCGGGGAGGTGCTCGATGACGCCGAAGCGTCTGGCGTACGGGTACATTCCGCTGATCGGGCTGTCGTCGTCTTTGGCCATGCTTGGACCTCCTCGCGCGCGGCGGGTTCTCGGGTGTGCCGTGCAGCCCCATCCGCTTACCGGGTCGGCCGCCCGATCGCCAGCGATGGCGGCTGTTGCGTGGGTGATGTTGACAAGCCCTGCGACGCCGGTTAGGTACGGCTTCGTTTCGCTCTCAAACTTCAAAAGTAAATCGAATCGGCCTGTTGGATGATCGAAGTTCGTAATCTGACCAAGCGCTACGGCGACATCGCCGCAATCCGCGGGATCAATTTCACCGCCAACAAAGGCGAGGTGCTGGGCTTTCTCGGCCCGAACGGCGCCGGCAAGACCTCGACGATGCGGATCATCACCGGCTTCATGCCGGCGACCACCGGCACCGTGAAGGTAGCCGGCTACGACATCTTCGAGCAGTCGATGGAGGTCCGCCGACGGGTCGGCTACCTGCCCGAGAACCCGCCCCTCTACAACGACATGACCGTCGATTCCTACCTCCGATTCGTCGGCAGGATCCGCGGCATCGTCCGCGCCGAACTCGCGACCGCAGTCGACCGCGCCGCGCAGCGCTGCGGTCTGAACGAGGTCCGCACCCGCGTCGTCGGCCACCTTTCGAAAGGATTCCGCCAGCGCGTCGGCCTGGCCCAAGCGCTGATCCACGATCCCAGCGTGCTCGTGCTCGACGAGCCGACGATCGGGCTCGACCCGAAACAGATCATCGACATCCGCGGCCTCATCCGCGATCTGTCCAGCGAGCGCACCGTGATTCTCTCGACCCACATCCTCCCCGAGGTGCAGCAACTCTGCGACAAGGTCGTCATCATCAATCGCGGCCGTATCGCGGTCGAAGACACCATCGGCGCATTGACGCAGGAGCGCTCCCTGGAAGAGGTCTTTCTCCACTACATCACCCGCGACGAGCAGCTGGAGCAGGAGGTGCAGCCGTGAGAAACGCGCTGACCATCGCCGGCAAGGAGTTGCGCTCCTATTTCGTCTCGCCGATCGGCTACGTCGTTCTCACCGGCTTCCTGCTGCTCGGCGGCTGGTTCTTCTTCAACCTGCTGTCGCGCTTCAATTTCCTCCTCGGCATCTATGCGGCGATGCGCGACCCGCAGTTGCAGGCGCAGCTGAACCTCAACGACGCCGTGGTCGCGCCATTGCTGCACAATCTCTCCGTCGTCCTGGTCATTCTCGTGCCGATGATCACCATGCGCGCCTTCGCCGAGGAGCGCCGCAGCGGCACCTACGAGCTGCTGATGACGGCACCGCTTGCCATATGGCAGATCGTCGCCGGGAAATTCCTCGCCGTGCTCGCGTTCCTGCTGATCATGATCGGTCTGACCGGTGTCTACCCGGCCGTCTTGTTCGTCTACGGCAACCCGGAACTCGGTATCGTTGCCGCCGGCTACCTCGGCTTGGTGCTGCTCGCGGTGAGCTTCGCCACCGTCGGACTGCTGACTTCGTCCTTGACGGAGAATCAGATCATCGCGGCGGTGAGCTGCCTGGTGACCTTGCTCCTGCTCTACATCATCAGCTGGCCCGCCGACACCGCCGGCGGCGCCCTTGGTGAGTTTCTTCGCTACTTGTCCATCACCGAACACTTCGGCGAGATGGTCAAGGGCGTCATCGATACTCGTGACCTCGTCTACTTTTTCAGCGTGATTGCGCTCGCGCTCTTCCTGACGCAGCGCTCCGTCGAATCCGTCCGCTGGAGATGATCGTGCGCCGAAGCAGCTCTCTATTTGGACTCATTGGTGTCATCCTACTCGTCTTCGCGGGCGTCGCAGCGATGCTCACGCGCGCGCAGACGAGCTTCGACGTCGCCTACATCGCCGCCAATGGAATTCTGGGCGCGCTCGCGCTCGTGTTCTACTTGGCCACCGGCTTCGATCAATTGCGCGAATCGCTGGGGCAGCGCTCGACGAAATACGGCGCCAACACCCTGCTCGGCTCGCTCGTGTTCCTCGGCATCGTCGTCGCGGTGAATTTCATCTCCGCCCGCAATCACCATCGCATCGACATGACCGAAGAGGGAATCTACAGCCTCTCGCCGCAATCGATCCAGGTCGTCGAGTCGCTCGATGACACGTTGAAGGTGCAAGCGTTCGTCGAAGGCGGAATCCAACCCGCACTCGAAGACATCTTCCGCACCTACGCCTACTACTCCGAGAAGTTCGAATACGCGATGCTCGATCCGATCGAGCAACCGCAACTGGCGGAGGAGTACCAGATCCGCGCCTACAATACCGTGCGCCTGCAGTTCGGCGCCGAGTCGACCGTGGTCAGCGACCCGAGCGAACAGAACCTGACCAACGCGATCATCAAGATCACGCGGGATTCGGACAAAATCGTCTGTTTCGTCGAAGGGCACGGCGAGACGAGTTTCGAAGACCAAGGCCCGCGCGGACTCTCTGCCCTGAAGACCGCGCTCGGGCACGAAAACTACAAGGTGGAGAACGTCTTGCTCGCCGCCCAGGAGAGCGTTCCGGACCATTGCAGCGTGCTCGCCTCCGTCGGGCCGGTGAAGCCCTTCCTGGAAAACGAGATCAAGGCGATCGACGCCTTCCTCGAACAAGGCGGCCGGGCTCTCTTCCTACTGCGGCCACGCGGGTCGGCCGAGTTGTCGCCGCTGCTCGCAGCGTGGGGCGTGGGGGTCGACGATAGTGTCGTCGTCGATCAGGTCGTTCGCATTTTTCAAGGCCCGGCACTCGGCTTGAGCCCACTCGCGCGCATCTATGGCGATCACGAGATCACCCGCGAATTGCGCCAGTTGACGATCTTTCCGATGTCGCGCTCGCTCCGCGCCGATGCGGCCGCACGCGAAGGGCTCCAGGCGACGGAACTGGTCAAGACGAGCGACACGAGCTGGGCGGAAACGGATCTCGCCGGCCTGTTCGAGCGCAACGAGGCCTTCCTCGACGAGGTCGCGGACAAGAAGGGTCCGGTGACGGTCGCGGTCGCGGTGGAGTCGAAGCCCGCCGACGACGCGCCCGACACGCAGGCGCGCCTCGTCGTCTACGGCAGCGCCCAACTCGCCGACAATCGCGAGTTGGAAGGTACCTACTACAATCGTGACCTGCTACTGAACACCTTCGGCTGGCTCGCCGGCGAATCCGACCTGCTGTCGATCCGACCCCGCTCGGTTCGCGCGTCACGAGCACAATTCACGCCCGAGCAGGAAACGGTGATCTTCTACCTGTCGGTCCTACTCATCCCGCAACTCCTGCTGCTGGCGGGGATCGCAGTCTGGTGGCGCCGCGAGTGATCCGCGGTCGAAGGTCCACCGCGGGCGTTGCCCGCGGCTATCGGCCTGCCGCCTCGTGGGGCTGAAGGCGCCTGAGGTTCTTATGCCTTTCAGCCCCAACGGGGCGGCAGCATGCAAGCCTGGGGCAACGCCCCAGGTGGCGTCGAAATCAAACTGAGACACGACCAAACGATGAGCTTCAAGACTACCTTCGCATTGCTGTTGATCCTCGTCGGCCTCGGCGCCTACGTCTACGTCGTCGAGATCCCACGCGAAGAGCAGGAAGAACGCGCCAAGAAGCTCTTCGACCTCTCTGCCGACGAGGTCGACCGCCTTACGCTCACGCGCGGCGACGAAACCATCGCGCTCGAACGCGCTGACGACGACAACTGGAACATCGTCGAGCCGCTCAAAACCCAAGCCGATAAGGGTGCAGTCCAATCGCTGCTCAATGCGATCGTCGATTGCAAAGTCGACAAGGAACTCGCCGAGACCGATACGGAGCTCGAACGCTTCGGGCTCGCCGAGCCGCTCGTCACGGTTTCCGTCAGCAGCCAGGGCAGCGAGGCCGACGCCGTGCGCGTTGGCAACGCAGCGCCCGTCGGCAACCTCGCCTACATCCAGCGGGTTGCCGGCGGTGCCGTGCTTTTGACCAATGCGGGCTTTCGTTCGCAGGTCGACAAGAAACTCGACGACCTGCGCGATCGGCGCTTGTTCGACTTCGAAGACGAGCAGGTGCAGTGGTTCGAGTTGCAGCGCGGCGCGCGCGAGATCCGCCTCGAGCGCGGCGCCGACGGAGCTTGGGGTATGGTGAAGCCCGACGCCCACGCGGGTGACGCAGGTGCGATTCGCACCTATCTTTCGTCCCTGCGAGCGCTACGCGCCGCATCGTTCATCGCCGACGAGCCCACGGAACTCGCAACCTACGAACTCGACGAGGCGCGACTGCGCGTGAAGTTCGCTCTGGGAGACGACCAAGTCCACGAGATTCAACTCGGCGGCGAGAAGACCGAGACGGAGATCTACGCAAAGAAGGCGAACGCCGCCGCCGTCTACACCGTGAACGACTGGGCGTTCCGCAACCTCGATAAGAGCGCCCGCGATCTGCGCGACAAGACCCTCTTCGCGTTCGCAGCAGATGCCGTACGTGCCGTAAACGTCGTCCGCAAAAACGGCGACGACTTCCGTCTGCTTCGCCAAGGCGATCAGTGGGAGATCGCCGGCGTCGACGGGGTGGTGAAGCAAGCTGACGTCGAGCAGTACGTGAAAGACCTCGCCGAACTCGCGGGCTATGAAATCGTCAGCGACAAAGCCGAAGACTTGCCGGCTTTCGGCTTCGACACACCCCTCCTCCAGGTGAGCGTATTCGGCGAATCCGACGCTCCTCTGGGCTCAGTGGTGATCGCCAAGACCGAGCGCGATGACGGGATTCACAACTTCAACGCCAAGAGTGCGGACAGCGAGACGGTCGTGCTGGTGCGCTCGTACATCTTCAATCGTCTCGACATCGCCCCGACGACTCTCATCGAGGCGACGGCAGAGACTCCAGCCGCGGACGGCACGGAGTAGGCCGGGCCGATTGCCCGGCTATTTCAGCTCGATTTCATCGAGCGCATCGAGCAACGCCAGCACCTCTTCATCCGTGCCGACCGTGATCCGCAGCGCGTCCGCCAGCGACGGCGTTGCGAAGTGCCGCACGAGCACGCGGCGGGCTTTCAACTGACGATAGGTCTCGCCTTGATCGAGCCCCGGACGGCGCGCCAGAACGAAATTGGCCGAGCTGTCGAGCACCGCGAAGCCGCGCTCACGCAACGCCGCCGTCAATACACCGCGGGTACGCTTGATCTTCTCGACGTTCACCCGCATCCAATCGTAGTCATCGAGCGCGGCCTCCGCCGCGACCAAGCTCAGCCGATCGACGTTGTACGAATCCTTGATCCGTCCGATATCTTCGATCAACGGCTTGGGTCCGATCGCGAGACCGACGCGGATCCCCGCGAGCGAAAAAGATTTGGAGAAGGTCCGCAGGACGACGACGTTCTCGAACTCGCGCACCAGGGACAGTGCACTGCTTGCGGCGAAGTCCACGTAGGCCTCGTCGACAACGACGACGCCCTTCGCCGCCGCGGCGAGCGAGCGGATCTCATCGAGCGATACCGCCACGCCTGAGGGCGAGTTCGGATTGCAGATGAACGTGAGCCGCGCATCGAGTGCGGCGAGTCCCATCGGTAGCGAGAAGTCCGCCGGATACGGTTCGTTCACCACGACGCCCTCTTCGATGCCCACGAGCGTGTCGTAGAGGCTGTACGTCGGCACCGGATAGGCAACCCGGGCCCCCTTCGCGACGATGGCGCGCACGAGCAGACTGAGGAGTTCATCCGAACCGTTGCCGACGAGGATCGCATCGGCATCGACACCGTAGACCGCCGCAGCGCGGTGGCGGAGTGCACCCGCAACCGGGTCGGGATACAACCTCAGATCAGACCCGACTGCCGCATGGATCGCATCCAGAACTCGCGGCGACGGCGGGTAGGGATTTTCATTGGTGTTGAGCTTCACGTACCCGGCGCCCTGCGGCTGTTCACCAGGAACGTACGGGCTCATTGCGGCGACCGCGGGCCTCACGAAAGTCGTCATTTCCATCCTGCTCCAAACGTTGGTCGATCGAGAAAGAACGAACCTTCATACACGCGCGCGGGGCGCCACGGGAAGCGCGGGCGCGCCGCAGCGTCCCGACGAGCGGGGAAATCCGGCCGCCGAACGCTGCGCGATTGCGCCCGCTCCGTGCACTGGCACAATGGCCGCGATGCAAGCGGATTACCTGATCGCTCTCGACCATGCCCAGGCTGAACTCGGCGACCTCTACACGCTGGCGCGCCGCTACCGTGATTTGCGCGACGACGCCGACCGGGAACTCCTGGCAGCGATCACCGAAGTCGGCATCCATCTGCGCCGCCTACGCCGGCACCACGATCTCGTGCAAGATGAGATCGCTGCGACCGCGAAGCACATGCAGGGATTGGCGGAGCATTGGCGACAGCGGGTCGACGCAATCCGCACCACACCAACCTACCTCGACGCGTTGGCGGCATACGCAGACAACGACCAACTCGCACTGGCGCGGCTGTTGCCACGCGTCATCGCTGCATTCGAAGTGATCCCCACGCCGCCCCGGATCTATTTCGGCGTGCGCGTTTCGGCGCCGCGGCGCGGACCCGGATCGCCGCACTTCATCGATTCCGCGACGTGCGTCGATCGCATTGTCGAGCGCTTGCGCGCAGGTCTGCGGCCGCCTGCCGAGGAAGCTGTCGGGTCCGATTTCCCGCACCTGACAGCCGCTACCGACCCCGACGAACTCGACAGTCCCGTTTCGCTCGTGTTGCACGAAGCCAACGCAGCAATCGCCGTGTTCCGCCAACTCGATGACCTACAGACGGTCGTCTTCACGCCGCATCTCGCAGCGCCTTTCGTCCCGGCTCTGAGCCGCGACTCCAGCGACGGCTGGTGGGAGGCGAGCGACGAGCCCTACCCGCAGTTTCGCGAACGGGTGGTGCAACGCCTGCGCGACCTCGGCTACGACGTGCTCGACGCGAACGAACCCGGACGCTGACCGACCCGCTTGCTCGCGCTCGGAGCATCTGCCAACTTCGCGCCCCATGTCCACGGTCCGCACCAGGTTCGCACCGAGCCCGACCGGCTACCTCCACATCGGCGGAGCCCGAACGGCCTTGTTCAACTACCTCTACGCCCGTCACCATGACGGAGTCTTCGTATTGCGCGTGGAGGACACGGACCGCGAACGCTCGACCCAAGCTTCCATCGACGCGATTCTGGACGCGCTGCGCTGGCTCGAACTCGACTGGGCCGAGGGGCCGTTCTTCCAAAGCGAGTATCTCTCGGTCCACCGCGAGCACGTCGAGCGCATGGTCGCGGCAGGCAGTGCGTACCGCTGCTTCTGCACCGCGGCGGAACTCGACGCGAAGCGCGACGCCGCCCGGCTGGCAAATCGCAACCCCGTCTACGATCGGACCTGCCGCGAGCGCACCGACGCGCCGGCGAACCAACCCTTCACCGTGCGCTTCAAGGCGCCAGTCGACGGCACGACGGTCGTTCCGGATCTCATCAAGGGGCACGTCGAGTTCCGCAACGCCGACCTCGACGACCTGATCCTGCTGCGCTCCGACGGCACCCCGACTTACAACCTGAGCGCCGTCATCGATGACGCGCTGATGCGGATCTCGCACATCATTCGCGGCGAGGACCATCTCTCCAACACGCCGAAGCAGATTCAGCTGTATCGCGCCCTCGGCTTTGCCGAGCCGCAGTTCGCGCACATCCCATTGATTCTCGGTACGGACCGAGCGCGGCTCAGCAAACGCCATGGTGCGACGTCGGTGACCGCGTATCGCGACATGGGTTATCTGCCCGACGGATTGGTCAACTACCTCGCGCGCCTCGGTTGGTCGCATGGCGACCAGGAGATATTCACCCGAGCCGAACTGATCGAGAAGTTCACCCTCGACACCGTCGGCACGGCGGCGGGGGTCTACAACCCGGAGAAGGCGGAGTGGGTCAACGCCAGCCATCTCAAGGCACTGTCGCTGCCCGCGCTCGCCCAGGCGGTGCGTCCGTACATCGCGGCGCAGGGACTCGCCCTACCCGCTCGCGAAAGCGACCTCGAGGCGCTCGTCGGTCTCCTGCGCGAGCGGGCCGGCACGCTCGTCGAGATGGTCCATGCCGGGCGTTTCTTCCTCGCCGACGCAATCGAACTCGATGCCGCCGCCGCCGAGAAGCATCTCACTGCAAAAGTATTCGAGCCCCTGCGCGAGTTGCACGAGCGCCTCGGGAAGCTCACCGCGTGGAGCGAGGAATCGATCCACGCCACCTTCCTCGAGATCACGACGACGTTCGACTTGAAACTCGGCAAGATCGCCCAACCGGTCCGCGTGGCTCTCACCGGAGGGAGCGCAAGCCCGGGTATTTTCGAAGTGCTGGCCCTGCTCGGGCGCGAGCGTTCCCTCCCCCGCCTCGACGCGGCACTGCAATGGATTGAGGCGCACGCCGAGCGCACCGAGCCTACTTGACTTGGCTGGGTGCGCTTCGTTATTGTCCGCGCGTTCAATGAGGAGTGGGCAAATTGGTAAGCCACCTGACTCTGGATCAGGTTATTGCAGGTTCGAGTCCTGCCTCCTCAGCCAATGAAGAGCGTGCGGCTCGCTAGGGTCGCACGCATCTTCGTCTTCCCGGAAGGTCCCATCGTCTAGCCTGGCCTAGGACGCTGGCCTCTCACGTCGGAAACAGGGGTTCGAATCCCCTTGGGACCACCTTCTTGCTTCAGACCGAGCGGGCCCGGCAACTGCCGGCCCGCGGTCGATCCGTCGACGACATCGCCAGCGAGCACATCGGCGCTGGAGCGGCATGCCGGTTTCTGCAAACGCTGATGACGTATCCGTATCGGTGCTTCGCGCGGGTCGAATAGCGGCGAGCGCCGCCGCTCCCCTCCCCTCCGTTCGCGCTGAGCTTGTCGAAGGGCTGCTGGTTCCATCAGTTCATGCAGAGCCCCGGAAATCCGGCGAACGGGGACGTTGTGGACGATGTTGACAAACCCTCGACGGATCCTCGCATGCCGAAGGGCGCCGCATGCAGCGCGCGGGCTGCGAGGAGATCGGGGGGTGACAAGGCGACGCAGTAACGATTCTATCGATTCGTCGATGCGTTAGAAGCGTTACTGCGTCCCGGATGCTGGCAGCACGTCAAGAAGTACGCAGTTCCGGTTGAACGCGGGAACGGCAGCGGGTTCGTATACCTCGCAATTGACGAACCCGGCCAGTTCGCTGATCTCAGGGAGCCTCCCGTTCATGTCTCGCCAGTGGCGGGTTCCGGTCCTCACGGCACGGGGCCGACGCTCGCGAACACCTGACAAGCGGCAGAGAGCGATGGTGCATCGCCTCCTGCGCCGTGCGCGCCAGCGCGCGGATTGCGGCGGCAGCCTACATTGGCTGCCGGTCACCCACCTGCATCCAGTGTAGGTCGCCGGGGCGGAGTCGACCCGGCGAGGCGGTCGCCGCACGGCGTAGGAGGCGGTGCGCCCCCGCCATGTGATCGCAACACGGGCGATTTGCACGGTGCACACTGCCCATGTTGTCGCAACATGCCTTGTATTCGTGCAATACCCCTCCATGTTGTAACCACATGGGCGTTTTGCACACGTCAAAGTGGCCATGTGGTCGCAACATGCCTTGTTTTCGTGCAAACCCCCGCCATGTTGTAACAACATGGCGGGGTGCACCGCGCAAAACGGGGCTGCGGCCTGCGAAAAGGAGTGCGGGCAGCTTGATTGGGCGCTGCTTTTCCGTCTCCCCTTCCCTCGGGAGCCGAATCGGCGACTGGACCGCGCTGCGGGTTTTGGGGCCAAAACAATGCCGCAGAGCACGGAGGCGCCATCGCGCCCAAGCAAGCGGAAGCCAAGAGCTACGTTTTCGAACGGAAAACCGCGGGTCCATGCGCCACAATCGAGCCGCGAGTGCTGCGTAATGAGTGAAATATCACGCACATGCTTCGCTTTGGCCTTGACGACGGGCATGCGTCCGGGGGAGTACCTCGGTCTGCAATGGAAGAAGGATTCGGGGGCGCATTTGCAGGGGTATTGTCGATCGCCGATCAAGCTCCTGTCGGGATGAAATGGCCATAGGCGCACGCTGGCCTCGTCTACGTCTCGACCACGATCGGCAGCCCCACCTCCGGCGCGACCGGCGTCCAGATGTCGATGTCCTCGGCGTCGCACTCGATGCTGACGACCAGAGAGTATCGAGCCCCAAATTTGCTTCGGTCCCGCGTGGGCTGGTCCTTCCACCACCCAGACACGGGATAGATGCCGATCACATTGCGCTCCGAGAGGTCCTCGGCGGTGCTGGGAATGTCCCGCTCGCTGTTGAAACTCTGGATTTCTAAAGGTGACGGTTCCTTGGTCGCGAGTGGTTTAGGCTGCCTGCTTCTTGGTGTCTACCTGTAGCTTGGCTTGATGG
>Ga0163151_10009715_pt1 | contig 10367 bp, 11 predicted proteins | sample OliLakLV19MP5IB2_FD_145596 | JGI IMG/M metagenome (GOLD analysis project Ga0163151, IMG submission 145596) | Freshwater microbial mat bacterial communities from Lake Vanda, McMurdo Dry Valleys, Antarctica - Oligotrophic Lake LV.19.MP5.IB-2 | ecosystem: Environmental > Aquatic > Freshwater >... | reverse complement strand
GAACGAAGACTACATGACGTCTGGAATGGTGTATCAGACCGTTATTGAGAATGAGCGCGCGCTTAAGTACGGCGGCAAGTGCGTGGAGGCCATTCCGCATGTGCGTGACGAGATTTTGCGTCGCATTGAAGCGGCAGCGGAACATAATGGTAGTCAGGTTTCGGTTATTGAAATTGGTGGAACGGTAGGAGATTTCCAAAACGCTTTGTTTATTGATGCGGCGAAAGTTATGAAAATGCGCTATCCGCGCGACGTTCTCTTCGTAATGGTTTCGTATTTGCCGGTGCCAGGTACGCTCGGAGAGATGAAAACTAAGCCGACGCAAAGCGCGATACGCGAACTTAACTCCTACGGCGTACAGCCGGATTTTATTGTCGCGCGTTCCACGATGCCTATAGATGCAAAGCGTAAAGAAAAACTTGCCGTGTCGTGTAACGTGCTTCCGGAACACGTTATTTCTGCGCCGGATGTCGAAAGTATTTATGATGTGCCGATTAACTTCGAGAAAGATAATTTCGGTGATGCAATTCTTGAAGCACTCGATCTTTCTGGAAAGCGCGCCGATCTTTCCGAATGGGCAGAGTTTGTTGAGCGCATGAAGATAACTGCGCCGGTCGCAAAAATCGGCATTGTTGGAAAATATTTTGATACGGGAGACTATATTCTTTCAGACGCGTATCTTTCGGTTATTGAGGCATTGAAATTTTCTGGAGCAGAAGCTTCGGTGAAGCCAAAAATCGATTGGATAAATGCAAAGGATTTCCAGAATGGAGAAGGGCTAGAAACGCTGGAACAGTACGATGGCATTATTGTGCCAGGTGGTTTTGGTGAGACGGGCATTGAAGGAAAAATTCACGCAATTCGCTACGCACGTGAACACGGTATTCCATATCTTGGTCTTTGTTACGGTATGCAACTTGCGGTCATTGAATATGCACGCAATGTGCTCAACATAGAAGGTGCACACACCGTTGAAATTAATCCTGCAACCACACATCCTATTGTGGATGTTATGCCAGAACAAAAAGAATTGATTGCAGAAGGAAATTACGGTGGCACCATGCGTCTTGGTGTGTACACTGCCGAAATTTCAAAAGGCACTATTGCACGTGATGCGTATGGAAAGAGTGAGATTGAAGAACGTCATCGTCATCGGTATGAAATAAACCCCGAGTACATTGAGCGTTTGGAGAAGGGAGGAATTGTATTCTCAGGAAAATCACCTTCAGGTGTCCTTATGGAAATAATGGAACTCCCAAAAGAGAAACACCCATTCTTCCTAGGTACACAGTTCCATCCGGAACTTCAGGCCCGTCCGCTCTCTCCGCATCCATTGTTCACTGCATTTTTGAACGCTGCAAAGAAGCGTGCGGAATAACCGTAATACGAAACGCCGGCTCTTGGCCGGCGTTTCGATGTTGGGGAGGAGACTGTGCGCGCACCTGTCTCCTCCCCAACTACATGCATATTCGCGTGATGACATTCGTACCGTCACCACCCTTCGCATGAATAAAGTGAAAGAACATCATGGCAGTGAGTGTTATCGGCTAAGGTTCCGTTACATCCATCGTCCTTCCTGCACTATACGCGCAGAGGTGTGAAGCCTGCATGAATTGCGCTACGTAGAAAAATCCACGGCTACCTCCGTTCGTTCTTTATCTGCCGTACGTTCTGGACCGCGAGCTCTGCCTTCCGGAAGGTATATAGAGACCACGGTACCCTTGCGTGGTGCGCTACGAACGGTGATGCGCCCCTTATGAAGTTTGACGAGCTCGGAGACTATCGCGAGCCCCAAGCCAGAACCACCACCAGAATTTCTGTTTCTTGAACGATCGCCTCGATAGAAGGGTTGAAAAATATGTTCTAAATCCTCCTCGTGTATACCCATGCCGGTATCTGCAACAATAATTGCGATCGTACGATGGTCTGCAGGCTCTATAGAGATAGAGACGGTACCGGAGCTCTCTGAGTAACTAACAGCATTTTTTACCACATTCATAAGTATTTGTTCGACACCCGAACTATTTCCCCAAACGGTTCGCCACTCAGAAAAACGAGTGCTAAAGGTGACCTGTCTTCGTGTCGCGAGCTCCTTAAGTGTTGAGGTAACTTGCTCCACAATGAGACCGGTGTCGACGTTCGAAAATATTACTTTCTCAGGTCGAAGCAGGCGATTTATTGAAAGGAGATTATTGATGATGTTTGAGATACGATCTAATTCCTCAACGTTCGACGTTAATATTGAGCGTGTATCGGTATCAAGTCCCGTATTGAAGAGTGCGACTTCCGTGTTTGTTTTTATTATCGAAAGAGGTGTGCGAAGCTCATGAGCGATATTTCCCACAAATTGCTTTTGGCTGGTGAGCGCTTTTTTAGTAGGAACAAGCGCAAGACGCGTAATAAGGTACCCGAAAATTGTGGCAAGCAGGAGTACACCAGTTGAGGCGAGCACCATATTTTTTTGCTTTGCATACTCGAGATCTTGCGCGGTAAAGACATTGTCTGCAGGTGACGATATCTGCCCGTTCGCTATGGTTTGCGCAACGCTCGATATAAGCTTCGCGAGCACATCGTCGTAGAGAAGAGAAAGTGCAACGAGTACCAAGGCAACAAGGAGTATGGTAAAGCCAAGTTGCAAAAGGATAACGTTCCACCCGGTTCGGAAGAAAATCTCGTATCGGTACCTATGCGCAAAGCCGGTAACCGATGCCACGAACCGTCTCCAATATGCTCGAATCATTGCCGTGGTCGAGCTTACGGCGGAGATTTTTGATGTGGACGTCGACGACGTTGCTGAATGCTTCATAGTTAAAATCCCAAAGATGGGTGAGTAAATCTTCGCGGTTAATGACTTGGTTTGGATGTTGCATGAAGTATTCCAAAACGCGGAACTCCTTCAGCGTTAGCGGAACGTCCGTACCATCCTGCGTCACGGTATGTTCGGATGGGTTCATCTCGAGGTCACCGACCTTGAGTACGGTGGGAACTGCTTCACTAGGACGGCGCAAAATTGCTTGAATGCGCGCGGTTAGTTCGTCAAACGAAAATGGTTTTACAAGGTAATCATCTGCACCAGCGAGTAATAGATCGACTTTGTGTTCGGTCTCACTACGTGCGGTTAGTACGAGAATGGGCGTCGTTATGTCGTGTGAGCGCATCTCCTCGCAAATTTCCTTACCGCTTTTGTTCGGAAGCATAAGGTCGAGGACCACAAGGTCGTAGTCCCTATAATGCACCAAAATGCGAGTGAGTGCCTCTTGTCCGTCGTGTATTGTATCAACGGCGTACCCTTTATTGGTAAGACCTTTTGAAACAATTGCAGCGAGCTTCGGTTCGTCCTCTACGACCAGTATTCTCATAGAAGGGAAGATTAGTGGCTAGTGATGCGCCATGCGCTAGTCTGTATAGTGCAGGAAGGACTATGAAGGCTTCATGAAGAAATTCATCTTACCGTGGAATGCACAGAGTTACTCGGGTACGACTCTCCAAGTCAGTCTACTTGGTATGCTGTGGGGTATAGCAACCTAATACAGCACCATGGACCCAGTTAATCTCACAGCAGTCATAGTTGCCGCACTCGCAGGCTTCTTTATTGGTTGGATGTGGTACGGCCCGCTGTTCGGAAAGATGTGGCGCAACCTCATTGGGTTAACGCCAGAAGGAATGAAAAGTATGAAAATGTCTGTTCTTGGAGCTTCTATCGGCGGACTTGTTACGTCATTTTTGCTCGCCTACATACTCGCGCATGGCATTTACTTTGGCAATGTCGCCATTGGCACTGAGGGTGTCGCCGGAGCACTACAGGGCGCATTCTGGTATTGGCTTGGCTTTGCCGTTCCGCTAACTGCCGGCTCGTTCCTCTGGGAAGGAAAGTCAGTGAAGCTTTGGGTCTTAAACGCAGGCTACTATTTCGTCGCCATGATGGTGATGGGTGTCATCATCGGTTCGTTTTAGTCGGAAAAGCAGTGTGCACGAAACGACCGATATGCTATAGCATATCGGTCGTTTCAGTTGAAAAGAGGTCATTTCTGTCGTATCGTGCGTAAATCAAGGAGGCATAAGCCTCTTTGTCTTTGCCAGATCGTCTAAGGGTGGGAATGAAAGGAGAACTGCTTCTCCTTTCATCCGGTCCCGAAAGGGAATCGCTGGTATTTGTGCTCAAAGCTGCCAGATCGTCTAATGGTAGGACAACGGACTCTGAATCCGTTTATCTAGGTTCGAATCCTAGTCTGGCAGCTTTGTGCAGAAATCAGCGAAAGGGTCGGACTCTGAATCCGTTTATCTAGGTTCGAATCCTAGTCTGGCAGCTCGTTTGGATGATCAGCTACAGAAAGAAGCTCTTGGAAGGGAGATCTCAGCGTAAACTGTAGCTTTTCTCCGTCAGCAGTTGGGTTCTGAAGTAGAAAACTCAAAAATGCTCGTTTTTCGTCTACTTCAGAACTTTCGAAGATTTCCCTTGCTCTGCTCGCTATATTAATGACACGCTCGGCATTCACGAAATAGTCCTCGTCTAAGTCTGTGTGCTTGGCCAGTTGTATCTCTGTTTGGCGTTGCTTGTCTCGACACGCCTTTATCAAGCGATCATACACATCCTTCTCAATCTCGCTCCGAGCAAACTTAACGGCAGCCCCGTCTATGACGATCTGCTCATTGTTAATGATCTTAGTAAGTCGGGTGCGCTCTTCTTTTTGGTATAACCCTTTTGACTCTGTGGATTTGCGGAGTGCCTTCACGAGCTCCGCTACTTTCTCTTTAGGGAGTTCGAGTTTGGAAAGGATCTCAAGGATAGGTCCCAGGAGCTTTTCTTCCCTCATATACTCGCGCTTGCAGTTATGCTTTGCGTTCGTGCAACTGTAATAAATGAGATAACCTCTCTTACGCTCAGGACTGTACAGGCATCCGCAATTGACGCAATGTATCAGACCTCGGAATACGTAATCGTTTGAGACAAACTTTGTCGGATTCTTCCGTCTCGCTTTGAGTATTTTCTGCACCTGCATAAATAGTTCTTCGGTAATGATGGGTTCGTATATGTGAGGCATTGTTTCACCTTTTGACCGCATAAGACCATAGTAGAACGGGTTTGAAATTGTGAAGTGTAGTTTGCTCGTACATATCAGGTTGCCAGTCCTGCCGGTAAGTCCTCGTCTCTGCATCTCTAGAGTAAGAGTCTTTATGGAATACGTCCCAGTCGCAAAGAGTCGGAAAGCCTCGGCAATGAGAGGTGCTTTGTTGGGATCAGGAACTATATCAATACGGTGTCGCTTACCGGCTCTATCAGTTTCGTATACGGGCATATAGCCGTCCTCAGCAGGTCCGGTTCTTTTTCCTTCCTCACGCATTTGCTTGAACTTTCGCTTCACGTTGTCGCCAAGCTGCAGGACGTAGTTATTTGCAAACATCACGCCCATTTGCCAGCGCATCACATCTGAGGAGTTCGCGTCGCTCTTAAGGACAAGATTCTCTCGATAGAAGTACAGTTCAACCTTGCCTTCCTTCAAGAGGTCATCGAATAGCACAAACTCACGAAAGGTTCTCTGAAGCCGATCTACGGTATCTACAATGAGAGCAATGGGAGTTTTAGACGCTTTAATCTCGCTTATGATTTCCTGAAATTTGCGCCTGTCTCCCTTCGTTGAAGACTCCTTGATCTTGCGTTCGTCTATCGTCTCGAAATCAAACCTCGCGGCAAATTGCCGGATATTACTCAACTGCGCATCCTCGGTATCCTGCCTCACGTCAGAAACGCGAGCGAGAAGAATTGCTTTAGTTGCGCGAGTAATTGGTTGCATACGCTTATACGACTAGGGTCTCTTTCTTATCCTCTTGTTTCGAGTCAGAACCAACAACAGGGAAGCGTGTATACAGATCGGGACTCACTCGGCGATCCACTTCAAGGAGAAGTGTAAAAAACGCAACAAGCAATTTTTGTGATTCATGATTCATTTGCCTGTTGCTCTACATCCGCTACGACGTTCTCAATGTTCAGATGTACATCTTCGTTTGTAATGCCAAGCCGTTCGCTCCAATACTCGATACGCTTAGCGTTCTGGGTGAGCGAGAGTGTGAAGCCGGCGAATTTCCGCTCGCCCTTGAGTTGCAGCTTTGCTCGCATCAGCCAACCAACTTTCTTTGCGCTTACCATCTCGTCAGAATCTCTAGTGCTATTTATCTGCTTCCTAATTTCATTTATGGTCAGTTCCTTACGCCCTGTTTCGTTTTTCAGGGCTAGGATAGCTATTATTATTTCCGACTCCCAAGAGAGTGCTCGATTCGCTATTAGCTCCGCGTTGTACCGATGCGCGTGATCTAGGAGCGTCTCTTGAATTTTTGTGTCAGGCATAACCGCCAACAAAGGTCCGATTATTTGCTGTAGGCGTGGGTGAAGTCCGTCTATCTGCTTTTCTCCATAAACCAGATGTTTCCTGAAATTACGGAATCGCCACATTAACAGCTTGTTCCGTATCTGAAGTGCCTCATCTCGGAAACTATCATCAAGTTGTATGGGAATATCCGCGCGTATCTTCGCTTGCCCCATATCTTCAGTGAGGAAACGGCTCTCAAGTGCCTCATCATCAAAGTTCTCTCTAGTAGCAACAATTTTTGGACCAAAAACATCGTAAGCCTTTACTTCAAAACCCTTGTCGCCTCTTCCTTCGGATCGCAGGAGAGGAATGCCTTTCTGGTACCCGGTGTTAAGTATTTTTACTAGATCGCTTTTTGCATTACTAAACCTAAGATCTGCTTCATCGAGAATAAGGGTTCCTCGTATCTGGTCGAGCATCCTAAAAATGGGAGAGGTGGTTGAAGCACCTGCCGTAAAGATTGGGCGATAACAGATCGACCCAATGACTTGAAGGAATCGAGTCTTACCACTTCCATAATCGCCACGCGCACGGAGATACGGTAATTCATTTAATCGGTCATGCAGCCAAGTAAGAAATACATATTGTGCTGCGATACGCTCAAAAGAAGGCGAGACATCTAGTCGCTTATGTATGAATGCCTGAACGTCCTCTAGGAGTGCCGCGTCAGATTCGTATTCGCCGTAAATAGATGGCAACAATACGACACTCCTACTCAATATGTCGCTCTTAGGATCGAGAGGGAATATCTCGCCCTCTTCTGTTAAGACAGAATCAATATGTTGAGGAAGCCCGTTCTCGTATTTTATGAAAGATGCCGTTTTGAGTATCGGATCATAGACAGCCTCAGCAATTAAATCTTCCTGAACAACACACGCTCTTCGAGTTTTCTTTTCCATATAGACGCAGAATAAGTGTGTCTGCGTCCGAATAACACCACAAGTTTTACTTATACTTTATGTTGTTTTTTACGTTCCCTATAAACAATCATGCTGATATGGTTCGGACTCAGTCTCTGCTTACTTCCAAACTTCTTATGGGCCAACTCTGCGATTTCCTTCCCAGAATATCCCTGTTCGTGCCACGCTAGGATTGTGGAGTTAAATATCCTATTGCCTCGCGCGTTAGAGTCTCCAATACGAAGTTTAGCGTCTACCTCAACCCGTTCTTGTAAGAATTCTATGAGATCCTTATTTGCATCAATTAAATCTTTAAGGGCAGTTATTTTTATGTCAGGAGATATGTAGAGGGCGATAGGGTGGGTACTCGCTATATTTTCAAAATGGTTAGAAACAAGTCGGGGCATATCACTCGGATATTCTCCTAACGTGTCAACAAGGTTCTCAATGAGTAAAAGATCGGAATTCTGCCCAGGAGTCTCAGCTTTGGAAACAATTGTAAGCAATTTTGACGGCTCAGATTCATGGAATATGTGTACTCGAAAAACACACTTCCAGAAAGGTGATAGTCTAAGCTGAAAATCAGAAAGTACACTTCTCAATTCAATAGTTAGCTCCCTCTTCTTTTCGTTGTCTTCCGCGTATTTCCAATCTCTTGGCGCGTAAAACACACAACGCTCTTCAATGAGTTTTAAATCCAGTTTTTTAAAGCCTTTTTTTGGTATTCCGTACTTTTCTCGAAGTCTAAAGGTCTCACGTCGGATCCTCTCTAAACGCATATAGTCTAAAAAGTAAGTCCTCGCTTTCTTTGAAAGACCGATTTTTGACTGAGGTTTTTTCACGGTCCACCAATTATGCGTTATTTTTCGTACTTCTGCAGGAAGCAGTGAACGTCTGAACTTTATGACCTTCAGAGCAATCTGCATCCCTCACTCCTTTTTAAGCCCAACACCGCCTTAGAAACGAATTTTGACGGTTTGAACCCGGCTATACATCTTGCTATCGGAACTGTTGGGAATGCTTGGAAACACTTGGGAATCATCGGTAACTATCGGAACCAAAGAATTCTCGCTTACAGCAAATCCCGCTATTTACAGGGGGAACAATGCCGAATACCATATAGAAGTGCGCGTGGCCTAACCCTTGCTCCGGCTAGGTATGGTCAAAAGCCCCGTAAAGACGCGAAAACCCATCATGTGGGGCCGTCTTTACGGGCCGTACGGGGAAACCTGTATGAGGGGCGAAAGCCCCTACCCACGTGGTGGGTTTTGGCATGCCTATTAAAGATTATCGAAAGTATTACTGGGTGGATGACCATTTCCTTGAAAGGGAGGTGCGGTCTGCTTTCGTACAAAATCATTTCCTTACCGCAGAGCAGTTTTTCGAGATTGTCTTCTGGAAGTCGAGACGTCCAGCAAAGAGAATCAGGGCTGGCTTATCCGACAAGGCGGTTAAAGACTTAACTAGTGCGATTTATATAGAAAAGGATCTCGATGCAAAGTTGGACATTCTTCTCGATAAAGACGGGATTGATATCGCCATGGCCTCGGCAATACTCACAGTTCTTTATCCCGATGTCTTTAGTATTTATGACTATCGGGTACGTGAGCAGTTAAATAAGCGAATACCTGACGAAAGAGAGCAGATACGGAAACTGATCACTGTCCTCAATCGTAAAGAGAAGAAAAGGCTGTATTGGAAATACGTTTCACTTGTTAAAAGCACCTACCCTGATTACTCATTGCGTGATTGCGATAGGGCATTGTGGGGCGAGTCTTGGTACAAGGATTTGCACAAGTTTCTCCACGAAGGATCAGGAATAGAACTATCGGAACAATAGCGAATTCCAGATCTTCCCGATGGGATGTTGTGCGGAACGAGTCGAGTACCTGACTCTGAAATGCATGAAATTGTTAAAAAACATCATCAGGTGGTTTCAAAAGCCAGTTAAGGGAATTGATGGAGCAATACGCGTTGCAATACTTGCGCCAGTTGTCGTAATCGGTTTAACAGTTTAGGGTCTCTTTGTTTATCTGGTCTTGATTCAAACACTCACATCGAGTTCACGTGTGGGGACGAAGGGCGACACGTTACTGATTGTTAAGGAGAATCTTCATTGAAAACAGGGACCAATCCCCTAACACCAAGTATATGAGAATACTTGCTACAATATGGGGAATGTTGAGAATGAGAGCTCTGCTTGTTCGTATGAGGGCTATGAGAGCCAATGAAATGTTTGTTAAGTATCTTGACCCCTCATATAGGATTCAGTGGAGTAAACACGAAACACTTATTCTGCTTATGGGTCAGGGATTCTTGGCAGACTACAGGTCTACTATTAGGAGTTTCTTCTACTGCAGAATTCTTAAGAAGGAAGTCCCGATACCTAGCGATCTATGGCAAAGATTACAAACGGAACAAAGAGAACGTATATCAGATACTTTTGATAGTTGTGTAAGTCGAGACTACTTGAAGCACTCGGACACCAGACCGACGCAAGTTCATCATCATCGTACTTCTAGCCTTATAGACACGCCTTATTACTGTATGGAAACTAAAGGCGTGGAGTTCATTAGGCTGATCAAATTCTTTGGTACTTGTTTGGAGGAAAACAATCGCGTAACAGCCTTCTTTTTAGGAGGAGGGCTTGCCGCTATTATTAGTATGTGTGTGTGGCTATACAATATGGTTTATGGTTAGTCCTCGCAAAACATTCTTTGACCTCCTAAAAAAAGCTATGCAGCCGCCCGCTACAGGAGATGAGAAAACACAGGGACAGGCGAATCCCGCAGGTTATAGCGATAGACAAACTCGTTAGGTAGTTTCGTATATCCCGACAGGGTATAGATACAAAAAGGTTGTGAATAATGGGGTCACTCCCCATTCTTTACTTGTCTCACTTTAAAGGGGCTGACCCCATTACTCGGATAGCCATTACGCGCTTGATGTCTCGTGCCCCAACTGCGAGAAGATGCTCCTCGTCGTCAGTTATACGCTTGTGAAATAGTGAGTGGAGTGGTGGGGTATAATATATATATATGGAAGGCAAGTATATTGGAAAGGCGTTCATACTTACAGGCAGTTTCTTACTGGTGCCCATTCT
>Ga0163151_10009713_pt1 | contig 10369 bp, 11 predicted proteins | sample OliLakLV19MP5IB2_FD_145596 | JGI IMG/M metagenome (GOLD analysis project Ga0163151, IMG submission 145596) | Freshwater microbial mat bacterial communities from Lake Vanda, McMurdo Dry Valleys, Antarctica - Oligotrophic Lake LV.19.MP5.IB-2 | ecosystem: Environmental > Aquatic > Freshwater >... | reverse complement strand
GACTCCTTCAAAACACCAATGATCTGCTCTTCGCTGTGCCGCTTTCTCATCTGTCGTCCTCCCTGTCGTTGTGTTAGCAACCGGAGAACTAACTTTCAATTGGCTTTAATTATTGGGGTCGGGTCATTTCAGTCCCGGTTGAAACGGATGGAAGGCTATCCCGGGAATGCTCTTCGGATGAGTGCTCGCCTGGATACTTCAAGGTGAAGGGTGGAACCGGCCTAGCTGGCCAGCCGTCCTTATTTTGCCCGTACTGTCGGTTTGAAGGAGCGCCTGCGGCCTTTACCACCGAAGAACAAGTTCGATATGCGAAGGAGTTCGTGGCGCGAGAATTTCATTCCGAGGTCGGACGTTTGCTTAAAAGGGCCGTAGGCACCGACGCATCAGGGAAGCGGACCATCGGCGGTGGTCTTTTTTCCATTGAGATGTCAGTAACGTCCAGCCCACCGCCTACCGTTAGAAGGCCGCTCGAGGAAGAACTGCGGAGAGACGTTGTCTGCCCGCAGTGCGGACTCGATCAATCTGTCTATGGAATGGCGACGTGGTGCTCCGACTGCGGGAATGACATTTTTTTGACGCATGTCGAAGGCGAACATGCGGTTATCAGGTCCATGCTGGCCGACATTCCGCGCCGGCGGGATACGCTAGGGGCCCGTGTCGGGGGCAAAGACCTAGAAAACTGCCTCGAAGACTGCGTATCGGTATTTGAAGCCGTTCTGAAGCTTCTATTCGCTCGGCACTTAAAGAACGCTGGGTTATCCGGTGCGAGCTGCATGGAGAAAATCGGAAAAATTAGAAATGCTTTCCAAAACCCTGAGCGGGCGGAAGAGATTTTCAGGGAAGAGACTAAGATCCCGATCCTTTCTGATCTTAACGCCGAAGAGAGAGGGGTAATAATTGATGGTTTCCAAAAGCGGCACCCAATCTCCCACAATCTTGGCATTGTAGATCGTAAGTACCTTCGAACTGTTCAGAGCGTCGAAAGGGAAGGAAAGGAAGTACGGGTGACCTCCGATGACGTCCACGAGCTCTTAGTACTGTGCCGTCGGGTGTTTGAAACTATATATCGAAGCCTCCCTTCAATTGCGAGTACTGAAAGCCAATCGGAGTAAGACCGGTCATGCCAAGAAATCTTCGGCGCCCGTTGATTTGCCAGCTCTGACAGGTGTTTTCTTGCACAGTCGCCCCCCGTCTCTGACGTAGTGGGCCTTTTCTGAAAAACTGGAGATTTTCCTTCCGATGAAGCAAACCGAGATTCAGCATAGGTCCGTTGGCTCGTTCGATGACATCGCTGCTTTGGGGGAAGCGATGCTTAAGCTATTCGACCGCTATAAGGTCCGCGCCTCGGAGGGGTCCGACGTGAGAACCATGGCAGTAAATGCCCGGCGGGTTGCAGGTGTGGCCAAAGAGAAAGCGAGGACGTTGACCGACGAGGAGAATGGCCTGATTTGGGATCTTCTAACCGTTCAACGTATTGCACCTGCGATACTTGCGCTGGATGGCCAGAAGGGTGCGAAGAAGCTTCTTGAGAAGCTAGCCACTGGGCCTCTCGGAATGAAAACGAGAGGCCGGTCAGTTGCCAAGGACACCTTTTGGGAGGTCGAAATTTGGTTCCGCGCCAAGCGAGGCGGCCTCACGGCATTTTTAGATGAACCCGATGTGATGTGGGAGGATAAGGCCGAGAAGATGGGCGTTGCTTGTAAAAAGGTTTACTCGGAAAAGAATCTAAAAGATCGTCTCTTCAAGGCGACCAGTCAGATCCAAAATCACACGAAGTTCGGTTTCGCGGCTTTTAATATCGATGAGTCAGTCGAGGCAGACAAGCTTCTGGTCGTCAAGAAAGCACAAGATGTGACGCCCACCCTTGATCCGATCAATACGGAATTCCTGGAACGACACCAACCCGACTTCCTCGAACAATTTGAGAAGAGCCGCATCAGCGGCGCAATCGTAAGCATTTCGTGCCTCGTCGTCGTCGAATCGGAGAACCTCTATTACTTGGGCAATCAGTGGACGGTCTGGACGCATCCGTCACTGAGCGAGGACCACAAACGACGTATAGAGACATTCAAGGATGCTCTTCAGAACGCCGGCACCGCATGATCATCGCCCTTGCTTACGGCGTTTCTGATTACCTCCAGTACCCTCACCATCGCGAGGGTATCTTGTCCGCAGTATTCCTTCAGCCCAGCAGTTAGTCCTGAACGTTCATCTGCGCTGAGATCCTCGAACATCATGCGGACGTAAGCCGCCGCAGCGTCAGTCCCGTCCTTTATCCGCAAACCCGCATAGGACATCTCTGGTACGAGAACGGGCAGGACGTACTTGATCGATGTGGACCCTTGAAAGCGATGGTCCAGGTAGTGGCCTTTCGAAAACACTTCCAATAGGTCCCACAGGCGAGCAGAAATCCCATTCAGCGCGTCTGCGACCGCAGGAGAAAAATCGGCCAGCTCCGTGAGGCGACCGCGCTCAAAGGTCGCAAAATAGGCGACCACGGTACCCGTCGGTGGGATCTTCTCCGCAAGAAATCGAGCCAGCGAAGGACGGGGATCGGTCTTTCCGTCGCCCAAGAACTCTTCATGTCGCTCCGCCCCGTGCTCCTCCAGAATCCGAACCGATGCTTGGAACGGCATTTGCGCGAATGGCCACAGCCCGTCAAACGGAGGGACGGCGAGATTGACCGATTCGAAGTCCAGAAAAATCAGCGGGTAGGTTAGTCCAGAGAGAGCTCTTTTCACCGCTGGCCTATCTAACGCCGGCAGGCCGGACCGCGCCACGCTTATCCATTTCTTCTGCGTCGGGGACAAGTCAAAGTCGTCGGGTATCTGGTGTTGCTCCAGGATCTGCATTTCTTTCAGCAAGACGAGCTTCTTGGCGCTGATCCGGGGAATGTAATGGACGGAGAGTGGCGGTATTGTCGCCCAGCAATGACCGGAGAATCGGCACGGATGGGGCTTGTCGCAGTGCCCTCCCACGTCCAAAGCGGGCATCTGGTTGGCCGTTATAACTTTCCGGAATCGCTCAATTCGCTCAGGCACCTGCGCCGCAGCCGCCTTCACCTCTTCCGTAAGGTCTTCTCTTGTGAAGAGCTCAGCCAGAATGAGATCCCCGGCTCGGACGTAGTCGCCATTCAGGCGCAGGAGGAAAGCCCGGTTTAGCGGGAGGCCGCTTCGTGACAAGACGTGCCACTGAACGGCCAGGTCGTCGATATGCTCGGGCTTCGTTGAGGTGGACGCTTTTACCTCAATGAGGTTCCACTTGCCTGCCTCCGGTTCCAGAACGTCAGCCCGAACCAGTAGGTGGTCCATGGTGACCGCTCCCTCGAAAATCGGGCCTCTTGCCGATGCCAGCAGGGGCGTAGTTCCCCGGACGGCGGCGGTCCAGTCGGCGGGTGAAGACTTTACGAGGATACCGGCTGGGAAGAGCTGGTGAGCGAGAGCGCCGACCTCCTGCCCCTCAGCGAACCGGCGTTGAAGCGCAGGCGTGACGTGATCGGCAGCATCTTTTTGGTGGAATCGTAGCCATAGGGCCTTCTCGCATTGCTGTCCCAGCAGGAAGTTGGACTTGGTTAATATCGTCGTCAAAAGGCACCCCCGGGGCAGAATCCGGAAATGGATCTTAGCGTTTGGGCGCTGTAATCTTTCGGCGGAATCAAAATAACGGCCAAATCTCGCCGGGCGAATGCCCGCATTTCATTGAGGTGCGGGGCTTTTTCTTGCCTTCCTTGTGCGAGACGCTGATAAACTTTGACCGCGATGACTGAATACAGATCCTTCCAAGAATGGGCGCGAACCCTCCAGGCTATCCCGGAAAAGGAATGGGACGGCTTTGGCGCGCATGAAAACCTCTATCTCGACCGCGAGTGGTGGAACGTTAAGTTCTATCCCGGGGGCGAGGGTGTCGGCGACATTCCCCGGATCAATAAACATGGAAGCGACGAGATCCCGTACGGGCGACGCATGGCTTACCCGTCAAAGGGTCGATTCGCCCCTGGCCAGAAAGACGTCTCCTGGTGGGCGAGGGACCATGGCGTTGCGACTTGCGAAACTAACCCGAAGTTTAGAGCCGATCCTCCAAAGGACGGTGCGGAGTATTTCCGCCGGCTAACGGCTCTTCCCGCAGAACCCATCAGCCAGTACGGCTATCCTGAACCCCGGAAAATTCTCACGCCGGCGCGCTTCCTAGACCTGACTCGGTTCGACCAAGGATTTTTGTTCGCCTGCGAGAAGAACGGGATCTTCAGTTCCGGTTCCGACCTGTTTTCCTTTCTAAAGTCTCGCGGAGACGGTGCTTACCCCGCCTCCTGGGCGATTGCTGACGCAGCCATGCGCCACGGATTCAAAGGGGTCATTTACTGTTCCTCCTGGGCGCCAGCTGGGATGTTCGATCACCTACTCGCCAGTTTCGACGACTCCCTCATGGTCTGGCCCTATGAGGCTGTGCCATCAGAACTGAGCCGGGAGACTACGCGGTGAGCTACCTGAAAATCGCTGCTGACGCTGTATTCGATTGGGGGACGGTGATCGGATTTTTAACCATCGCCGGGGCGATCGTAACTTTGTTTACGCTGATCACCGGTCTCGACAGCGCATTTAGGTGGTTTGCCAAGCGATTCCTTCGCCGGGCTTCTCCGGAAGCACTCTTATCCAAGCGCCAAAAATGGAAGGAGGAGCTTGGCGAGAAGCTGCCAGCCCGAGATGAATATGGAACGCGCGGCGAGGCGATAATCAGGGATGTTGCTCGGATGGACGTCTATCCCGATGTTGAGCATAGCTTCCTTCACGGGTCCTCGTCCTTCAAGGTCGAGGTTAAGAACGTTTATGATAAGGGGCTGGAAGTGTTTATTGCAATGGGATCGCGAATCGTTCGCGGCCCGGGCGGGAAATGGATTCGCGACGATCGTGCGGCGGCAGATAAAAGCACGTTTGTTCTTCCGGTCGGGCGCATACCGGGGGAGTTGATTGAAAGCATCGATTGGGACTTCGACAGAGTCGAATGTCTGCCTCAAATATTCTGCCGCTTTGAAGGCGTCCGCGGAAGCCCTTTTGAGGATGTGGTTTGGTATCGGCGTTCGGAGTTTGAAAAGGGATCTCATATTTTAGTCCACGACTATCATCCAAAACTGCCGACTGTTTTTGACCGTCTGCTATCAGAGATCAGGAGCCGTTTGCGGGAGCTTCAGTTTTGGGGCCGAAAAGCACATGGTTTTCGCGCTGGTAAAGGAAAGTAACCCCCGCCTGTCATTTCTCCGTGGGTTTCCCGAAGGAATTTTCTGGAAAGGGAGAAATGACCGCCATTTTAGGCCCTACCCTGCTAAGAGCCAGTTGCGAAGATCGTCTAGTACGGGGAGCATCTTTAAGATGATCAAAGTAGACCGCCGTTACGGTTAACGGCGGCCTTTCTTTTTCCCGCCGGAGATTTGCCCGCCTGCCCAAACTGATGCTCTTGGAATCGCATCCTTCGGTCTTAAAACCGCTGTTCTGGCCGCCTCGATAGCATCAAAGCATCGGAATTGGATGATTCGGCGAATGGGCCAGTTAACGGCTGGGGCGGAGGTTTTCGCTGAAGGGACGACGCCTTTTCATTAATTCTTGAGAATCTTTAGGAAGGAAGCCGGGTTCACAATTTCTACGGATTGAATGCGGCCCAGCGAGAGGAGGTCTTTGTCGCCACTCACAATGAACTTCGCTTCGGCAGATAGCGCGCAATTCAGGAACTTGTCGTCATCAGGATCGCGGCAAACTTTAATGGAAGTCGTTGTAGCCACAAGGCGGGAGTTCTGGGCGATGAAGAGGAGCCAATGTCGAGACAATGCTTTGCCCGGAGTATGGTCAATCTGATCGAGCGTTTTCTCGACTTCCTTCAGTATTTGAACCGTGGTGAATACCTGGAATTCATCCTTGATCCACCGTTCCAGCAGCCGGGGAAGCCGACGCAAAATGCCTACGTGGAAAGCTTCAACGGGAAGTTCCGGGATGAGTGCTTAAACGACAACTGATTCTCGACAATGCATCAGGCCAAAGAGATCATCGAGAAGTGGCGGTTGGATTACAACGAAGCACGGCCTCACAGCTCGCTCGGCGGCATCTCACCCAGCGAGTTCCTGAAGACAATTGCAGTCAAAAACCAGGAGAGACTTAAGTTGGCGCTGTGACAAAAGACGGGGGAAGGTCAGGGGGACTTCAAAAAGCCAGTTTGGAGCGAGTTTCAAAGTACGCAGAAGCTCTGGGGCTTCATGCGCATCACTTCCTCATGAGTCCAAAACAAGAGAAGAAGATCCTTTCTAAGCTCCAACGTGACCTGGCTGCTTGAGCTTTGCCGCATGAGCCGCTGAATCGTTCGATTCTGGCTCAAGTAGCCAGTTGCGAAGATCGTCTGGTACGGGGAGTTCGCTTTAGAAAAGCCCTGCATCTCAATTAGATGCGGGGCTTTTGTGTGGTTTGCGACGGAGAGGAATGTTTGATGTTGTATATACATTTGTTGTACGCTCTCGCGAATGAAAAATGTCCGCTGGGACTTGGCGAAGAGCGAGAAGCTCAAACAGCAGCGTGGTGTATCCTTTGAAAAAATCATTCAGGCCAAGCTCGTTGCAGCCGTTGAGCATCCAGGGAGGCGGAATCAGCGTCTCCTGCTTTTTGAGAAGAGCGGATACGTTTGGGTCGTACCCTACGTTAAACACGGTGACGAGATATTTCTTAAAACGCTTTTCCCGAGTCGGCAATACACGAAGAAGTGGCGGAGAGGAGAATTACCATGAAGATGAAAAAACTGACCAAAAATGAGCGGGCGATAGAGAAAGCATTGGTTAGTGGAGAATATCGGCCAGTCAGTAAAAAGGACCTCGATGAAATCGTTCTGGCCGTTTCTAGGCGCAGGAAAGACGCCGTCCTGAATATCCGCGTTAATAGCGAGGACCTGGAAAATCTCCGGCAGAAGGCCAAACGCCTGGGAGTGCCTTACCAGACGTTTATTTCCGAGCTTCTTCATCGCTTCGCCGCCTAGCTTCCGCCAGCAGCCAGTTGCGAAGATCGTCTAGTACGGGGAAGACCCACTTCGCTCGCTGCGCGAGCTACGCGGGTCAGGACCCGTCAGTTGTTCCATTCCCTCAGGTTCGAAGCATCACATGGGTCGAACCCCGCGTAGCCGTCGTTTGGCGAAGTGGGGGAGCCCCAGGATGATGGAGATATGCACCACACGTACATTCTGCGAAGTGAGGAAAACGGAAGGTCCTACTACGGTTCGACCTTCGGTCTGAAGACCCGCCTCAAACAACACAACTCTGGTGAAAGTTTTTTCACCAAACGCTACATTCCTTGGACGCTTGCTTTTTACGCTGCCTTCGAAACCGAGGCGCTCGCGTGGACCTTTGAGCGGTATCTCAAAAGCAGCTCGGGGTGGGCTTTTGAGAGGAACAGATTCTTGAAAATGTCCCCTTGAGAATCGGTATCTTTCTCAAATTTCAAGTCGCCGCGCTCAAAAGCCGGAGACCGAAGCGGCGCGCGATGAATTGAAATCTACTTTAGTAGGGGCTTATCTTTCACTCGGGGAGCGTAAAATGAAAAGTGGATCCCTTGTTCAGTTCTGATTCCACCCAGATTGTTCCGCCGTTATTTTCCACAATCTTTTTGCATATCGTAAGCCCGATGCCCGTCCCTGGCTTATCTTTCGACTCCGACTCGATCCGCTGGAATAAATGGAAGATACGTTCGCAATTTTCCGGGTCGATTCCGATGCCGTTGTCACGAACCGAAAAAACCCACATCCCGCCTTCCTTCTTCGATGAGATATGAATAAGAGGTGCTTCTTCCCCACAATACTTGATCGCATTGCCGATCAAATTCGTCATCAACTGATTGATTTGAACCGGGTTGGCCTTGAAAGTGGGAAGGTTTTCGACAGTCACTCTTGCATCGGCCTCTTTAAGTTCACTCACGAGCTCGGAGAGGACTTCTTTGACGATAGCTCCCATGTCAACCGGCGCCATTTCCTTTGAGGTCGTTGCTTTTGAAAAGGTGAGGATGCTATTTATGAGCCCACTCATTTTCCTGGCCCCCATCTGTATGCGATTGAGATAATTGAGCGCCTTCTCAGGCGATTCAAGGTTCATCTTTAAGAGATCTCCGAAAGAAATGATCTTGTTTAACGGGGACTGGAGATCATGCGAAACAATGTGGGTAAAATCCTCGAGGTCTTTGTTGGTACAGCGCAACTCATCATTGACGTTGGTTAGTTTTTCATTGGTGAACTGGAGAGTTTTATTCAGGAGGCGAACTTCTAGCATGTTGTAGACGCGCGTTAACACCTCGGGAAGATTGAGGGGTTTTCCAACGAAATCTTTCGCGCCGGATTTTAGGGCGCGGAGCTTGTGGTCCGGTTCGGCGGTGATCACGAGGACCGGTAGATAACCGTCGTTTTGGATTTCCTTCAGGCCTTCCATCACCTGGAATCCGTCCATGCCGGGCATCACGAGATCGAGCAAGATCAGGTCGTAGCAGTTCTTGCGGTAAAGCTCGCAGACCTCTTGAGGAATACAGGTGGACGCTAGAGACGTATAGCCGGCGCCACGCAGCACGCGATCGAGCAGAAGGACATTGGATTCCTGATCATCGACGATCAGGATTTTGGCGTTATGAATGTCGGATTGACTGATCATCATAATGGTCCTTTCTATCTGCCCGTATCAACCCTTCTTCCAGCGCTGTGTTCAGCGTGTCCATGAACTCCCTGACCTTGATTGGCTTGGTTAGGTATCGGAAGAAGCCTGCCTGGATGCCCTTTTCGATGTCGTGTGGCATGGCGTTGGCGCTGATGGCAACGACGGGGATGTGCGCAGTGGTCGGGTCACTGCGCAGGATTCGCAGGGCTTCGATGCCGCTGATGTCAGGTAGGTTGATGTCCATCAGGATCACCTCCGGCTGGTTCGCGCGCGCAAGCTCGACGCCAAGATTCCCGGTCGCCGCGCTCAGTAGCCGCAGATCAGGGCGGCGCGAGATGATCTGCTCGATCAGCTTCAGATTGGCCGGGTTGTCCTCGACGCAAAGCAGGGTACGCACCTTCGCGCCACTCTGAACTTGCGAGTCGGTCGGCCCTTCGGGTATGCCGCTTCGAGCGATATCTTCTGGCGCCTGCGAGGCCGTCAATTCAAACCAGAACAGGCTTCCCACGCCAGGGGTGCTTTCCACGCCGATGACACCCCCCATCAGTTTGATCAGTTGCTTGGCCACCACGAGGCCGATGCCCGTGCCTTCCTCGCCGTGGACTTCTTGTCCAAGACGATTGAACGGCTGGAACAACTGCTCCAGCTTTTCCGGAGTCAATCCAGCGCCGGTGTCCCTGATGCTGACACGCACGCGTCCCGGGATACTTTCGCCGTACTTCAGCTCGACCGTCCCTTGCTTGCGGTTGTATTTGATCGCGTTGGAAAGAAAGTTGATGAGAATCTGCTTCAACCGGGTCCGGTCGGCATAGACGAAACAAGGGATGTCGAACTGGGGGAAGATCATCTGGATGTCATGCTTTTGCGCCTGCCCTTCGACCATGCGCTTGCATTCGACCATGACCTCAGCCAGCGACACCGGTTCCGGCGACAGCGATACTTTCCCAGACTCGATTTTCGCGAGATCGAGGATTTCGTTGATCAGATTTAGCAGATGCCATCCCGCTTGCAGAATCTGGCCGATGCTTTCCTTCTGGCCGGACGTCGGCGCCGGGGAATCGGTCTCCATCACCTGCGCGAAACCGAGGATCGCATTGAGCGGGGAACGAAGTTCATGGCTCATGCTGGAAAGAAAATCGGATTTCGAGCGGTTGGCATTGTCCGCGACAACCTTGGCGTTCTGCAGCTCGATGTTCTTCTCCTGCAACACCTGATCCAGGCGTTTGCGTTCCGTGACGTCGCGCGCGGCAGCGAACACGCCCTGCAGTTTCCTGTCCCGGTCGTAGAAGGTGGTCGCATTGTAGGACACCACAATCTCCTTGCCGTCCCGAGCGCGCGCCGTGAGCTCATAGTTGGTGACCTTTTTCTCGCTGAGAACCAGCTTGATGCCCGCCTCGGCCCGCTCTGGATCCGTGAAGTAGTTCTTGAAGGGCGCGCCGATCAGCTCGTCGCGCGTACAACCGGTGAGCGCCTCCATCTGCTTGTTGATGTCGGTGATGATGCCTAGAGGATCGGTGGTCATCAGCGCGTCGATATTGGATTCGATGAGAGAGCGCGTGTAGAACTGCTGGTCGCGAAGGCGCTGATCGAGCTTCATCTGCTCTGCTTCCACCTGCTTGCGCGCGGTGTTGTCAGTGCCGATTAACAGATAGCCGATGATTGCGTTTTGGGCGTCGCGCAGGGCCGTGACCGACACGACCGCCGGGAAGC
>Ga0163151_10009710_pt1 | contig 10370 bp, 13 predicted proteins | sample OliLakLV19MP5IB2_FD_145596 | JGI IMG/M metagenome (GOLD analysis project Ga0163151, IMG submission 145596) | Freshwater microbial mat bacterial communities from Lake Vanda, McMurdo Dry Valleys, Antarctica - Oligotrophic Lake LV.19.MP5.IB-2 | ecosystem: Environmental > Aquatic > Freshwater >... | reverse complement strand
TTTTGCATATCCGTAAGGAAAATCTGCTTGTCCCCTATCATCCCCCAGTGCCATGGTGCCTCCTTTGCAGAAGTTTTAGTGCGGGTATGCGACTCTGACAGCCGGCGGAGATGAGGAATTAGTGGTAGGAATTTCCGGTGTCTGTTATACAACTAGAACGGAGGTGCGGTAATGGATCAGTTTGTTTGGCCAGTAGCAATAATTGCGTTGTATCTCGTGCTTCAATTATGGATTCTGCCGAAGCTCGGCATCCAGACTTGACTGAGCAAAAGCAGCTGCTCGGTCGAGCAGCGTCAAAAGCAAAACGCAAAATCAGTTAAGAAGGAACAGTGATGCTAGTGGACCTTGCACTTTCACTCGGTGGTTACCTCCTTTTCTTGAGCGCGATGGTGATATCTGTGGCGATGTTCTTGTCGCGTGCTTTTGATACGTGAGCCACCATCGATCAACACCCGGGTGGTGTCGAAGAGTCCAGAGCGTCATGAAGCGAAAGCAAAATCCTCTCAACTCCCTTTGCTCAGAATCATTTCGTGCCTGCAGGGCACAACATACGGCATCGCACACTTCAAGAACGCTGCCGTCCGTGATCGACGGGCACCACGACCGGTACCCCGAGCACCTGTAATGTGTATCATCATTGCTGGAAGGTTTGCCTCGCTGCTCAGCGATATGGTGCTGAGGGCTGTATCCGTCTCGTTTCAAACCACTCCTGGGTGGAGGACAGACAAATAATGCTGAGAAGAGACAGATGTGAACCATCACCGATCCGTCTGCAGTTCTCGACGCGGTCGTGCAGAAAGTCTTCACTCGGGGGAATTTTCAAGTCGGGATCGCTGATACAGTCTCATGTGACACGATGTGACAACCGGTCACTTAATTTCAACTCGTTGCCGACTGCGACAGACTGAGATCGACAACTTGTGCGGGCGATGCGGTCCGCTTAACTGCGGCAATGCCATTCTCTGCCGATTGCTTAGTCGTATATCCCTGCGACGAGGCGATGATCTCACCATTCTCCGCTTTTAGCCGGAAATAGAATTGCCCATCTGTTCCAATAAATAGCTCAAAACTTCCCATAAATTCTCCGAGCTTCGCCTTTTCACCGCGTCAGAAATTAACGCGTCCACCATTGTTGGGACTTGACTGCCTTTGATTGGTTCCCTCGACCATGAAGTGCTTATGACGATTTGTATTTAATGGAACCAATGGGGGGGGCGCACCATCTTACAGAACCACTAAAGAAGAGGGCTTTTATGCAAGTCCAAATAAACAGCGATAACGCTACTGCAGGTTCTGAGCAATTGTCCCATGAGGTCGGCGCTCGCATAGAGGCGTCCCTGTCTCGATTCAGCCACCAGATAACCCGGGTTGAAGTCCATTTAAGCGACCTTGGCGGAGATCAGAGCCGCTGCGTTATCGAAGCTCGACTTGAGGGACTACGGCCCATTTCGGTAAGCAATAAGGCCGGCACTCTAGCGCAGGCCGTTGATGGTTGTGCTACCAAGATGGCAACGCGTGTTGAATCGACTCTCGGACGTCTGCAGAACCGCGCTACTCACTAGATCCCGTCCAGAACCAAGGATAAACAAATGGACACAAACACCCTTACTATTGAAGGACTGCGAAGCTTGCATGACAAGCAAGACAAGTCCTGCGTGTCGATCTATATGCAAACGCACCGTGCCGGTGCCGATACAAAACAAGATCCAATTAGATTCAAAAACCTTCTGAATCAGACAAGACAGAAGCTTCTGTCACAAGGATCGGCAGACGCGGACCAGCTTCTCAAGCCACTGCGCAAATTGGAAAATGATGTTGAATTTTGGCGTCACCAGAGAGATGCACTGGCACTCTTTGCTTCCAAAGATTTCTTTCAATATTTTCGACTGCCAATTGAAGTGCCAGAACTAATACTGGTGGCAGACCGATTTCATACTAGACCTTTGATTCCTTTGTTCTTTGCAGATCAAAGATTTTTTGTACTTACACTCGGGCTTAAATCGGTTCAATTATTTGAAGGTAACAGCTTTTCATTAGACGAAGTTGTCGTCCCAGGACTTCCAGAATCGTTCAAAGAAACTCTGGCCGGCTTGGAAATAGCAGATGATTTACAAGGACACTCGAACGGTCCGGGAAGTGTTTCGTCACAGGCCATCTTTCACGGTCATGACCCTTCTGACCTGGACAAAATTCGCATCGAAAAACATTTGCGCAACATAGGCAGCGCAATCGACGGAGCCCTAAAAGATCAAAAAGCACCGCTACTGCTCTACGGCGTGGAATATCTGGTGAGCATGTACAAAACTGTGAACAGTTATTCAAACCTGTTGCAGGAGTCTCTAACCGGTAGCTCAGGCAGGATAGTAATTTCGGATCTCTATCGCGACGCGAAGTCCATCGTCGAACCCTATCTCAAGAAGTCCACTGTAAGCCTGGTGGCTCAATACAAGGAGCAGTTGGGAACTGGTCTGGCTTCTTCCTCAAATGAAAAGATACTGCCTGCAGCCAAGCATGGCAGACTCGAAGCGTTGCTAGTAAATGACTCTGGGCAGCTTTGGGGAGCGTTTGACGTTGAATCCAACCAAGTCAGAATCGATCAATTACAAAATGATGGTAACGAAGACTTGGTTAATCTGGCTGCGGCAGAGTGCATCTTGAATGGTGGCACTGTTGTTCACGCCAGCAATACTGACCTAGCTAATGCATCTATGGGCGCAATCTTTCGCTACTAGGTGCAAGGTGCCCGACACATTGAAATTAGCGGATAGACCTGAGGCACAAACACCGTTCGAAGTGTTTGTCAAAACAGAAGCAGCCAGCGGGCTGCTTTTGTTTCTTGCTGCATTAGCGGCTTTAGCGCTAGCGAATTCTCCGGGGTCGACGAGCTATTTTGCTCTACGGCACTTTGAGATCTCCCTGAGCGCTGGTGCCTGGATGGCCCATGCAACCTTGCAGCACATCGTGAATGACGGACTAATGGCTATCTTTTTCCTCGTGGTCGGCCTTGAAATAAAACGCGAGATGTTGGCGGGGGAACTTGCCTCTGTGAAGAATGCAATCCTTCCATTTGCTGGCGCTCTTGGTGGCATGCTCTTCCCCGCGCTGCTGTTCGTTATCTTTAATCTCGGTCGCGAAACACTGTCAGGCTGGGCGATACCGATGGCCACAGATATTGCTTTTGCACTTGGAGTCCTATCTCTGTTTGGTTCTAGAGTACCTGCGTCGGCGAAGCTCTTCCTGACCTCGCTTGCAATAATCGATGATCTAGCAGCCATTATAGTCATCACCGTGGCTTACTCTGGACATGTGGTGTTGACAAACCTGGCCTGTTCTGCCGCTCTGCTTGGACTGCTTTTTGTGCTTAACAGGCTCGGAGTTAAAGCGATTTGGCCATACCTGGTCGGCGGATTTGGCGTCTGGGCGTTTCTCTTTGGCTCGGGCGTACATGCCACAATTGCCGGTGTGGCCGTGGCGGGTACAATTCCAGTGTTGTCGAAAATCGATCCGGAGAAATTTCAAAGGATTGGAACAGTCAAACTACGTCGGATTGGCGAAGCCACGGCACACACTCTTACCCCACTAATAGACGGCGAGCAGGAACAGGCAATAAAGGAGTTGGAATCAGTCGTCCGGCAGGTGCAGCCACCGCTGATAACAATTCAACATCTCTTGCATCCTTGGTCCACTTTCTTGATCATGCCAGCATTCGCGTTTTTCAATGCTGGAATTGCCTTGAATGAGACTCCCTTTGCGCTCAATGCGATGACAGTCGGTATTATCGTTGGGCTCGTTATAGGAAAGCCGGCCGGGGTCATCTTAGCCTGTTGGCTTGCGGTGCGTATGCGCTGGACGGCGCCACTTGTAGGTGTGACAAGAATGCAGTGGGGCGGAATCGCGATGCTTACAGGCATCGGATTCACGATGTCCTTGTTTATCGCCAGTCTGGCATTTGACAGCCAGAGCCTTGTGGATACGGCCACCACTTCGATATTAATCGCTTCGCTTGTTGCAATGTCAGCCGGTGCCCTACTGCTCTTGCTCGGCTCGCGAAAAGCTTCTGTGCGTAAGGACCCGGTTATCCATCAGATTGTGCACAGGTGAATACACTGGCAATAAAAACGCGACCATTGCTGCGTTGACTTATGAAGAAGGATAAAATCCTCGTTGCCTTCCCAAGTTTCCACAAAGCGATTTGCGCGTTATTCACTCATCGGCATTCCGCGTACCTTTGTTGGTCATTTCAAGCTCTTGAAGGCGCTCATTTAACTGGCGCAGCGTACTGGCGATTTCGTCGTCCTGTGTCCTGGTGCCAATAAGGAATGATGCAAGAGCGGCTGTGAAATAACCGAATACAGCAATTGCGTACAAAGCCAAAATAAAGTACAGAATCCGGCCTTCCGGCGAAACGGGCCAGTAATCCGAACCCATTGTCGTCATGATCATCGCAACACACCATAGCGCATCAGGATAACTGTCGAGCGAACCGTGCGGCGGTTTTTCGAAAGCATAAAAGCCGGCAGCTCCCAGCAATACGATTATGGTGGTGAGCAATGCTACATACGGCATCCCGCGGTTCGCAAGCGTGCGTCCCAAAGCACGGAATGCACGATTCATTGAGCCAAGCACTTTAAACAGTCTTGTTATACGGGACAGTCGCACTAAGCGAAGCAATCTAAAAACGCGAAGTGCTGGTAGCAACAGACTTAACGCAGTTAGAGAATTGGCGCGCAAATAGTCCAGCTTGTCCGGCGCCATCAGCAAACGCGCCAGGAAATCGACTACGAAGATAGCCCAGATTGAATAAATTGCGGCCGATAAACCAGGCCGCTCTCCGTAAACAAATTCCAGACCTATTAGCAAAAGCCAGATCAAGCTGAGCGTCACAAGCCCAACTTCTATCCAGGTAGCACGAGCTAGTTGCCCTTCCCTGCGTGGCTCGTCGCTTCTTTGAGGAGGCGGCTTCAGCTGACTGGTCATACGTTAAATGCCTTCGTTACGATTCTGTCATCACCTTTCGATTGGCATTACTGATTGGCGGCAATTTGAGCGACTTGATGTGGTTCGAAGGCATCTCATTTAGAAAATGCTACATGTTCGGTTTCGAGCCAGTCGCAACCCAGCCATTCAATCTACTTTCCACGCGCTCGACTGCCGTGGATATTTGCGCTCTTTCTGATGTGCTTATTCCTTTAGCGGAGCTAATACTCCGTTCTTGCAATCGGTCAATATAGTCCAGCGAATTGCGCAAACTCGCGGCTTGACTCTTGTTCACTGAACCGTCTTCGATCGCGCGATTAATAGCGGCCTGCAGATTGCTCAATTCAGTTTCAGTACTCAACCAGTTACCTGCGTGCTCCAGATTGACCTGTGCGCCATTAGCGAAGGTGTCGACTGACTCATTAAGGTTGCGCTGCCAGTTAGATGATGAAATTGCTGACTGTTGCTGCTGCGTACACCCAGCCAGCAATAACGCTGCTGCGATAATGGCTGTGTTCAAGTGAAATAACGTCATAACTAGCCCCCATCCCGTCAGCTCAGGGTAGACGAATCGCAAACCACGATGTGCCACTGCTGCCGACGCGGTTCGCTTGACTGCCGCATGCCGTTCTGTGCCGACTGCTTAGTATTATTGGAACCAAAGGGGGTGCGCACCATCATACAAGTAACCAAATAAGGGGGCGTTTATGCAAGTCCAAATTAACAGCGATAACGCTACTGCAGGCTCTGAGTAATTGTCTCAAGAGATCGGCGCTCGGATAGAGGCGTCCCTGAGCTCGATTTAGCCAGCAAATAACCCGGATTGAGGTCCATTTAAGCGACCTTGGGGGTGTCAAAGTCAAATGGACTTAAACACCCTTACTATTGAAGAACTGGGACGGTTGCACGATAAGCAAGATAAGTCCTGCTTCTCGGTCTTGGGCGCAATCTTTCGCTACTAGGTGCAAGGAGCCAGACATATTGTTGTCAAAAATCGATCCGGAGAAATTTCAAAGGCTTGGATCAGTCAAACTACGTCGGATCGGTGAAGCCGCGGTGCGCATGCGCTGGACGGCACCACTTGAAGGTGTGACAAGAATGAAATGGGCGGAATCGCGATGCTCACAGGCATAGGATTCACGATGTCCTTGTTTATCGCCAGTCTGGCATTTGACAGCCAGATCCTTATGGATACGGCCACTAGTTCGATATTAATCTCTTCGCTTGTTGCAATGCTGGTAGGTGCCGTATTGCTCCGGCTCAGCTCGCGCGAGAGTTCACTGCGAAAGATCAACAGCCCGGTTATGCATCAGATAGTGCACGGTAAAGTCGAGCGCAGGAGCGACGCACGGTGACAACGAAGAGCGGAATTCAACTTTCACTATTAACCATCACGGGTTGGCTGGTAAGCCTTTGTCTTATTTGTTCACCAGCTCTGCCAGCAGACGCTCAGACGACCAAGTCTGCTCAGAAACATGGATTTGTCATTTTAGACGGAAAGCAACTGTTTGTAATTCGCTCAAACCTTGGTCCATTTTCCGCGGAGGCTCGCGCCACTAATGTTGCAAATCGGCTAAAGAAGCTCTTAGCAGATCCTGATATCAACCCAGAATCTATCAGTGTCCTCAACGATAGCAACAGCACAGAGATTATTGCCGGTGAATTAATAATTACATCAGTTACTGATGCGGACGCAAAGGCAGCTGATCGCAATAGGCAACAGTTGGCCGAGGAGTTCGCCGGTTCCTTAAGGACTGCCATCGAGGCAAATAAAGCACAACAAAGCTTGAGTGGTGCTCTGGAAAATGCCAGGCCCTCTTACTTTGGCAAGTCCTTCATGAATTTGATGATGGATCCCCTGTCTCTCAAAATTATTACAGTGAGCCTTGGCGCATTGATAATTTCAATAGTGGGTTTGCTCATAAAGCGGTCGCTTGGTTCATTCGTGAAGGAAGCATCGCATCGTTATGCATCCCGCAAAATTGTTACCTTCATGGGCTACTTGCTCATCTTCATTCTTGCGCTTGTCGTATTCAAGGATGCATTGGGTAATCTGGCACTGATTGTAGGAGCCGCCACCGCTGGAGTCGCATTTGCCCTAAAGGATGTGATAACGAGCCTGGCGGGCTGGGTAGCAGTCACATTCGGCGACTTTTACAAAGTTGGCGATCGCATCCAGGTAGGTGGTATCAAAGGTGATGTCATTGATGTTGGCTTTGCGCGAACCACCTTAATGGAGCTGGGAGAGTGGGTGCAGGGAGATTTGTATACAGGCAGAATTGTCAGAATCGCCAACGGTTTCATTTTCAAGGAGCCCATGTTCAATTACTCTGGCGATTTTCCGTATCTATGGGATGAGATCACCATTCCGGTTAAGTATGGATCAGATCACAAGCTCGCCGACCTTCTGCTAAAAACCGTTGTGACAAAGGTTACCGAAGTCGACGTATCCAACGCGCAACAGCACTGGGAGAGAATTGAGAGAAAGTATCTTGTAGAGTCAGCGAGGATAGAACCTATGGTAACGATGGCGTTGAATGACAACTGGATTGAGTTTACCATTCGCTACATCGTTGCATTCAGGATGCGTCGCCTCACAAAAGACAGCCTGTTTCGAGGCATTATGCACGAGTTCGATAAAACGGAAGGCGCTGTAGAGTTAGCATCTGCCACATTCCAGTTAACAGACATTCCGCCTATCGATGTTCGCATTAAACAGTGCCGGAAAGAAACAAATGATGAGTAAACAGTTTTGACGAACTAGTAACACGCTGTAAATCGTGAGATAGCGATGCTCGACAAATCGAGATGGGCAGCCGGGGAGCATTGGGATACGGACTGTCCGCGGCAATCAGTCTAGGAGCACCGCATGTGGTGATACGGTTAGCCCAGCAACAACTGCGGTAGGGCTTATCCTAAGTGTGCTGTGTACGAGCACGCGAATCGTGTATTGCTGAGAATTATGCAAGTGCGGGATAGTTACCGCTCAGGTAATTCATGTTTTACGCTATCAGAAAGGAACGATATTTTCGCCGGTTCGTCGCAAAGGATGCCGATTCCTTTGGCGGCAGGAGGCCTATCACATGAAAAACAGATACTCAATTTTGCTAGCAGTTCTTTTCCTAGGACTTCCGCCTACTCCTGCAAGCGCACTGACGCTTGAGAAAATGGTCAAATATTATCTGGGATCTGGCGACAATACGGCTTTGACTCCTAACCAAAAGCTAATTGGCAGGAGTTTCGCTAATCGAGAGAAGCAGCTTTCCTCACGAATTGCCACTGATCACAAATCTGGTCACATTTCGAAGACCGAAGCTGAGAAATTACGATTCGAACTTACACGTTTACAAGACCAGTACCAGCGATATCGCGAATCAGACGGCGGATTCACCTATGGTGAAACGACCTTGCTTGTTCAGGACTTTCAAGAACTCACTAATCGACTCGATAAAGCAGTAGCGCGCGCCATGAAGACAGTGTCATTTGATGATATAAACCGCATTCAGGCACAGTTGCGTGATCGCTTAGAGATTGCTGTATTAGCTGGTAAGCTTTCGCGCGCCGAAGCGGACAGCTTACGATTCTCCCTGCGCTGGACCGATAAGTTGAAAGCCGAGCTGGCACAGCGCACTGGCTTCACGCGAGCCAATCATGAGGTGATTAGCTCCGCACTAAGTCGAGTGGAACGACGGCTGACCCGATGGAGTAATAATGATATCGCGGGATCAAGTCATGACCGGCTCTAGCCTGAACGATTTCTCCTCTGGCAGCTTGCCGAATCCTGACAAGACTCTATACCTGAAAGTTGTTGATGCAGGTCTCGTCATGGAGCCGCACCGTGAAAATACTGGTTCGGACGACAAAGACTCGATGGAGCCTCGCAATCTCATTGGTCGAAAGGGATTTCAGGAGATTGCAGGGACGGCATGATGGAACGGTTACATGAGTCCATAACTCGGCTGTTTTCAAACTATTGGTTCGTACCGGCCAGTATGAGCGCGTTCTGCATTGCCCTCGGGATCGCCATGCTTTACCTTGATTCTCATTTTTGGAATCAAGTCGACTTTCGCTGGTACTACATAAACAGCGCGGAGGGCGCTCGATCTCTGCTGTCCACGATTGCCGGATCGGTAATCACGGTTGCTGGAGTATCGTTCTCTGTTGTGATCGTCGCACTTACTGTCAGCGCGTCACAATATGGACCGCACATCTTGTCCAATCTGATGCGGGATCGTGGCAACCAAGCAGTATTAGGCCTATTTACAGGAACTTTTCTCTACTGCTTGATCGTCTTGCGCAGCGTGCATCGAACGGAGCAACCATTTGCAATGGATGTATCGATCATGGTTGCTGTACTGCTGGCGATCGTAAGTATTGGGGTTTTGATCTACTTCATCCACCATGTTTCCCAGATGCTGCGGCTCGAAAGCCTCGTCGGACGAGTTGTGGCAGATGTGCACATTGCAATTGATATGCTGTACCCAGAGCGAATGGGCTCCGCAGCCTCCGCCGAAAGAAGTTCTCCGCTCATTTTGAACCGCCAGAAACAACTGCCACTCACATGCATTAAGCGAGGCTATCTCCAGTCTCTACGCGACGATGAAACGGTTGCAACGGCATCGAAATTTGATGCCGTCATTGTTATGCGCAAGCAGCCGGGCGACTTCCTCATTCCGGGAGAAATGCTTGCAACGGCTGTCTTTTATAATGACCAAGATCTGCCGGGGTTGCAGCAAGCGATCAATGGAGTCATCGCCGTCGGGTCAACGCGAACCGTCTTTCAAGACGTCCGCTATCCGGCGATTCAACTAGTCGGTGTTGCAATGAAAGCGCTGTCCCCAGCAATCAACGACTTACTGACTGCCACCGTTTGCATAAATGAATTGGGTGCAGCGCTCAATGCAATGTTGGAAAGGCAATACCCCAACAAATATCGTACCGATGAGTCGAACCGTGTTCGATTAATAGCGCGGCCAACACCATTCCGTGAACTACTCGAACTAACGATTGGCCAACTGGTGCCTTATGCCTCGAATCATTTCATGACTTCGCAGCGCTTACTGGAAATTCTTATGACACTAGCTCAGGTGGCGCGCAGGCAGTTCGATCTGCAAAGCATCAAATTGCTTGCTGACGATATACTGATTGCTTCAGAGTCGGGGATGGTCAGGAAGCAGCACAAAACCAGACTGCGCACACTTCACGCCCATATAACGAACCGAGTAACACAGCGCACTCAGCAGCTCAGAAGCGCCGCATAAGCCGGGGCGCTACATGAACCCAACAAGAAGTGCCCTTCTTGCCGGAAGAGCGCCTCTAGTTGGGTTAAGCGATCGCATCGACAGTTGATAATCGCGAGTGATCTCATTTATTAGCCGGATTATGAGTTACAT
>Ga0163151_10009700_pt1 | contig 10377 bp, 8 predicted proteins | sample OliLakLV19MP5IB2_FD_145596 | JGI IMG/M metagenome (GOLD analysis project Ga0163151, IMG submission 145596) | Freshwater microbial mat bacterial communities from Lake Vanda, McMurdo Dry Valleys, Antarctica - Oligotrophic Lake LV.19.MP5.IB-2 | ecosystem: Environmental > Aquatic > Freshwater > Lake... | reverse complement strand
TCTCAATTACAGAGTAAGGAATGCGCGGACGGCGCAGCAATTCTTCCAGAGTAAGAGACTGTTTTATTGACTCGTCAAACTCCGACAGAGCAACATTCCAGTCCGCACTTGGATGAATACGGATCTTTTTCAATCGCTCAACTTCCACTTTAATTTCGGCATGTTTACTTATAAACAGCTCCCAGCGCCTGTCGTCGACCAGACCAACTTCGCGACCGAGCGGTGTTAGTCGCACATCCGCGTTGTCCTGGCGCAGTAACAAACGATACTCCGAACGGGAAGTCATCATTCGATACGGTTCGCCAAGCTCCTTTGTCACCAGATCATCCACCAGCGTTCCGGTATAACCGGATGAGCGTGCAAACGTGAACGGCTCCCGGTCAAGGGCGTAAAGGCCCGCGTTAAGTCCGGCAACCAGGCCCTGGGCCGCTGCTTCTTCATAACCACTGGTGCCCAGGATTTGACCAGCGGCAAAGAATCCACTCAGCTCTTTTGCCATTAATCCGTGTGTAAATTGAGTAGCTGGCAGGTAGTCGTATTCAACTGCATATGCCGGTCTCACCACTGCGGCATTTTCCAGCCCGGGCAAGGAATGAACAATCATGTTTTGCACATGGACGGGCAAGCTGGTCGAGCAGCCTTGCAAATAAATTTCGTACGTATGTCGACCTTCAGGCTCAAGGAAAAGCGAATGGCTTTCCTTGTCTGCAAAACGAACTACTTTGTCTTCAATGGACGGGCAGTATCGAGGACCAACACCATGGATCATCCCCGAGTACATAGGAGACTCGTGGAGATTGGCTCGGATGAGTTCGTGAGTTGCTTCAGTTGTGCGCGTCTGGTGACAGGGAAGTTGCTCAAGATGCGGGCGTTGATCGAGGAAAGAGAAATAATCATGCGGTTCATCGCCAGGCACTTCTGGCAGTTGCGACCAATCAATGGTCCGTCCATCCAAACGAGGGGGTGTCCCGGTCTTCAAACGTCCCATGGCAAATCCGAGAGACTTGAGATAGCTCGATAGACCGACGGCTGGAAACTCACCGGCACGTCCGGCCGGCTGCGTTTGTTTACCGATCCAGATTGTTCCTTCCAAGAAGGTTCCGGCAGTGAGCACGACAGCCTTGGCTGTTACCGTTTCTCCAAATCCCAGTTGTAGGCCGGTGACACGTTGACCGTCGGTCAAAAAGCAGGTGACCATGCCTTGCCGCAAAGTGATGTTCGGCTGGGCCTCAATGAAGTTCTTCATCCAGGCGCTGTACTCTCGCTTATCGGACTGAGCGCGCAAAGACTGCACTGCTGGTCCGCGGCTAGAGTTGAGCATTCGCATTTGAATGTAGGTGGCGTCGGCAGCAATTCCCATGACGCCGCCAAGAGCGTCTACTTCTTTCACCAGCTGCGACTTGCCTGGGCCACCGACTGCTGGATTGCAAGGCATCGCCCCGATAGTGTCTATGTTTACGGCCAGCATCAAGACCTTGCATCCGAGTTTGGCAGCTGCATGCGCCGCTTCGATGCCAGCGTGTCCGCCGCCAACAACAATGACGTCATAATCCAAAGCCATAAACAAACGCTCCTGAGGAAGCCAATCGGCTATTCCTTAATACGCTGCCGCAAAAGTAGAAGGAATAGCTGATAATAGCAAATATTGGCAACCTGAGCAAAACCACTGCTAGATTGCACATTTGACGGTTACGACCGACGTTTGTTACAAGGGATGTGGCGGCGTGGCTGCGCAAAGGCAAGTTTAGGAGATCCAATGGTAGCTGTGAACAAAATCGCGATCGCATGTCTGGCAACCGCTGGAAGCATTTTTTTGCTCTCAAGTGACGCGTCAAATGCTGGTCCTGCAGACAAAACAACTATCGTTACTCAAGTCAGTTCCAAAACCAAAGTAGAAAAGACTTCAGCAACCGTTGCTGCGACAAAGACCGTAATAAAGCCGTCCAAAACACAGGTAGCCAAGCCCACCACAAAGGGCGGAGCAGCAAAAACTGCAGTCAAAGCAGCAACGCCTGGACCGGCGAAAGAAAAGCTCAGCTACGACGGTAAGCCGGTTTTAAGCCCCAGTGGATACTTTGGCGCAGCAGCCATGGGTTACGCCTCAGCCAAAGCCGCGCCGGAAGTTATGGCTCGGCTCTTTTGTTACTGCGGTTGCGACGTGTCCGATAGCCACAGTTGGCTAATTGACTGCTTTACCTCCGATCACGGCAAAGACTGCCACATCTGCCAAGAAGAGGCTGTCCTGGCCTTGCGGCTTCATCGCGACGGCGCCAGCATGACTGAAATCCAACAGCGCATAGATCAGGATTTCAGCAAGCACTACCCGTTCGAAGAACCGACTGCCACGTACAAAAAGTACAAGGAAAACCGCCTCTGGACCAAAGCTGAAAGCCCTGCTCCCAGCGGCGTCAAACCGCAGACAGCTGGGCCAGAGCCAGCCACTACTGGCAGTGCCGCAGGCAAGCCGCCGAAAGTAAAAGAGGGGTTCTCGGTTGGCACCTGCTGCAAGGGTGAGCACGAAGAGCCGAAGAAAAAATAGAGGCCACCATATTCGGTGCTCTGCAGTTACACGAAGTCAAGCATATGACTGAAAAAGTGTTGGCTTACTGTCGCAGGTTTCCAAGCAGCAAAAATATCTCTGTTTTTTCCATTTTGGTATTCCATTCGATATATTTCGTTGCTAAAATTGGTTAACCTTCACCAAATTCATTAACGAAAGAGAGGCACGGCATGAGCATTTCCGTGGCGGCATCTTCTGTACTTCCCACGAACTGGACCATCGTTTTTGACGATGCTTGTCCTGTGGTGCATAAACTCGGCTGGCTGATTCGCCAATGGGATCGCGACGGAGTATTCAGTTACGTTGGCCAAGGGATAGAGGACGGCAAAAATGCAGCGCTTCTCGACAGGCTAAACGAAACGCCCTGGAGCTTGATGCTCGTCGATCGAGACGGTCAGGCCTGGCACGGTCCGGAAGCCATTCCCTTTATCCTCAAAAATTTGCCGTCTGGCAAGATTGCTGCAGTCACCTACACAATCCCAGGAACCATGTGGCTTACACGAAAGCTCTACCTGATGGTGTCACGCAATCGGCAGTATTTTAACGACGAGACTTCGACTTCCACTGGGAAAACAGATTGCCTGAGGGCGTAGTTTCCAGTTGGTGGAATTTATGACGCAATGAGTGAACAGAACCTGTCGGCGCTGTAACTTGTCGCCGGCGCGCCGGCGCTACCGTCATTCCAACGATCGATGGTATTACTCCATCGTCTGACCCTACTGGTATGTCTGACGGTCCAGCATAAGCATGGATCTCGCTGACTACATCAATAGGGCTAAAAGTGTTGCAACCGCATGTGGTGCACAAACTACTTTTGTGCGACACAATGAACTGGCATCTGGTGCAAACTTTGTATGTCATTACGGATTCCTGCTCGGCTGGTTCATTTCGAGTACCCGACTCGCGCCACAAACATAACAATATGCGATATCGTTGTCAGCAACTTTCGCTCTAGAACTTGATCAATTCGAAACAAATAATCTTAGCGCTGCAGTCAGTGAGCCACAAGCTTGGAGACCATCTTATCAAGATTGGCTCTGTGTGACCCTTTTATCAAAACACAGGCATCGTCAGTCATACGCGTTCGCAGCTCGCGTTCAGCCTCTGCCTGATCCTGACAGGCAATGACCTCGAAGGCCGCTCCCTGAGCCCCGTCAGCGATATGTCGTGCCATCCGCCCTACTGTCATCAGGGCGAAAAGTTCCTTATCTTTGAGCCAGGTACCGATCTCTCTGTGCAACTGCTGCTCGGTTGGACCAAGTTCCGCCAGTTCTCCAAGCACAACTATCTTGCGCTTCTGCGGGAAAGCCCGCCGATCCAGCAACGCGGTGATGCTCGCCTTAACCGAATCCGGATTGGCATTGTACGTCTCGTCCAGAATCGTGGTCCCATTACTGGTGACTAAACGATTGCCGCGCCCGCCAACGGTTTCAAACTGCTTTAGTCCAACGGCAATCGTAGCCTCGCTTAAGCCGTTATGTTTTGCGGCCTGAATAACACACCAGGCATCTTCGAGCAGCGGACGTCCATGGGCGTTGAGTTCAAACTCGATGTCCGACCCTGAGACTTTGAAAATGGTTGATGTGGAACTGACGCTGACCACTTGAATGTCGTCTTCCATGCAACAAACAGTCGCTCCGCTCCAGGCGTCTTGAAGAGCCTCCATTAGCACTTCCGTTGGTTGTCCGATGATTGCCAGTCCGCGCTGCTTATCCATGTAATGAAAGATCTCGCATTTAGCCTTGGCGATATTTTCCACACTCCCGAGAAGCTCAAGATGAGCAGTGCCCGCATTGGTGATGATCGCCACGTCCGGAAGGGCGCACTTAGCCAGTTGATCGATCTGTTCAAGCCCACGCATAGCCATTTCCACTATCAATGCCTGAGTATCATCCGGCATGGCCAGCAGCGTTTTCGGCACGCCGAACTCATTATTTTCGTTCTGTGCGGACTTGTGACATCTCAGAGTTTGACAAAACACGGCCGCTGCCATCTCTTTAGTCGTTGTTTTGCCCGATGAGCCGGTGACGCCAACAACGAAGGGACTGATGCGCTTCCTCCAGTTTCTTGCCAATATCTGATAGGCCTGCAAGGTGTCGTCAACTGCAATTAAAGGAAATTGAGGATTGCCAATTGAATAGCCTTGACGCTCGGCCACTATTGCCCCGATTGCTCCGGAAGCAAATGCATCGCCGAGAAAATCATGGCCGTCAAAGCGCTCCCCACAGAGCGCCAAATACCACATGTCTTCGTTGAGCAGACGGGTATCGGTGCAGATTTGGCCCACTCGGTCGCTCATCAAACCAGCTGCCAGCCGCCCGGCCGTCACATCCATAATCTCTTCACCGGTATACTCGGCAGTCATCACTTCTCCTTCGGGCTCATTGGATCACATCACACCAGGCTGCCTCTGGTTACAGGCAGGTCAGTTAAAGCGCGTTGCAGTAGGGCTGCGACGCTGTCGATCGATCTAAGCATAGTTATATCCGTAGACGATCACCTGCCGGACTTAAAAGACGTTTTGCAATGCCTTGCTTTGCAGACGCTTGGACTCGATCGATCGCTTCGCAGTAATAATTGTTTTATGCGCCCGATGTGGAATGCCGGAAGCTGACCTTCAGCGGTTTTTGAAAGCACTTCGCCAGTGACCATCCTGCAGCTGGTAAAAATTCCTAACGGTGGTCGCGTCATGGGCGCAAACGACACGGTGCAAAACAGTCGCGAAATCGCGAACTGGTGATGTCAATTCGCAACTGAGCATATCGAAGTCTACAGGCTGCTATGCTGACCCTCGTTCGCTTTCGTATGGACCGGGTGCGCCTATTCAGGGGTCAAAAATGACGATGCAAATTATCCTCGGAGACAAGAATCCCGAGTTAATAAAAGCTTGGGAGGGCGAATTCCTCGGTGTGGAAAATGTAACTGTCCGGGGGGGGAATATTCTTTTGACCAAAGCAGACGCTCTTGTCAGTCCGGCAAATAGTTTCGGCTTCATGGATGGTGGATTGGATTGGAGTATCAGTGACATGTTTGAGAGGAAAATCCAAGCCACCGTTCAAAAGGCCATCCGTGATAAGCACGCCGGTGAGCTACTTGTTGGCAATGCCGAAATCGTACCAACCGGTCAAGAACGCTTCCCCTATTTGGTCTGCGCACCGACAATGCGCGTGCCGCAGAATGTAGCCGATACTGTAAACGCTTTCTTGGCGATGCGCGCCACGCTCTTGGCCCTCAAAAAATTCAATTCAGCAAATGCTGGAACCATCCGATCAGTTGCCATACCTGGTTTATGTACGGGCATCGGCAAGGTTCCCTTTCAACGCTGCGCTCGACAGATGAGGGCCGCGTACGACCAGGTTCTCGGTAGCTTATCCAACAACTACGCCTCATTGTCAGAGGCCATCCTCGAGGAAAAGCGCTACAAGCAGTGATAGCTCACAGCTTGAGTAATTAGCCGCATGGCTGGCTCGCCACAGACTAAACGACCGCCGGTCACGCCAGCAGATAGAAAATTGTCAGGAAAAATTTGCAGCAAGCAGGCCGAACGATTCTTACTTGGCTGCTACCGCTGGCTCTCTATGCTCTATCGAAAACGGTGCATTCACCGTCTCCTGGACCGAAGGCTTACTTATTTCAACTGTCTTAGTGCGTTCACTCATTGCTTTGGAAAGCAGTCTGCTAGCGAAGTTGCTCCGGGTCACGGTCGGCTTATCACAAGTCATGTGCGTCCTCCAACTATCTCGATAACAGGCGCGACTGCCAGCCTTACAGCTTGCAGTCGCTTTACATCGGGCTAAACTTACCCGCGCCAACGCCTTGATCTGATACTAATGCAACTTCAATATGTTGGCAACCCGCTTGATTACTTGTTAATAGCAATTAAGCCTTCGCGCACTCGATATAATTGCCGGAACAAGCTTTGGGATAGCCGGTGACAAGCGAATTGACCTCCAACATAACCAACCAATTGAAAGACCTGATGCGCGGGCGGTCTGCAGCATCTGCGTGGCGCGAACGCCGTCATCTACTGGATACGCGCGACCTGACGAAAGAGGAGCTCGACTTATTCATTGAGACAGCTGCTCTCTTCAAGCGAGCACATGAGCATGAACCACCTCTAACCTTGCTCACCGGAATAACGGTAGCCAACATCTTCTACGAAAATTCAACGCGCACGCGCAGCAGTTTCGAGATTGCCGCCCGGCGACTAGGTGCCGATGTAATCAATTTAGATACTAAAGCTTCGTCAGTTACCAAAGGCGAGACTATTGTGGATACAGCTCGCCAACTCGTTTCCATGCGCGTTGGCGCAGTGGTGCAACGTCATAGTGCTGCTGGCAGCGCACATCTTGTTGCCCGTGAGCTCGGTCGCAGTGTTCAAGTAATCAATGCCGGAGATGGGTGGCATGCGCATCCCACCCAAGGCCTGCTTGATCTCTTTACCATGACTGAGGTCCGTCCAAATCTTGAAGGAGCAAAAGTCGCCATCATAGGCGACATCACTCATAGCCGCGTGGCTCGCTCAAACATCTGGCTGCTCAAAACGCGTGGCGCGCACGTCCATGTGGCTGGGCCTCCGACGTTGATTCCGCCGGCCATGGAGCAAATGGGTGTCACAGTTCACCAACAGCTAGAACCGGCAATTGAAAACGCGGACTTCATAATTATGTTGAGGCTGCAGCTGGAGCGCCAGGCCCAGGGATTGGTGCCAAGTATTGGCGAGTACCGCCGCCTCTATCGACTGGATCATACGCGTCTAAAGATTGCTCAAGCGAGCGTAAAAGTCCTGCACCCAGGTCCGGTAAATCGAGGAATTGAATTGACAGATGAGCTGGTCGACGATCCCTACTATTCATTGATTACGACACAAATAACCAACGGCGTCGCGACAAGAATGGCAGCGTTGTATCTATTGATGGCGGACCAGGCAATATGAACGAATCGATACTATTTAAAGGCGCCACCGTCATCGATCCCACGTCCGGTTTCGAAGGGCAGCAAGACGTTCGTGTCAAAGATGGCATTGTCGCTGCAATGCATGCCAACCTGACAGCCGACGAAGCCGACACTGTAATTGCGGCACGGGGGCTTTGGCTGACTCCCGGGCTCATCGACATGCATACGCACTTGCGCGATCTCGGACAAAAAGATAAGGAAGATTTGGAGAGCGGGACAAAAGCCGCAGCCGCAGGTGGATTCACTACAGTAGTAGCAATGGCCAATACTGACCCGCCAGTCGATAACAGTTCAACGCTGGCTGTGCTTCTGGCGCGGATTCAAGAGCGCGCGGTAATTGAAGTGTTGCCGATAGCCAGTGTGACAAAAGGTCTGCAAGGTGCTGAACTGACGAACATGGTCGAACTATCAGACATGGGAGCAGTGGCCTTCTCAGATGACGGTATGTGCATCGCCAATCTAGCGGTCCTCCGACGAGCGCTGGAGTACGCGCGCCTGACCGGACGACGCATCATTTCCCACGCCGAAGACAAGGATCTTTCCGTCGGCGGCTCTCTTCAAGAATGTTGCGGAACTTCGTCTTATGGAATAAAAGGAATTCCATCCGCCTCGGAAACCGCGGCCGTTGCCAGAGAAATTGAAATCGTTCGTTTGACGAATGCCCCTTATCATTTCACGCACATTTCCTGTGCAGCTTCCGTACAATTGATTGACAGAGCAAAACAAGACGGTCTCCCGATTACCGCTGACGTAACGCCTCATCATCTAGCATTGTCGGTAGATGACATTGAGCCTTTTGATAGCAACTACAAAATGAAGCCACCACTTCGTCTGCAATCCGACCAGGCAGCTTTAGTTGCCGGACTTAAAGACGGCACCATAGATGCCATAGCTACTGACCATGCACCTCATACGCGGATGGAAAAGGAAACGGTGTTGGAAGATGCGGCTGTCGGTGTTATCGGGTTGGAGACCGCGTTTTCCATTTGCTACGAAAAACTGGTCGCATCTGGTGCCTTGAAACCGAGCCATCTGGTCGAACTTTTCACAACGAAACCGGCACAGATACTGAGCTTGCCGCTTCCTACACTCAAAGTAGGATTGCCGGCCAACATTACACTTATTGATCCAGGGCACCGCTGGGCGTACGATCCACGCTCTGGCGCATCCAAAAGTCACAATAGTCCCTTTGCCGGACGACTGATGACCGGCAAGGCAATCCTGACTGTATTTCGTGGAAAGATCGTTTACCGCGATGACACATATTTATCCTCGCGTAATAACGGAGCTTAGGAGGCACCATGTCCAACCATAACAATTATCTGTCGGGAAAGAAAATCGATCCGCCAGCTATCGGCAAGGACCTGACTATTACGCAACTGATTGACGAAACTTTCCTGGCATATAATGCCGGACGCCTGCGCGAGGCTTGCCGCCTATATACCGGGCGAATGCTTGAAGATGATGTAACAGTCGGACTGAGCCTGACAGGCGCTTTGACCCCAGCCGGGCTTGGACGCTCGTCCTTGATTCCGCTTATCGAAGCCGGTTTCGTGGACTGGATTGTCAGCACCGGGGCAAATCTCTATCATGACACGCACTTCGGCATCGGCTGCTCATTGCACCAGGGAAGCCATCACTGGGACGATCGCGAGCTTCGCGAGCAGGAAGTGATCCGCATCTACGATATAGTCTTTGACTACGACGTTTTGCTCAGCACTGATAAATTCTTTCGTGAAATCATGGCTGCGCCAGAGTTTCAGAAAGAGATGTCCACTGCCGAGTTTCACTATCTCTGCGGCAAATATGTGGCAGAACGCGAGAAGCTTCTCGGACTAAAAACCTCAACTCTGATTGCAACCGCCTACCGATGCGGCGTTCCGGTATACACGTCCTCACCGGGCGATAGCTCAATTGGCATGAACATCGCAGCGCTGGCGCTTTTCGGCAAAGGACCGCGCATTGACATTACCGCTGATGTGAACGAGACAGCGGCAATTGTGCTTGGCGCTAAGCGCTCGGGCGGCAAGAGTGGCGTTTTGATTATGGGCGGTGGTTCACCCAAGAACTTTATCCTTCAAACCGAACCACAGATCCAGGAAGTACTCGGAATCAAAGAAAAGGGACACGACTTCTTCTTGCAGATAACGGATGCTCGTCCTGATACCGGCGGTCTGTCAGGAGCCACGCCAGCGGAAGCTGTATCGTGGGGTAAGGTCGACCCTGACGCACTTAAAGATACTGTTGTCTGCTATGTAGATACGACAATTGCCCTGCCAATCATGACTGCCTATGCGATGGCCAATCATGCACCGCGCAAGCTCAAACGTTTGTATGATCAACGCACGGAACTAATGGACAAGCTCAAGAAAGAGCACGAGGCGGCGGTCGCAGTATAGTGGCACGCGGTATCCTGCTGGAGCATTTGACTTGGATTGAGGCAGAAAGTGTGCTCAAAGCAGACACAATTGTCGTGATCCCGTTAGGTGCTGCGACCAAAGAGCACGGACCGCATTTGAAATTGAACAACGATTTTCAGATTGCCGAGTTCTTGAAGGAGCATGTTCTGGAGCATGAAGACGTAGTGATGGCGCCGACAGTGTCTTATTGCTACTACCCTGCTTTCGTCGAGTATCCAGGCTCAGTCAGCCTGGACTTGGACACGGCAGCCGATACCATTTTTCAAATTTGCAGCAGCTTCGCTAGATTCGGTCCTCAACGTTTCTACGTGATAAACACTGGCGTGTCGACGCTCAAACCTCTGCTAATTGCAGCACAGCGATTGAAAGAGCTTAAGGTGCTTCTCCACTATACAAATTTGGAGGAAAAAATAGCCCCGGCAGCCAACCAGGTTAAGGAAC
>Ga0163151_10009699_pt1 | contig 10378 bp, 11 predicted proteins | sample OliLakLV19MP5IB2_FD_145596 | JGI IMG/M metagenome (GOLD analysis project Ga0163151, IMG submission 145596) | Freshwater microbial mat bacterial communities from Lake Vanda, McMurdo Dry Valleys, Antarctica - Oligotrophic Lake LV.19.MP5.IB-2 | ecosystem: Environmental > Aquatic > Freshwater >... | reverse complement strand
CTTCGTCAACGGCGCTTCCATTCCCAAACGACCGCAACCCGTGGTTTGGATCAACCGGCCCAAGAATTCGGCCTCCACAATTGCCCCAGGATCGTCGCAGCCGAGCCTGCCCATACCGCAGGCTACCGAAAGTTCGCGGCTAACTGGCCAAACCGGGTCCGCTCTCTTCCAATTGCTCCCTAAACTCCAACCCTCGGTGTCTCACCCGTGTTGACACGTTCCGATCAGACGCGCTGCCTTGGGTGGCGAAGCCGGAACGAAGTCGCCCTCGCAATGACGGCGGTGGCCAACTTAGACGCCGCCCGTCGCCACTCGGGGGATCTGATGGGCCCGATTCCTCGCCCGGCCGCCCTACTATGCCGCGGACATGAGCACGCCTCGGGAGGGCTCGCAGGCCGTCCCCACGATCTACCTTATCGCCGGCGCGAATGGTGCGGGCAAGACGACGTTCGCTCGAGAGTTCCTGCCCAAGGAAGTGAACTGCCTGCGGTTCATGAATGCGGATGAGGTGGCTCGCGGCCTCTCTCCTTTTGCCCCGGAGGCGGCGACCATTCGGGCCGGTCGGGTCTTGATCGGCGAAATCCGGGCGGCGCTCAGATCCCGTGAGTCGTTCGGATGGGAGTCGACCCTTGCCGGCCGCAGCCACGCTCCGATCCTTGCGAACGCAAGGCGAGACGGCTACGAGGTCGAACTCCACTATCTCTGCGTTCCCTCGCCCCCTCGTCTGTATCGATCGCGTTTCCCAGCGCGTGGTGGGCACCACGTGCCCGCGGTGGACATCCGGCGCCGATTCCACCGAGGCCTCGTGAACCTGGTCGACATCTACCTGCCTCTTGCGGATCGGTGGACGATTTGGGATGCCAGCACGATGAGGCCCCGGGCGGTTCTCGATTCTGCGCAAGGCAACACCGTGGACCTGCGCTCTATACTTCACTCGTGATGCGAGTTATCGCGCTGCCCCCCCCCATCCCCATGAAGGATCTCTCTGATCACGCCCGCCGCGCCATGCGCGCGTTTGCGCGGGTTCACAAGATGCTGGAAGCGAAGGCTGCGGCTGAGCAGGCGAAGGTGGTCAAGCGGCCTCGCCGCGCGGCGTAGGGCGGCACGCCTCGCAGGCGAGGCACCTGATTGCGTCGACGAATACGCCCGCCGGTCGCCACATTAGACTCCGCCCCTCGAATGCCCACTCCTGGTGCCATTCCGCTTCCCCTCAAGTGGGCGAAGCGGATCACCGCGGAACTTGAACGCTCCGGGGTTGTCCGGAAGATCAGCCGAGCCGATAGTTCGCTCGACTGGCTTCGGTTCGCGGCGAGGGACAACGAGGAGATGGCGGCCACTCCCGGCCAAACGCGGATGTTCCGCTTCGTGCAGACCGAATAGAGGTGTCGGCTTGAGCCCGGGGCCACCGCCACCGGTGAGATAATCTGTCCGCGGAGATACACCCACGAAGCAGGCCAGACACAACATCCTCGACACGCCCCTCTACAAGGGGAGTGATGTCGCGCGGTACGTCGACGCGCCGACCGCGACCGTGCTGCGGTGGTTCTTTGGGCGATCGGGCAGCGGGCGATCGCTGGCCGCCGCGCACCCGAAGGACCGAGAGTTGTCGTTTACGAACCTGGTCGAGACGTACGTCCTTCTTGCGCTGCGGAAGGAGTACAGGATGTCGTTGCAGGGGATCAGGCGGGCCCTTATCTACCTGGAAGACGAGCTGAAGACGCCGCATCCGCTCACCGACCGACGGTTGAAGACGGACAAGGTTCGGCTCTATTTCGACGACAGCACGCTTATCGACGTGTCCAGCCACGGCCAAACTGCGATTCGCGACGTGATTGGTCCGCACCTCGAACGTATTGAGTGGGACAGGGCCGGGAGCTTGCTGCGCCTTTGGCCGACAACCCGGCCCTCGGACTCGCTGTCGCCCCAGCCCAAGACGGTTGCGATTGACCCCCGCGTGAGTCTTGGCCGCCCCACGCTTGGGGATACCGGCGTGCGGACGGCGATCATCGTTCAGCGTTTTAGGGGTGGGGATAGTCTGCAGGCCTTGGCCCGCGACTATGAGCGGTCCATTGGGGAAATCGAGGAAGCCGTCCGGTTCGAGACCCGCGCCGCCTAGCGTCGTCTTCTTCCTCGATGAGGGGTTGGGGCGATATGAGGTGGCACAGGCCCTTCGAGTTGCTGGCTACGAGGTCAAGGCTCACTTCGAGGAGTTCGAGCCCGGGACCCCGGATGAGGAGTGGCTACCTCGGGTCGGCGAGCGTGGATATCTGGTCCTGTCGAAGGATGACGCGATCCGCCTCAATCACGGACAGAGGCGGATTCTGTTGGAGGCCAATGTCCGCGCTTTCTTCCAGGGGCGCGCCGACGCATCGGGCTCCGCCATGGCCGCCGCCTTCTTAAACGCCGCCCCACGAATGCTGCGGATGGCCAAGGCTGAGTCTCGGGCCTTGATCGCGCGGGTACACGCGGATGGCGCCGTCACGATGATCGAGCGGGCGCGGAGGAGGATGCGCGTCCGGGGTTAAGGCGCCGTCGGGCTGTGGCCGGCTGATCCGCGCAGGCGCACGGTCACGCGCGCCCTATGGAAGTCTGTGGCTCTGCGGAAGGCCCGAGCGCTCTCAGGGCACGTCCGACTTCGTCGAAGTCGGCGTTCTTTGATCCGAAGGCTGTTGGGTGCCTGATCACCACGAAATCAGTGGGGCCATGCGATGCCCAAAGCGCCCCTCCGGCACCCGGTTCTTTGAAAACGACGCCGGCGATGTCCTGCCATGTTTTCACTTTCAACAGGCCCAGAAAGACCACCGCACGCGGCGCGGTTTGCCTGATGGTCTCGCGGAGAAGGCATGTGCGCTTCTGGACGAAGTTGGCTTGGTACGCGTCGCGGGTTTCGAGTTCTGGCATCTCCAGGTTCGCGTAGATCCACTGGCGCAGGTTTCGAGACGGCAGGGGCATGAGTTCCGCGATGAGAGTTGAGCCTCCGTTCTGACCCAGGGAATCCGCTTGGAAGCGGCGAACGCTCTCCGTGTTGGGCTCGCGGCCCTCGAGGGCCAGAGCGACGCACGCGAGCTTGCCAAGTGTGGGCTGGATTCGCGGGGACTCTCCGTGCCATCTGCGTTCGTCAATGGACTTGCAGTATTCCCGGAGATCGGCGAATGCGCCAGACCCTTGATTTGCCCAGGCGGAGAGGCGACGATCGAGCTCCTTGAGATCCTTACCGCCGCCTTGTTCAAGACCTACGAACCAGATGCTGGCGCTCGGCGACCCAAAGCCGACGAACCTCTCCATGTATTTGCGGAGAAGCTCTGGTTCGATCACCTGTGGATGCTCGATCATCGGTGGATGCTAGGTCTTTTGCACCACGACCGAGGACGAGTGCGCCCACGGCCAAATTCGCCGCGCCGGCGCGTCGTTCCGATTCCCACGTAGCGAGTGCGCGGCTCGCATCGACGAAGCAACCTCGCCGTCGAAGGCGTCGCGAGCGGCAAGGGCCTCCTTTACAAAGCGACCTCGATCCGAGGTCAACGCCCCGTGATTGCGCCCCGACACAGCCTCCATCCGAGACACGTCGAGGAACACGAGTGCTTGGGCGGAGGCGATCGACAGCCTCATCCGTAGGAGGCGGGCGGGCGCGACCGCCCGATGGAGGGTTGATCGACATTCCAAAGTTCCGCAGCCGCGCTATGCTCCGCCGTCGAGTTCGTGCACCCGTCAGATGCGCGTAAAAGGGGGCAAGCGTGGCGGTTCCTGACTTCCAGTCGTTGATGCTTCCGTTGCTGCGAATCGCTAGCGACGCTAAGGCGCACCCGCTTTCGGAGGCCCGCACGCGCCTGGCGGCCGAGTTCAACCTCACCCAGGCCGAGCAGGATGAGCTGTTCCCCAGCGGCCGCCAGTCGCGCTTCTCCAACCGCGTCGCGTGGGCCAAGGTCTACTTGGAGGCCGCCGGCCTAATCGACTCGCCTCAGCGTGGCCACTTTCTGCTCACTCCCCGCGGGCACGAGGTCCTCAAGGCGCCGCCGGCGCGGATCGACATCAAGTTCCTCGCGAAATACCCGGAGTTCGTCGAGTTCCGAAAGCCAAAGCGAGAGACCCAGGAGCAATCCATACCGACCGCTCCGGAGGCCGCGGGCACCGAGACACCCGAGGAAGCGCTGGAGGCAGCTCACGCCATGATTGAAGCAAGCCTCGCCTCCGAGATTCTCGCTCGGGTCAAGGCGGGCTCCCCCGCCTTCTTTGAGCGTCTCGTCGTGGAGCTCCTCTTGAAGATGGGCTACGGGGGCTCCCGAGCCGACGCCGGCCAGGCCATCGGCAAGGGTGGCGATGAGGGCATCGATGGAGTGATCAGCGAGGATCGTCTCGGCCTCGACATCGTCTATCTGCAGGCCAAGAGGTGGGAGGGTTCCGTGGGCCGGCCGGAGATCCAGAAATTCGTCGGAGCCCTCCACGGCAAGCGCGCGAAGAAGGGCGTCTTCATCACCACCGGTACGTTCACCGGCGAGGCGATGGCATATGTCGAGCACATCGACCCCAAGGTAGTGCTCATTGACGGCCGACGAGTTGCCGAGCTCATGGTCGACTTCGAAGTCGGGGTGACGACGATCCGGACTTTCCACGTCAAGCGGGTGGACTCGGACTACTTCGAGGAGGCGTGAGCCTCACATGGCGCACCGGACGGCCGTGTATTCGAGGGATGCGGGTGACGGTCGGCGCCATCGTGGGTCTGTTGGCGACTGGCCAAACGCACGACGAGATCCTTGCGGCCTATCCCTACATTGAACGCGAGGACATTCAGGCCGCTCTCGCTTTTGCTGCCTGGCGCTCCGAAGAGGTCGACCTACCGCTCAAGGCGTCGTGAAGATTCTCGTCGACATGAACCTCACGCCTCAGTGCGGGGTTCCTTGTTGGCCGGCCTCGGGCCAGCGCGGAGCCTCCCCTCGGGGGACGAGCGATGCGCCCGACTGGCGATGAGCCGAAGGGCTCGAATATCGGGAATATTCGAGCTCCTGAGCGAAGAAGTCCAGGCGGGATGCAGCGTTCGAGCCCCAAGGGCTGGCTTCGCGCTCGAATGCCGGCCACTTTCACCACGGGCTGCTGGGTTCACTCGCGACGCCGACTTGGCCGTCGCGGTGCGCACCGACGCTGAGGCCGAGGCTTTAATTCATCGCCTCCGCTCAAGCGGATTCCTGATTCAGACGGTGGTGGAGCAGGAAGCGGTCGGACGCCCTGCCACGGTGAGGCTCGCCTTCTCCCCGCAGGCTCAGACGCCCGTAGTGGATCTTCTGTTCGCCTCCTCCGGGATCGAGACCGAGATTGTCGCCGCGGCGGAGACTCTCGAACTCCCGCCCGCCCTGAGCATGCGAGTGGCGCGGGTCGGCCATCTCATCGCGTTGAAAGTCCTTTCGCGCGACGACCTTCGCCGGCCTCAGGACCTTGTCGACCTCAGAGCGCTCTTGCGCGTTGCGACTTCCGACGAGTTGATCAGGGCGAGGCAGTCCCTCGCTCCGATTGCCGCTCGGGGCTACAGCCGAGGCCGGAAAGTCGAGGGCGAGATGAGGCGTCTCGAGTCTCAGGTCTAGCAGCCCGTGGCGAAAGTCCCTCCGCGCCGAAAGCGGATCTTTTCCGCAGAGCTCTGCGTTGCCAAACCTTGAAATACTCCCGGTATTCCTGCGGTCTGACGCCTTGATCTGACGAAAAATCTCTCGCTTTCGCTCGCGGTCGACTTTCACCACGGACTGCTAGCGTCCGTTTAGACTCCGCCCCTCGAATGCCTACTCCTGCTGCTATTCCTCTTCCCCTTAAGTGGGCGAAGGTCATTGATCAGACGCGCTGCATCGGGTGCCATGCTTGCTCTACCGCCTGTAAGTCGGAGAACGAGGTCCCTCTTTCCGTTCACCGCACCTACGTGAAGAACGTCGATATTGGCGTTTTTCCTACGGCCCGTCGCGCGTTTCAGGTCACTCGGTGCAATCAGTGCGAGAACCCTCCTTGTGTCACCGCCTGTCCTACTTCCGCGATGTTTCAGCGGAAGGATGGGATCGTGGACTTCGACAAGGACTGGTGCATCGGGTGCAAGGCCTGCATCGCGGCTTGTCCTTACGATGCGATCTTCATCAATCCTGAGGATCACACCGCCGAGAAGTGCAACATGTGCGCGCATCGGCTCGAGGTCGGGCTGGAGCCGGCCTGTGTCGTGGTTTGTCCTACTCAGGCGATTCTGGTCGGCGACATGAATGATCCTGCTTCCAAGGTGGCGGGGATCATCAACCGTGAGGTGGTGGCGGTGCGGCGGCCGGAGAAGGACACTCGTCCGAAGCTCTTCTATAAGGGGGCTCATGCGGCGACCCTCGACCCTCTGGCGGCGCGGCGGCCTGAGGGTGGGATCTTCATGTGGAGTGAGCAGGTCGGGCGGCTGGAAGGGAAGATCACCGGGGGAGTGGTGCAGCGAGCCACGTCGTCCGCGGCGGCCGTGCTTTCCTACGACATTCCCCACAACCGGCCCTGGGACTTTCGGGTGTCGGCCTACACGTGGACCAAGGGGATCGCGGCGGGCGTGTATCTCGTCGCGGCGTTGCTGGTGCTTCGCGGTGACCTTGCCGCCACCACGGCGCTGTGGGAGATTGGCGTGCCCGTGATCTGCGGGATCTTCCTCGGGCTCACCGGGGCGCTGCTCGTTTGGGATCTGAAGCAGCCCACTCGCTTTTACTACCTCTTCGTGCGGCCGCAGTGGAAAAGCTGGCTGGTGCGCGGCGCCGTGATCATCACCGCCTACGGCGCTCTTCTGGCCCTTCACTTCTTCTTTGGCGGGATGGGGAATGACGGGGCCACCCGGGTTTTGACCATCGCCGGCATTCCCCTGGCCGGGCTTACCGCCGTCTACACCGCCTACCTCTTCGCCCAGGCGAAGGCTCGCGATCTCTGGCAGAACCCGCTGCTGCCCGCGCACTTCGTGGTGCAGGCGTTCGTGGCCGGGGCTTCGGTGCTGGCTCTGGCGGCGCCGGGGCTCGAGACGGTGGCTTCGCTGGTTGCGGGGGCCACGGTGGTTCACCTTCTTCTGGTTTTGGGCGATGTCACTCTCACCCACAGCACCGCGCACGCCCGGATGGCCGCCCACGAGATCACGCATGGCGAGTTTCAGCCCTTCTTCGTGGCCGCGGTGGTTCTCTCCCTGGTGGGCGTGGCGACGCCGTGGGTCGGCATGTTCGGCGCGGCTTGCGCCCTCTTCGGTCTTCTCGCCTGGGAACATGCCCACGTCCAGGCCGGCCAATCGGTACCTCTGGCATGAGCGCCAAACGACTTCCCATCGACGTGGACCACTCCGCGGTGAACGCCTTCAAGGACGAGACCGCGGGCCGCAAGGAGACCTTCTACCCGGGGCCCAGCGGTACCGACCTCGCTGCGTTCCCGCCGAAGGAACGATGGGACGACTGGGTCGAGCTCGACTCGAAGTCGTGGCCGCGACGGAAAGAGCTGCGGCAGGTTCTGGTCCCCACCACCTGCTTCAACTGCGAGTCGGCCTGCGGACTGCTCGCGTACATCGACAAGGAGACGCTCGAGGTCCGCAAGTTCGAGGGCAACCCGGAGCATCCCGGGTCGCGCGGGCGCAACTGCGCCAAGGGTCCGGCCACCCTTAATCAGATTCACGACGTCGATCGCATCCTCTATCCCCTCAAGCGCGTGGGGAAGCGGGGAAGCGGACGGTTCGAGCGGGTGTCGTGGACGGAAGCGCTCGACGACATCGCCGGCCGGATCCGCAAGGCCCTTCTGGACAAGCGGCCGAACGACATCATGTACCACGTGGGCCGGCCCGGCGAGGACGGCTACACCGAGCGGGTGCTTGCGGCCTGGGGGGTGGACGGCCACAACTCGCACACCAACATCTGCTCTTCGGCGGCGCGCGCCGGCTATCAGTTCTGGATGGGCTTCGATCGCCCCAGCCCCGATCACGCCAACGCCGAAGTCATCCTGCTCATCAGCGCGCACCTCGAGTCCGGCCACTACTTCAATCCGCACGCCCAGCGGATCATGGACGGCAAGCAGAAGGGCGCGAAGCTGATCGTGATGGACGTGCGCCTCTCCAACACCGCGACCCACGCCGATCACTGGATCGCGCCTTACCCCGGGTCTGAAGCGGCCATCCTCCTCGCCATCGCGAACTTCATCATCAGGAAGAAGCGCTACAACGCCGAGTTCATGAGGAAGTTCTGGAACTGGGAGGAATACCTCGCGGCCGAGCGGCCCGAATTGCCGCGCACCTTCGAGAGCTTCGAGACGGCCATCGCCGAGGCCTACGTGAGCTACACCTTTGCCTTCGCCGCGTCCGAATCCGGCGTCGATGAGAAGAAACTCCGCGAGATCGCAGAGATCGTTTCGAAGGCGGGGACGAAACTCGCCGCCCACAACTGGCGGTCGGCCGCGGCAGGGGCGGAGGGCGGGTGGCAGGTGGCGCGCACCCTGTTCTTCCTCAACTGCCTCATGGGTGCGGTCGCCTGCGAGGGCGGGACGTATCCCAACACCTGGAACAAGTTCGTCCCCAAACCCATCTACATGCCGCCGCACCCGAAGACGTGGAACGAACTCACGTGGCCCAAAGAGTTCCCCATGTCGATGTACGAGATGTCGATATTGCTTCCGCACTTTCTCCGCGAGGGCCGCGGCAAACTCGACGTCTACTTCACGCGCGTCTACAACGCGGTCTGGACGAATCCCGATGGCTTCTCGTGGATCGACCAGATGACCAGGGAAGACTCGCCGATCGGCCTTCATGTCGCGTTGACGCCGACGTGGAGTGAGACCGCGTACTTCGCGGACTACATTCTTCCCATGGGCCTCGGCAGCGAGCGTCACGATCTTCACTCCTACGAAACCCAGGACGCGCAGTGGATCGGCTTCCGCCAGCCGGTTTTGAAGGAAGCGAAGCGGCGTCTGCGCAAGGACGTGGGCGAAGACACCCGCGGCGTGAACCCCGGCGAAGTCTGGGAAGAGAACGAGATGTGGATCGACCTCTCGTGGCGGATCGATCCCGACGGTTCTATGGGCATCAGGCAGTTCTTCGAGTCGAAGAAGACGCCGGGCGGCAAACTCGGCATCGACGAGTACTACGACCACATCTTCGAGAACTCCGTGCCCGGCCTGCCCGCAAAGGCCGCGGCCGAGCAGCTGCAGCCGGGCGAGTTCATGCGGCGGTATGGCGCGTATGAGATCAGGAGCGGGATCGGGCAGTTGTTCGCGGAAGAGGTTCCCGCGGCGGAACTGGTGGATGTGGCGCGCGATGGTTTCGGGCGCGTCTACGCCGGTTCGCCCAAACCCGATTCGCTGAACGTCGCGCCGCAACCCGTGCCCGATTCGGATGCCGCGGGTCGTCGTCCGGTGGGGATCGATGTCGATGGCCGGGTGCTGCGCGGTTTCCCCACACCTTCGGGCAAGCTGGAGTTCTACTCGCCCACGCTCAAGGCGTGGGGTTATCCCGAAGCCGCGATTCCCACGTACCTCAAGAGCCACGTTCATCAGGAGAATCTTCTTTCGGATGAAGTGCCTCTGATTCCGACATTCCGGCTGCCGATTCAGATTCACACCCGCAGCGGGAACTCGAAGTGGCTTTCCGAGATCGCGCATTCGAATCCGCTGTGGATTCACACGTCGCACGCGGCGCGGCTTGGGGTTGCGACCGGCGATCTGGTGCGCGTCTCCACGCGCATCGGCTACTTCATCGTGAAGGCGTGGGTGACCGAGGGCATCAAGCCCGGCATCGTCGCGTGCTCGCATCACATGGGACGGTGGAAACTCGAGCAGGGCGAAGGCCAGAGGCAGTCGATGGCCACGGTTTCGATGGAGCGGAACAAGTCGAGCTTCATGCTGCGGCGGCTGTCCGGAGTCGAGCCCCACGCCGATGCGCGCGATTCCGACCTGTCGCGGGTGTGGTGGACCGACGCGGGTGTGCATCAGAACCTAACGTTCCCGGTCCAGCCGGATCCTTTGAGCGGAATGCACTGCTGGCACCAGGCGGTGCGGGTCGAGAAGGCGCACGAAGGCGACCGCTACGGGGACATCGTGGTGGACCTCGAGAAGTCGAAGGCGCACTACGAGACCTGGATGGCGAAGACGCGGCCGGCAGGGAAGTTCTCGCCGGATGGAACGCGGAGGCCGCACTGGCTGCAGCGCCCGCTACGGCCGTCGCGGGAGGCGTATAAGTTGTAGGGCGAGAACGCGAGGTTTCGCTGGTGGGAACGTCGGATGTTTCGCGGTCGGTAAACGGATCTCCGCGCTAGGCACCGGCTTTCGCCGGTGTGACGAGGGTGCCCAACCTGCTTGGTAGTTGGGGGCGATTGTTGATAGGGACCGCGATTACAAGCACCGCGCCATTCCCACCGCGCCATTCCCACCC
>Ga0163151_10009687_pt1 | contig 10385 bp, 8 predicted proteins | sample OliLakLV19MP5IB2_FD_145596 | JGI IMG/M metagenome (GOLD analysis project Ga0163151, IMG submission 145596) | Freshwater microbial mat bacterial communities from Lake Vanda, McMurdo Dry Valleys, Antarctica - Oligotrophic Lake LV.19.MP5.IB-2 | ecosystem: Environmental > Aquatic > Freshwater > Lake... | reverse complement strand
TTGACAAACAACATGTGCAGGGCGGGTATAATATGCTCATCAAAGTACATCCTACCGATACATCCGTTGTATTTTTAGGCGGAACAAATTTATATCGTTCAACGGATGGATTTAAAACCCCGAATAACACAACTTTCATAGGGGGGTACGAACAAGGCGCTGTACTTCCGGTTGTCGATCTATATCTAAACCATCATCCGGACCAGCATGAGCTTGTATTTGATGCGTCAAATCCAAGTACTATATATAATGCAAACGATGGCGGTATTTTCAAGACAACAAATAGCGCAGCCACTACGATTGCATGGACACCTTTGAACAATGGCTATTTAACTTCTATGTTTTATACAGTAGCGCTTGACCATACAAGTCCGAAAGATAGTACGATCATTGGTGGTGCACAGGATAATGGAAGCTGGTTTATTAATTCCAATGACGCAACCGCACCTTGGGTCACACCGCGCGGGGGTGATGGATCCTATTGTGCTATTGCAAATAACAAATCGAATTATTATTTATCTATCCAAAATGGCAAAATGATGAGGGCAACGCTCAATTCAGCAGGTGCCGTTCAAACATTTGCAAGAATAGATCCGAGGGGAGCAACAGGATATCAGTTCATCAATCCATACGTTCTCGACCCGAATAACAACAACACGATGTACCTGGCAGGAGGAAAAAACCTGTGGAGAAACGATGCATTGAATACAATTCCGATGACCGGCAATTGGGATTCCATCACCACGGGATGGGTAAAATTTCCGGATACTGTTCCAACAACAAATGCCAAGATAACGGCTTTGGCTGTTTCAAAGAATCCCGCAAACACCTTGTATTACGGAACAACCAACAGGCGCGTATACAGAGTTGACAATGCAAGTACCGGAACTCCTGCAGCTATTGACATAACCTGGACCGCTCCATTTCCAAACGGGTTCCCTGTAGGGGCAAATGTTAGCTGCATTGCCGTTGATCCGCTTGATGCCGGAAAAGTAATGGTATCCTTTTCTAATTATAATGTTTACAGCATCTTTTACTCTGCCAATGCAGATTCCACCGTTCCTACCTGGACAAAAGTGGCAGGCAACCTGGAACAAAATTTAAATGGAACAGGCAACGGCCCTTCCGTAAGATGGGTCAGCATGGTTCCTATTTCTGATGGAACAGTTTATCTTGCAGCTACCAGCGCAGGACTTTATGCTACTAGCAGCCTAACGGGCGCAACAACATTATGGTCACAGCAAGGAGCAGCAACTATCGGTAATTCCATCTGCGAAATGATCGACTTCCGTTCTTCGGACGGATTGGTGGCCGTAGCAACACATTCACGGGGGATATTTACAACTAATATCACAAGCATAAACGATGTCCTCTCGGTTAATAATATACAGAAGGGGAATTTACATTTAAGCAATTATCCTAATCCCTTCGGTAATTCAACTACTATCAGTTTTACACTTCCTAAAAGTTCACAAGCCTTGATAAATTTATATGATATAAGTGGCAAGTTAATCCAAACCATAGCGGATAGAGAATTTTCCTCGGGCGAACATCGTGTAGAATTATCTGGTGCGCTGCTTTCAACCGGAGTGTACTATTGCACTATCCGGACGGAATACGCAGTGGAAACAAGAAAAATGATCGTTATAAAATAATTTATTCTGAGGCCATATAATGTATGAATGATTTTGATTATTACAACTGGGTCTTGCTTCCGCTTATTATATTTTTTTCGCGCATCGGAGATGTCACACTTGGCACGCTGAGGCATGTAATGATGGCCAGAGGGCAGAAGTCCATTTCTCCGGTGCTCGGTTTTTTTGAGGTTCTTATCTGGATCGTGGTAGTAAGCCAGGTGATGAAACAAGCAAATAATTTTGCCTGCTACATTGGATGGGCCGGGGGATTTGCTGCCGGCAATTATATCGGCCTGCTTATTGAAGAACGAATCGCTCTTGGATTACAAATAATCCGCATAATCTCCAATCAGAATTGCGATGAGCTCATTACCAAACTGCAAAATGCAAATCATGGAACAACTGTTGTGGATGCCCAGGGAGCAAAAGGGCCGGTAAAGATCATTTTAACAGTTGTGAAACGAAAGAATATTGACCCTATCATTAAGATCATTCATACAAATAATCCTGATGCATTTTATTCCATTGAAGATATACGAGATGTGAACAGGGGCGTTTTTACAAAAAGCAATCAATCCTCGCTTCGTAAAATATTTTCTTCTCAAAAAAATTAGCACGTTGAAAAAAGTATTTATTATATCAGTTATCATTGTAGCGGCAAGCATATTTATTTTTAACTATTACTTAAACAACAACACCATGGAACCCAAAAAAGTTATTTACACAGAAAAAGCACCTAAAGCCATCGGGCCTTACAGCCAGGCTATCCTGCGCGGAAACACCTTATTTGTATCCGGACAGATCCCAATCGTACCTTCCACCGGAGAGCTGGACACATCGTCCATTGAAAATCAAACAAAACAGGTCATGGAGAATATTAAAGCCATTGTGGAAGAAGCCGGAATGAAAATGAGCGACATTGTTAAATCCAGCATTTTCTTAACAGACCTGGGTAATTTTATTAAAGTGAATGAAATTTACGGCTCATATTTTCCCTCAAATCCACCCGCTCGAGAAACAATAGAGGTATCGGGATTGCCTAAAAAGGTGAGTGTAGAAATATCCGTAATCGCAATAAAGTAAAATTGTATATTCGTTTCTGGCATACTAATTGTACTATAGAATTCAATAAAATAAAACCAACAACCCATGAAAAAAATCCTTTTAACAGTATCTGCGCTGGCAATCGGTGCTGTATTGTTTGCGCAAAATGCACCTGCGACTAAAACAGTCACAGAAGTTCCTGCAACTACAAACGTACAGCCTCAGCCGGCTTCCAAATCTACAACCACAACACCGGCAGCAAAGCCTGCACCTGCAAAGTCTAAAAGCACTACAAATCAGTCTATTGCTACTCCTCCACCGGCACAGGATCCAATGCGCCAACAAAAACCTGCTCCTGCAAATAATGACAAGAGCAAGAAAAAGACTACTGAAGATCCAAAAACAAAGAAAGATACTACCAAGGTTAATCAAACCGTGTATTAATTAATATGCGCCTTCATCCCCGAGAGCGCGTTTAATCGTCACATTAAACCCAGATTTTTCAGTTCAAAAAGAATATCGATCAGAACTCTGACCAAATCCAGACAGCACTGTCTGGATTTGGTCAGGATTAACCCAGCCATTGAAAATGAAAGATATTCTTCCATCAAAAACAAAGGATAAATCTTTCATTTTCAATCGTCTGCCCAAGGGGCAAAAAGTTCAAATGAACTTTTTGGGTTAAACCCGCTTTTTATTTGCCAAATAATGAACTATAGTCAAATTCTTTCCCGTTTTAAAATTGCTGCACTGAATGAAATGCAGAAAGCAACTACGCAAGCTATTTTACAACCTACTGATGTTATTCTCATATCTCCTACCGGATCCGGTAAAACACTCGCCTTTCTTCTTCCCTTGGTGAACATATTGCAAAAAGATGTCAAAGAAGTACAGGCATTAATACTTGTTCCTACGCGAGAATTGGCTCAACAGATAGAACAAGTGTTTAAAACGATGGGGACAGAATACAAGATTAACTGTTGTTACGGAGGACATTCCATGCAGATCGAAAAACATAATCTCCAGCAGCCCCCGGCTGTACTGGTTGGCACTCCAGGTAGAATTGCACATCATATTGATAACAAGCATATATCCATCGATAAAATATCCCTGCTGATATTAGATGAGTTTGACAAATCCCTCGATGCAGGATTTGAACAGGAGATGTCCTTTATTATTTATCAGCTAAAAAAACTAAAACAAAGGATACTCACCTCTGCTACTCCGTTAAAAGATATACCGGCTTTTGTAGGCTTAAAAGAACTTAAAAGATTAGATTTTACAGGAACGCATCACTCGGGCAAGTCTTCCCTAATACTAAAATCCGTAAGAGCTACCGGAGTAGATAAAATGGATGCACTGATGCTACTGATCGGAAAATTAGGGACACAGTCGAAAATTATTTTCTGCAATCACCGCGATGCAGTGGAAAGAATAAGCGAACAATTAAATAAGCTAAAGATAGGTCACGGTGTCTATCATGGTGGATTGGAACAAATAGACCGGGAAAAAGTATTGATCAAACTTAAAAATGGCAGCATTCACTTGCTGATCTCCACAGACCTGGCATCACGCGGGTTAGACATCCCGGAGATAGAAGCTGTCATTCATTACCAGCTACCCACTACCGAAGATGTGATGACCCATCGCAATGGCAGAACTGCCCGCATGAACGCAAGCGGCACCACCTATTTTTTATTGAAGGAAACGGATCACCTTCCTCCTTTTCTTAAAATAAAGCCGGAAGAAGAATTGCTGCCTGAAAAGCTATTGATCCCAAAAGCAAGCGACTGGAAAACCCTATATATATCTGCAGGAAAAAAAGACAAGATCAATAAAATGGATATTGTTGGGATGCTCCTGCAAAAAGGCGGTCTTCTAAAAGAAGAGTTAGGAAAGATAGAGGTTCTGGATCATTCCGCTTATGCAGCTATAAAAAGCAATAAAATTGCAAACACACTGCGTTTGATCCAAAACGAAAAGATCAAAAATAAAAAAATGAAGTTTGACATCTCTACATAACAGAGTCTAAAATAGTTTTACCTTGCAGTGCATTTCAGGATAAAAACCTGACTGACAAATATGATAAAGAATTTACAGCTAAGGATCCCTCCTGTTTCTGCACACAGCGATGGCGCTTTAAGCGACTACATCTCCAACGAACTAAGAATTCCAAGACACGAAATTACGGGCATCAGGCGTGTACGCCAATCTATTGATGCACGTGGCAGGCAGGTATTTATTCAGTTGCAGATGGAAGTATTTATCAATGAGCCATTCCTTAAATTTGAATTAAAGGAATTAGATCTTAAAAATGTTTCAAATGCCGATCCTGTAATAATTGTCGGCAGTGGGCCCGCAGGAATATTTGCCGCATTAAAATTAATTGAGTTAGGGTTAAAACCGATTATCCTGGAAAGAGGCAAAGATGTTTCCGCCCGCAGAAGAGACCTGGCAGCGTTAACAAAACAACAAATTGTAAACCCAGAAAGCAATTACTGCTTTGGCGAAGGCGGTGCCGGAACTTATTCGGATGGCAAGCTTTATACCCGTTCTACCAAACGCGGAGACATTGAACGCATCCTGCATTTATTTGTATCGCATGGTGCCGATGAGCGGATCTTATACGAAGCCCATCCGCATATTGGCACCAATAAACTACCTCAGATAATTACCCGGATGCGCAACACAATTACGGAACATGGCGGAGAATTTCATTTCAACAGTAAAGTTTCAGAGCTGATCATTAAAGACAATACTTGTGAGGGCGTGAAATTGGCAGGCGGAGAAACAGTACATGGAAAAGCAGTGCTGCTTGCCACGGGACATTCAGCACGGGATATTTTCTTCATGCTTCACCAACAAAATATTTTAATTGAAGCAAAACCATTTGCATTAGGTGTCCGTATAGAGCATCCACAGGAATTAATAGACAGCATCCAATACCCTACCCCTACCCTAAAGGGAGAAAGTTTTCAAAAGCTCCCTTTAGGGCGGGGGGCAACACGGGGTCCTTACCTTCCTCCTGCTTCTTACAGCCTGGTTCAACAGGTACAAGGAAAGGGCGTTTTTTCTTTTTGCATGTGTCCGGGCGGCATCATAGCTCCTGCTATGACCAGTCCCGGGGAAATTGTAGTGAACGGCTGGTCGCCTTCCAGACGAAATAACCCGTATGCAAACAGCGGATTAGTAGTAAGCGTGGATGAAGGAGATGTTGCCCCAACGCTAAAGGGAGAAAACATGCTGGCTCCCTTTAGGGCGGGGGGCGCACTTTCTCTTTTACATTATCAGCAAGCGGTGGAACAAAAAGCATTTATTGCAGGAGGAAGTAATTTAAAAGCCCCTGCACAACGTGTAACGGATTTCATTGCCGGAAAAATATCTTCTTCCCTACCCGATTGCTCTTATTTTATTGGAACAACATCCGTTCATCTACGCGATGTACTTCCCGAAAATGTGAGTAAAAGATTACGTGAGGGATTGATTGAATTCGGAAAAAAGATGAAAGGATACATCACGGAAGAAGGAATTATGGTTGCTACTGAATCCCGCACTTCCTCCCCGGTAAGGATCCCTCGCGATAAAGCAACACTTCAGCATCCGCAGATAAAAGGGCTTTTCCCCTGTGGAGAAGGTGCCGGCTATGCCGGAGGAATTGTTTCTGCAGCTATGGATGGGGAAAGATGCGCAGACAGGATCGCACTATTTTGCGAAAAATAATTAGTAACTTCGGTAACTATTCCTAAGCCTCTTTCGTCTAAAGTAAAACCATTCTTATGCAAGCTAAACTGTTACCCCTTTTTAGTTTATTACTCATTTCCTTATCTTCTAACTCCCAAAGCTTACCGGATGAAATGCATCTGTCCACTGACGGACGCATGCTTTTATTGGGTGATCTGCCTAATACCGGGTTATATGATCAATCTCAGATCAAAAGCATATACCTGACCTTCCCTCAATCCAATTATTGGTCGTTGATGCAGAGTAACTACACATCCAAAACGGATATACCTGCTACTATGGTAGTGGACAATGTTACTTATGATAGTGTTGGTGTACGATTCAAAGGACAAACCTCCTATTCCCAAAGCGGAAGTACTCAGAAAAAATCGTTTAATATCACCTTGGACTACGCACACCCCAACCAGAACCTGATGGGATATCAAACTCTTAATCTGAACAACTGCTTTCAGGATGAATCATTTATACGGGAAATATTTTACACGCATCAAATAAAAAAACATATTCCAAGTGTTAAATCTGCATACGTAAAACTTTACATCAACGGCCAAAACTGGGGAGTATATCCAAACGTGCAGCAACTCAATAAAGATTTTCTGAAAGAATGGTTCATGAGCAATAAAGGCACAAATTGGCGTTCTGACCGTACAGCCGGTGCTGGAGCTCCGGGTTGGGGCGATGGAACCGGTGCCCTTAATTATCTTACTGCAGACACAACAACATACAAAACATATTACGCATTGAAAAGCTATACCAAACCCAACAAATGGGATGATCTGGTTAACACGTGCAATATTCTTAAAAACACATCCCTTGCAAATCTGCCAACTGCACTTCCTGCGGTTCTTGACGTAGACCGCACACTTTGGTTTCTTGCAAGCGAAATTTTATTTTCGGATGATGATAGTTACATCTACAAAGGCAGGATGGATTACTATGCGTATTGGGAAATTGAAACCGGACGAATGACTCCTCAGGAGTACGATGGCAACAGCGTAATGGATCCGTCCCGACAAAACTGGAGTCCGTTTTATAATGAAACAAATGCCAATTATCCTTTAATGAACCGCCTGTTTGCCGTCCCGGAATATCGCCAACGTTACCTTGCACATTTAAGAACATTGATATCTGAATTATACGATGCAACTACTGCTCCGGCTCTTATAGACAGTTACAAGGCTCAAATAGATACCATGGTTCAGAATGACACAAAAAAAATATATACCTATACTCAGTTCCAAAGCGAAATAACCATACTTAAAAATTTCATTACATCACGCAGAAATTATCTAAACACCAATACAGAGGTGGCACAGCAGGCACCCACTATTTCCAATGTTGCTTATTACACAAATAGCAATGCCTGGACCGCACCAGCTGCAAATCAGGCATCCACAGTTCGTGCAAGTGCAACATCTGCATCAGGTATCTACCGGATGAATATGTATTACTCAAATGCGATCGTAGGCAACTTTACAAAACTCCAGATGTTTGACGATGGAACACACGATGATGGCGCTTCCGGTGACGGAGTATATGGCGCACAAATACCCGGGCAAGCGGGTGGAAGTTGGGTACGGTTTTATGTGGAAGCAGCAGCAAACAATTCAGCCAAGTCGGTTAAATACGATCCGGTTGGAGCCGAACACAATGTATATGTGTATATCGTTGCACCGCTTTCGTCTTCCGACACTTCCGTTGTTATCAATGAAGTAATGGCCTCCAATTCTTCCACAGCCATGGATAATGCGGGTGAGTACGATGACTGGATCGAACTTTATAATAAATCGAGCGCAGCTAAGGACATCAGCGGATACATACTTACAGATAATCCAACCAACCTGAACAAATGGAGCTTTCCTACTGGCACAATCATTCCCGCAAACGGATATTTGATCGCATGGGCGGATGAAGACAGTACGCAGGGAACAGACCATTCTAATTTCAAGCTCTCCGCTTCTTCTGAGAAACTTTATCTGCTTGATCCTTCAGAAGCATTGGTAGATTCCCTAAGCTGGAGCACACAGACAACAGACATGGGATTTGCCCGTATACCGAACGGATATGGAAATTTTGTTAGTCAATCGCCCACCTTCAATGCGCACAACAGCGGCACCGGTATTTCCGAACTTTCAGAAGAGGTCACTTTCATGGCGGTATATCCCAATCCGGCATCGGATAAAATAAAAATAGCAGTTGATAAAAATACGGAACAGAAACTTGTAATAATGAATGCCATCAGCCAACAGGTTTACAGCACTTCATTTACAAGATCTACTGAAGTGAACATTGCAAATTGGCCTGCGGGATTCTATATAATTCACTGTGGAAATATGAACAAAAAGCTAATTGTGCAGCATTGACCTGATCTTTTCTTCAAACAAGTTCATCAAGATAAGAGTATTCTTTCCTACTCTGCCCGTGCCGATCTTTTTATTGTCTATTTGAACAACGGGAGTGATACCTCTCGTAGTCCCGGAAATAAAACATTCGCTGCATTCAGTTAACTCGGACTTCATTACTTCCCGCACCTCAACTTTAAATTTCTTTTTTGCCAGCTCAAGGACTGTAGTACGGGTTATGCCTTGCAGAACACCTGTATCAGCAGTCACCAAGGTATTTCCATGAAATAAAAAGAAGTTGTTCCGTGTGGTCTCCAATACTTTGCCATTGTAACAATACAATGTGTCCTGCGCATTGTGTTTTCTACGTACATCGGCAAGATGAATAGCGGTAAGGTAATTAATGGTCTTAACCCGGGCCATTTCCCGGCTATGCTCATGCGTCATCAGCTTAATTCCTTTTTCCGACCACCATTCGGGATATTCAGGCAGGTCCTCTATCAGGATGAACAAATTAGGCTTTACAGAAGGTAAATAAGAATCCAGGGAATAACCTCCTGTAAGAAGTAAACGTATTCCCACATCTCTTGTTTTGCCCCCTTTCCGAATATTATTTTTCTTCAGCAAAACATTAACAACAGAAATGATCTTGTTCCGACTAAGCGGCAATTTAAGTTTCATTCCTTTTGCTGAACCTTCAAACCGGAACAAATAGTCCTTGAGACGAAATGGCCCCCCCCGATAAGTGCGCATGTAATCAAACGCGCCATAACCGCGAAGCATCACCAGGTCGGAAATACCAACTGTAATTTCATTCTTCCTAAGGAACTTGCCGTTTGCGTAACAGTAATAATTTGACATTCTACGAATAACTAATAAAAAACGAATTTACGAATATACAGCCAATACTATAGATTCGTAAATTTGCAGAAATCCGTATCCGCGCTATGAGTTTTTCTTCTAAACATATCGAAGACCTTATCAATGAATTTGCAAAGCTTCCGGGTGTGGGCAGAAAAACAGCGACCCGTTACGCACTTTACATATTAAAGCAAAGCGATAAGGAAACCGAATCTTTTGCTTCTGCTCTCATTAACATGAAAAGAGAATTGAAGCACTGCTCCATTTGCCACAATATTTCCGATAAAGAACTTTGTAATATCTGCGCAAACCACAACCGCGACAGGACCTCCCTCTGTATCGTAGAAGATATCCGGGATGTAATGGCCATTGAAAGTACTCAGCAATATAGGGGAGTGTATCATGTGCTGGGAGGAATAATCTCTCCGCTGGACGGTATCGGCCCGGCTGACCTTAACATAGAGTCCCTGGTAAAAAGAATGGAAGGAGGCGAAATAAAAGAGGTAATTATGGCGTTGAGCACAACCATGGAAGGAGATACCACCAATTTTTACATCTATAGGCGTTTAAAAGAGTTTAATCTGATAGTAACAACCATCGCACGCGGCATTGCTATTGGGGATGAGCTGGAATACGCAGATGAGATCACGCTCGGCCGTTCGATCACGAATCGTATCCCATACGAAAATGCGACTTCGACAAAATGAAGCCACTGATAATTTCGTGTAAATTCGTGCAATTCGCGGTTGAAATTCAATGA
>Ga0163151_10009685_pt1 | contig 10387 bp, 9 predicted proteins | sample OliLakLV19MP5IB2_FD_145596 | JGI IMG/M metagenome (GOLD analysis project Ga0163151, IMG submission 145596) | Freshwater microbial mat bacterial communities from Lake Vanda, McMurdo Dry Valleys, Antarctica - Oligotrophic Lake LV.19.MP5.IB-2 | ecosystem: Environmental > Aquatic > Freshwater > Lake... | reverse complement strand
AATGTGTGTAGTTTTTAAAGGTGGAATACTTTCTCCTTCTTTGGCTGGAGTTTGTAAATCGTACTCATGTTCAAATACCGTTCTGTTATAGGCATCTTTTACATTTAACCCAAATTCAGAATAAAAAAATGCTGAATCGCATAAATAATTGTAATTCAATCCCGTATTCACGGGATTAAAACAATCATTAGCTAGGGGTTAACCCAACTAGATCAAATCGTTCTGTTTTTCAAAGCTCCTGTTGATTAATTTGGGTTAATATAAAAATCAACAGAAACTGTCGATTGTTCTCCACCTTCACCTAATAATCTTGGTGAATAAAGCGATGTAATTGTTTTATAAATATTTGAATTAAGTGTGTCTTTTTTTCATAAGTGCATTTGGAAGCAATAGGCTTAGCTGAAAAATCCCAATATAGCCCTTGCCTCCGCTCCGCCTAGGGCTATATTGACAACTCTAAAACAGTTTACATAATCTACCATATACTACTAAATTTTACCTTCATTTATTTAGTTCTTCAAGTATTAATAAGTTCCACTTGCTCATAGCTTCTTGGTTGGTTCCGCCATTTGTTTCAAGCTTATATTTAAACAGTCTTTTTTTAAGTACGATGTCATGAAACTTACAAAGTTCAATAAAGTTTTTGGCATCTATAATGCCCTTTTTAGAATTGGTTTTAATAGCCTTGAGCAAATTATTTGCTTCTATTTTTGTAAGGTGCATGAAATTTGAAATGTACATTCCTGAAATCTCGTTTCTTTCATAATTAAAAACGGAACATTTATAATCTAAAACAGGTTCAACTATAAATATTTGAGTGTCTTTTATAGGTAATAAATCAGCATAAATAAAAGAACTTATTTTAGTATCAACTTGCTGATTGGGTCTTGCCGTAGGTAGTTTTGACCAGTTTAATTGCCAATCTAATTGGTAAAAGCTTAGGTCGGTTAAGGCTTCAACCAAATCGCTATTTATATTGTAACCATCGATTAGCAATTCTTCTGAAATACCGTCCTGAAAAAGCTGATTAAGTTTACCTTTATTGTTTGAACCAAATATTAAGCGCATAGTTTCTGGCTCTAGTTTTGGCCTAGAAAGAATATCTAAATAATCGTTGTTAAATTCGAGGTAATTAGTCGGCAACATGAATAAGTTAGTGTCTTCATAATTTAATAAGCTGTTGGTTACTATATGTTCTTTATTGTAAACAAAAGAAAATTTTAGCCGCTGGTTGGTCAATTTGCCATCATAATAAGTAGTTGATGAAACCATCATGGTATCTGAAATTAAACCTTTTTCAGTAATAGAAACTATTGGATAATCATGAATAAACGTCCAATTGTCTTGAAATTCTTTTATGCTGTTATTATTCAAATCAATAATAACAAAACCACTTAAACCACCGGATTTAGCGAAATAATTTATCATAATGCTATTTGCATCTGAAACAGAATAACTGAGTTCATATTGTGAAAGTAATTTAGTTGATGATAACTTATAAGGATTTTTAAACATGCTATAATCAGTGCTGTATGGATTAATTATCGTATACATTTTAGTTATCCCAACCGACAGAAAATTATTGGAGAAATTTTCTTTCGGAAAAATAACATTCCCACTTTTCAATATAATATTATTTAACTTACCATTAGTATAGTTTATATTATACAATCCATTAATAAACTCAATTGGCTCACTCCTATTTTTAATAGAGTAAGATGTTATTGAAGAGGCAAACGACTTATTAAATTTAAGATTATTTTAATAGGCTGATATTAGCAGTTTTGCTAGCTTTTCAAGTGTATAACCAATCACTTTTATCTCATTGAATGTGTTTTCTTTTTTACTAATATAAATGGAGATATGTGGTGAAAATTTTAGTATCGGTATCTTTTGAGTATGATATCCAACGTACGATATAAATAGTGTGTCTAACCGGTTATTATATTTTAATATAGCCTCACCAAATTCGTTAGTTAAAAATGCCTTTTTAGAATAGCTTAATGAAGCATAATCTATAGGTTGATGTGTAATTGAATCTTTAACTAAAACAACGAAATCAGTTTGTCCACAAACTATATTGACAATAAACAAAAAACAAATTGAAAGTACATACTTATTCATATCAAAATATTATTTAAAATTAATTACGCACTCAACCCGCCTGTTTTTTTGTCTGCCTTCGTCGGTAGCGTTTGTTGCAATTGCATTTGAACTTCCCAAGCCGTTGAAAACGATATTAGTTTGATTGATTTGGTGTTTAATTAAATAGTCTGCCACAGCTTTTGCTCTAGCTTGGGAAAGACGTTTATTGTTTTCTTCATTGCCAATATTATCTGTATATCCCAATATATTGATTTTATAAGTAGGATTAAGTTTTAAATAGGCCACCAACTTGTCTAATTCAACAAAAGATTGATTGAGTAGTTCACTTTTGTTTAAATCAAATACAATGTTTTTAAGTATTAAGGGCACTCCCAACTTTGGTGCAAAACTTGGATCTGCAAATACTTGCTTTGTTCTTGTTCCGCCCCTTATATCATCTACATGAAGATGCAAGCCATTAAAGGAAATCCCTCCTAGGGATAAATTAGGAATTTCAAGTGTAATTGAGTTAAGAAGCGTTGTACCATTAGAAGCATATAGCTTACCTGTAACATTGGTGGTGGTGTTAAATATTACCTCAGCCCTATACCAAACATTTAATTTGTATTTCTGACTCACTACCTTTAAAAGTGGATAGGTATAATCAGCGGATTTTGCAAAGTGAAGGGTATTGGTGCTTGGATCAATACACAAAAAAAAGCCTTGACTAGATGCATTTATTGCAAATCCACAATTTGCTCTTGTATTACTTTGAAAACGCATCCACCAACTAATTGCTTGACCAGGTAAGCCTATTTCCTTATCAGTTCGATCAACATAAGCTTCACCTTGGCAATTTAATCCAAACTTGCCTAAGTGAGCCGCACTAACCGTTTTTATTGAACGGTCATTAATCAAATTTACCCATGGCTTCCAAACCCATATTGAATCTGTCTCAAAATCTTCTATAACGGGCAGGTCTTTATCTGTTTGTCCGTAAGATTTGTTTAATAAAAAAAGAAAAAAACTTAAAAACAATAATAGCCTTTTGGGGCTTGTGCTTTTTATTCTTTGTTTGCTAAATGCCATGATGTTTATATGATTTTTTTGAATTTTTAAAATTGGGTTTAATGTGAATTTACTTACTAATAGCGGCATCTGATTTGGTTAAGTATTTTGTGTAAAAAATTCCAGTGTAAGGTTCGTTCCTGTTTTTGGGATACAAAAATAAATAATTGTCGTATCCAAGTTTTGAATATATTGTTTCTGTTTCTTTAAACTCATTCCAAAGTGTTTGTCCGCCCTTAAACTGATGGTTTAAGGAGCAAATGCTTTCAACAATGTTTAATTCCTTATCCATAGAGAGAAAGGTTCCCATAGTGTTTTGTTCGTTATACATTTCTAAACTATTATGGTTATTGCCACAAATTGTGAGGGTTTTCCAATTAGGATGTTCTTTAATTTTAGATTTAATATTTAGGTACATAACACTATCTGCATTTCTGCTATCGTCTGTGTACATATCAAAAAAGAATACAGATACTTTGGGATTTTTAGAAAAATTGGCCAAAGCTTTGTACCAAGCCTTGGAGGCCCTGCCATCACCTGAAGGTAGTGTAAAGAACTCAGTCTTTAGCAGACTCCCTTTGGTTTTCTGTTTTAAAAAGGGTGTCATTTGTTTTGCGGGTATTTCAAAACCAACCTGAACGGTATCCCCGTTTTCTGTAAATAACTTAACAAGCCCTTCTAAAAAATTTACAGGTTCATTTGTTCCATGTATTTCCCCAATCATTATTATTTTATAAGCAGCTAGCAAATCATAAATGTTCTTGTTTAGGCTATCAACTTTATCAATTTTTATTGCATTTTCTTTGAGATAGGTGGGATAATCTTGCCCATCAACCTTTACAAAAGCTAAGTTTAAGATTAAAAATAAAATTAGGTTTTTACTGCTCATAATTGGGTTATTAATTATTAAGTAAAAATATACTTTTGTAGATAGATTCAATTTTATAATTTATTTTTTTTCTTGTGTTTTATTCAATTCAGCAATTTTTAATGCTGAATTTGGGTTTATAAAGCTTTACCTCAACCCTACAAATAACCAATTTGGGGATTTGAAATAGCAGTGAATTTAACAATTCTAATATCTTCGTAAAAAACCATTTATATGAAATCCGTTTTATTGTTTCTTTTTTGTGCATTCGCGCTGTTTGCTAGTTCGCAAAATACTTATAACAGTTATTTAAAAGATGCAACTACTTCTAGAGAGCATTCTTTGGATATACTAAAAATGAAAGTTGAAGTGGCTTTTGTGCCAGAAAAAGGTCTCGTAAACGGAAAGGTTAGCCACCAATTTAAAGTGCTTCAAAAGAGTGTAGATTCTGTATTCTTTGATGGCCCAGGCATAGTTGTTTCTAGTGCAACTTTAAACGGTGTTGCTTTAAGTTTTACTGTCGTGCCTACAGGTATTTGGATCAAACCAAAAAAAGCTTTGCAATGGGATGAAATAGCAGAAGTGGTGTTTACTTATTCTGCCACTCCTAGAAAAGGAATTTACTTTATTGGATGGAATGTGCCTGAACCAAAAACGCCCGATCCTTTTGCTGTGCGCAAACAAATTTGGACTCAAGGGCAAGGAGTTGACAACCGCTATTGGATACCCATGTATGATGATATGAATGATAAATTTATTACTGAAACCATTATCACATTTGACAAAAGATACCAAGTATTAAGCAATGGTAAATTGCTAAGTAAGAAAGAAAATAAAAATGAAACCATTACTTGGCATTATGCCATGAGCAAGCCGCATGCTGGTTATTTATTGATGCTGGGTATTGGCAAATACGCTGTGGCTACGGCAAAAAGTAAGAGTGGTGTTCCTTTACAATTTTGGTATTATCCAGAATTTGCAGAAAGAATGGAACCTACTTTTAAACATTCTGCCAAGATGATTGATTTTTTAGAGGAACAAACAGGGATACCTTACCCTTGGGAAAGCTATAGCCAGATTATGGTTCAAGACTTTTTGTATGGCGCCATGGAAAATACTACTGCCACCATTTTTGGCGATTTTTTTAATGTAGATGCCCGTGCCTTTGTAGATAAAAACTACATAGGTGTAAATTGCCATGAGCTTACACACCAATGGTTTGGCGATTATGTTACAGCTAGAGATGGCCGAGATGCTTGGCTGCAAGAAAGTTTTGCCACCTTTTTTCCTAAACAATTGAGCAGGGTGCTAGATAGTGAAGACGAATGGAATTGGCAAAGAAGGGCACACCAAAATTCGGCAGTTGAGGCAGGCAAAAAAGATAATTTTGCGGTGAGACATACAGCCGGAGGAACAGCAAGAGTTTACCCCAAAGGTGCTGCTGTTATTAGCATGCTTACCGATGTATTGGGCCAAGAGCAATGGAAAAGGGTATTAACCCATTACCTTAAAACACACGCGTATGCCAATGTAGAAACCAATGATTTACAACAAGCCATTAAAGATGTTATGGGCTTGAACCTAGACTGGTTTTTCGACCAATGGATATACCGTGGTGGTGAGCCGCATTACCGCGTGCATTATGAGGATTTGACCTATAATGATGGTAGCCAAAGCACAGAAATTGCCATTGAGCAAATTCATAAAATGGATGAAACCACGCATACTTTTAAAATGCCCATTAAGCTTGAGGTGCATTATACAGATGGATCAGTGGCAAGCATTATTGAAGTTATTGAACAAGAATTTGAGGTAGTAAAAATTAACAATTTAAACAAACTCGCTATAGATTTTGTATTGTTTGATCCTAACTCCATTATCTTAAAACAAGTAACGTTTAAAAAATCATTTGAGGAACTACAAAAGCAAATAGAAAAAGCCACATTTATGCTTGATAGGTATGATGCAGTAGTTGCTTTAAAACCTTTTTCTTTGGATCAAAAAAGAGAAACATTATTAAATGTGCTTGCAAGAGAAAAGCATGAGGGCATTGTCAATGAAGTTATTAATCAGTTAGCGTTGGATGAAACAGAAAAAACACAAATGGAGCTCAGAGCCTTAGCTAATTCACCAAAAGCCGCCATAAGATACCAATTAATAAAACTGCTTGAACCTAATGCTGCCAACAAAGAAATAATTGAAAAAGCCCTTGAAGATAGCAGCTATGAAGTGGTAAAATTAGCCTTGGAAAAACTTGCTAATAATTACCCAGCAGACGTTAACAAGTACTTAAAAACCACAGAAAATCTTGGTGGTATGAACCATTCTGTTGAAGTAAAATGGTTAGAGATTAGCATTGTTAATCACGTAAATGAATTGAATGCCAGAACTCAATTAACAAATTTGGCCTCCCAAAAATTTGAGTTTAGAACACGGATACTTGCCTTTGGCGCTATAAAATCTACCAATACCGTGAATGATGAGGTGGCAAACAGCTTATTTCAAGCAATGCTTTCAACCAATAACAGGCTAGCGGCCCCTGCCACCGAACTGGCTAATTATTTGTGTAGCAACTTAGAGCACAAAAAGACTTTTCAAAAGACTTTTCAAACCTATAATTTTTCTGCACAAGAAAGAACTTTAATAGCAAAATCCTTAAGTTTGTTGAACCAATAAATTACCATGAAAAAAACAGTCGCTTTCATCGCCATTTGCTTTTTTATTACACATGCTAAAGCTCAAATTAAACCTTATTCAACCGCTAGTGGTGAGTTGATTTTTTCTTTTGCAGATTATAAAATTAACAATGAGCAAATAAATACACCTGTTCGCTTTACCTGCTTCTTTCATTTGGGCGTATTTGAACATTTTGATTTTAACAACCACATTGGTATATATACTGGTGGCACTATTAGAAACGTAGGATTTACCTCTTCTAAAGGAGATACTGTGATTAAAAGAAGAAACTATTATATTGGTGTTCCACTTGCCTTAAAAATTGGAAATTTAAAGAATGATTCTTATGTATTTGGCGGCGTTGAAGGCGAATTTGCTGTAAATTATAAAGAGAAGGTTTTTGTAAACGAGAACAAATTAGATGATTTAAAATTTAGCACTTGGTTCAGCAATAGAACCAACGCATTTATGCCAAGCGCTTTTATTGGGTTAAATTTAAAAAGCGGTTTGAACCTAAAATTCAAATACTATTTGAGAGATTTTTTTAACAAAGATTATACCGCTGGTGGCGTTAAAATTTATGATAACACTACAAGTCAAATGTTCTACTTTTCGCTTGCAATGAATATAAGAACTTACGGCGCTAAAAACAAAACTTTTAACAAAAGTTTATAGTCGTTCAAAGTAATTTTTCTTGACATTAAATTGAATTATCCTTATTCTGAATAATAAGTGGAAAGAATTAAATGGTATTAATTTTATTTTAACGCATGAAAGTCTATTTTTGATTAATATGTTAACAGCATGCCCCAAATGTGATTCAATGATTCCAATGAATTTGGAGTTAGCGCTTAAAATAGATGATCTTGGAATCAAGTGTCCCTGCTGCGAGGAATATATTAATCCATTTGGTGCCGAAATAGAAATTGTTGAACAAAAAATAGGGGAACTTAAAGACCAACTGGTTATTTCAAATAGCTTAAACCCAAATTAATCAATAGGAGGTTTGAAAACCCGAACAATTTGATTTAGTTGGGTTAAAAAACAACCGCTGGTTATTTAATGATTGCTAGCTCCAATTGTACTACGCTTTTTTTGGAATAAATACTAATTAACACAACTTCAACCAACATACTTGTTAATTGGGCTACTAATAATAGCTATTCAGCAAAATTTTCCTGTTTTGTGCGGTTTTGAAAAAAGTCAAAAAAACACCTCGTCAAAGCCTGATTTTACTGTATTCGTGTTTTGGGTTTGGGTGCCCCGCAGTATAAAACAAGTGTTTTTAGCTAACTTCACACCATGTTTATCAGGCGGAAAATAAATGCATCTGGAAGTATTAGCATTCAAATAATGCACAAATTGAATGGAAAAAATAAGATTGTCAAAGTAATTGGAAGCAGTAAAATTATCGAAGAAATTGCGTTGCTTCATGAAGCTGGTTAAGAGGAAATAAAATTATTGCTAGGAACAGTTGAACTGCCTTTTAATGAAAGTAAAGAACAACAGTTTATCGATCAATTTACACAAGGAATTCAAAAACTTAGTTTAGTTGGCCCTGAATTATTATTGGGCAAAATATTTGATGAAATAGGTTTCAATATCATCGAAGATGACTTGTTTAGACATTTAGTAATTACTCGATTGGTTTACCCAGTAAGCAAATTAAAAACAGTAGATTATTTAATAAAATACAAAGCCGTTAAACTGAGTGTTTATAGTGTTTACAGGTATTTAGATAAGCTGCAAAAACACCAAATACACAAGTAAAAAACATTAGTTTAACACATACTTTAAAATTATTTGGCAACGTAATGAATATTGTATTTTATGATGTTACTACCTTGTATTTTGAGGCAAAGGAAGAAGACGATTTTAAACGAATGGGGTTTAGTAAAGATGGCAAGCATCAGCAACCGCAAATAGTTTTAGGCTTGTTGGTAAGCCAGAATGGTTATCCATTAGATTACGATTTATTTGAAGGAAATAAATATGAAGGCGATACTTTAATACCCGTAGTAGAACATTTTGTAGCCAAACACAAGCCAGAAAAATTAGTAGTTGTAGCAGACGCTGGATTACTATCAAAAGCAAATATTAAAGCACTTGTTGAAAAGAAGAACCAATATATTTTAGGTGCAAGAATTAAGAACGAAACAAAAGCTATTATAGCACGAATTTTATCTTTAAAATTAATAGATAAACAAAGTGTAATGTTAGATAATGAAGATGGCTCAAAATTGATTATTAGCTACAAAAAAGCAAGAGCTATACACGATTTTAAAAACAGACAAAGAGGTTTAGAAAAGTTGGAGAAAAAGATAAAATCTGGTAAACTAACTAAGCAACAAATTAACAACAAAGGCTATAATAAATATTTAAAAATGGAGGGGGAAACCACCATAAGTATTGATAGGGAAAAATTTATTGCCGATGAAAAATGGGATGGGTTAAAAGGTTACAAAACCAACACCAACATGACAAAGGATGAAGTTATAGAACAGTATCATCAACTGTGGACAATAGAAAAAACGTTTAGAATATCAAAACACGATTTACAAATACGCCCAATTTACCATCAGCTGCAAAGAAGAATAGAAGCCCATATCTGCATTGCTTTTGCCGCTTGTAAAATATACAAAGAATTAGAACGTCAATTAAAGGAAAAGCAAATAGGGAAATCGCCAGAACAGGTGATTGATATTTTAAAAACAATACTAAAAGTAGAGTTTAAAACACCTTTCTCAAATAAAACTTACCATGAATTAATAATTAATACAGAGGAACAAAAACTAATAGTGAGCAACTTTAATCTGAAAATTTAATTTGGGTCACCCCATCGCGCAAGACAGGAAAAAAGTTTATTTGAAAAATAATTTAAAAAAAAATAACCCAACTAGCATTTTTGATAGGTTTTATGTTTCATTAAACGAACCTTACTAATTCAAAGTCACTTTATCATAAATCCCTTCAGTAATTTTCATAATTGCAATAATAGCCATCTTGGTTTTACCCCCCCCTCTAAAGAATTAATTATTTTACCGAATAATCTATTTAATTAAAAATAAATAGCCCACAGAAGTACTTAAATAAATATTGTTCAATTTAGCGCTAGTGTTTTTGGTTGTTCCAGTAATACCATAACAAAATCTTGAATCAAATAAAATTTGACTTCCATTTTTAAAAGTTCTTGAAACACCAATACCTGAAGTAAATCCAAATTCTAAACGGTTAAAATTAGACCAATCACCTATATTTATTTCAACAACTTTATTATTTCCGTTTTCAGTAATATTTTGCGTGATATGACCAGATTTCCAAAAGCCGAAATTTGGACCAAAACAAAGATATAAACTAGTTTTTGATTTTACTAAATCAAATCTAGCCAAGGGCACCAAATTAAAATACTCTGTCACATAATTTATTCTAAAATATGAATTTGCGAATGAACCCGCCAAATAATGCCCTTGTCTGGAGTATTGTATCTCGGGTTGAATAGAAAATAACTTATTCGAGGCTTTTCTTACCAATATGGAAGCTTGAAATCTAGGAATAAACTCATCTTGAAAAAGATTATTATTATTTGTCAAATCAGAAAAGTTAAATCCAATCTTTAGTCCAAAATATAAACTACCATTTAGTCTAAAATTACTGTTATAAGTTTTTATATTCACATTCTTTGGTTTAACT
>Ga0163151_10009680_pt1 | contig 10389 bp, 8 predicted proteins | sample OliLakLV19MP5IB2_FD_145596 | JGI IMG/M metagenome (GOLD analysis project Ga0163151, IMG submission 145596) | Freshwater microbial mat bacterial communities from Lake Vanda, McMurdo Dry Valleys, Antarctica - Oligotrophic Lake LV.19.MP5.IB-2 | ecosystem: Environmental > Aquatic > Freshwater > Lake... | reverse complement strand
AACGCTGATTGGAATTGGCACACAAAATGTTGGTCTAACCTATAGAGAAATTTACGATGAAAAACCCGCAAAAAAAACTTAAAAAACTGCTATTAAGTGACAACCGGATAGGCAGGTAACTTTCTCATAATTTAGTTTCCTCTCTTAAGTAAAACCTTTGGCCACAAGATCAATGTAATAACTGAGACGCGCATCCTGTCGCCCCACAACTTTAGCTTCTTCATCCCAAGAGCGTATTCTTAGTGCGTCTTTAAAAAGAGGGTTTTGCTCAAACTCTTCAACTTCAGAAATATTTAATTTACCGCCCTGAATCAGCAAAGTTTTCTTGCTGGCTGCAGAGAGTCTTTCGGCATAACTTTCGTGCTTGGTAACTAAATACCGTTTGGCTGTCACATGTAACTTTACGAGTTCAGCAATTCTAACTGAAAAACCTAAATTCTTTAGAAATTCAGCGCCGACAGTTTCATGGTCCATCCGCCCGAGGTTCATCATTTTTTGAGAATCGCCATCTGAAATAAGGTGACCGATATCGTGTAAAAATGCTGCTAACACGGTTTCTGGGGAGGCGTGAGCTCCGATTGCTAGATCACCACACTGAATGGCATGCTCTAACTGCGATATATTCTCGCCTATATAATCGAGTTCAGCAGCTTTGCTATAGAGGCCCTCTATTATGGCCATGGCAGTGGCTATGGCTGAGGCTAGAGCTGGGGCCCTAATGTTTGAATTATATCTCATAGATTTATTGCTTTGTAGCACAGCAAAAATACTAAGGCAAAAGTTAAGAAACTGACTATTCTTGCCTGACGACTGTCTAATTTTTAACACCTTTAGATCAAATAAAAGAGATCTAAAGACCGCCTAAATCTAACTCCTAGTATATTCAACAGGTTATAATTAGGCATCGATCTTGTAATATTGGTACTTAGTAAATGAATAAACTATTCTCTCTTTTATTATTGCTAGGTTTTGTTGGTACTGCGAACGCCAATTGGGACTACTATCACGGTGACCAAAATGCCGCGCTGCTTGATTTCACTTTGGGTTCTTTCCCGGGTTACGAACGAATGTACGGTGCTTATCAGGAGGACGGAACAAATCTCTTATTTAATCAATATGCCAACGACGCCAATTATGTATCTGCCCATAAAGAAAAGTATGGTGCTGCACCTAATAACTCAGACATGAGTAATTACCATAACGTGCTTAGTTTTATTGATTCCTATGAGCAAACGCGACGAGCACTAAACGGCATAAACGAGCCCTGGAATCAAAATGGCCTGTGGGACTTTACCAAACCATTTAACCAATTGGGCTTTCCAAAATCTAATGATCTTTTTTCTTCTTCGGTTTCAATTTAGATTTTTTCTTTGCTTTCGGAATTTTACCAATTCTCAAATCACCCTTAGCAATTAACTCACAGGCTGTCGTCACCGACTCCTCGAAGTCAACACTGTCTGCCGGCAGGTTTTGCCAGTTAGTGGGCCCGGTGCCAAATAATTTAAGTGATCTCATGTTCGGGAAAATTTTTTTAAGACTTTCGTGATGCTCGGCCGATGTCGCTAACCACACCCCGTTATCGTCGGTGTAATCTAACTTATCTCGCATAATCACAGTAATTTTATCTCCAACGTAAACCGCATGGCAACCAAACATCGGCCTCACTCTCGGATTTAGATTTTCTAAAAGCTCCAATACGAAATCAAAGGGAATTGGTTTTTTTCGTTTGGCAAATGCGATGTCCATATAAACTAAATATCTATTCAGTATTCTATATTAAGTACAGCTTGATTATAGGTGAGAACGGCTTCCATCAGATAATTATCAGATATTATGAGCGAGAGATAACCTAAAGCGAAGGCGCCTAAGGCCGCCCCTCCACCTTCTAATCGTTGCTGGGTCGTAAAGTCTTTACCCACAAGGGTGTAAGCAAGGCCCACCGCTGAGGCCGCCCCAAAAAAGCGAGCTGCGTAGTTCCAGCGCTTGCTCGCTTTAGCCTCGTCTTTTGTTTCATCAAATTGAGTGAGAAATTTCTGCATACCTTTAACATTTAAATACTCATCATCTTGAGAGTATTTTCTTAGTAATCCCGAGTCTTCAGTATCAATCGGCACGTCAGGCTTTGGCAACGCAACCTCTTTCGAAGCGCAGGCCAATGAGAGTAAAAAGGGCATGATCATCAAAAACTGAATTAACCTTGTCATATACAAGGAAATCCTAGACAAAAAACTCTATCTTGGCTATCGAATTAGTAGCAATTAGCATGATAAAACTTAAAGATGCGGGAATAGCTCAGTTGATAGAGCATCGGCTTCCCAAGCCGAGGGTCGCGGGTTTGAGTCCCGTTTCCCGCTCCAGTTTAAGGGTTCTACGAGGTCCTCAGCGGATATAAATAGTTTCTACTTTTTGTTGCCCCAAGATATCGGCACGAGGTAACCCCTTTAAAAAGGCATCCAGGCTAGAAAAGACTTCCACTCCCGCAGCCTGCAATTGCCCGAGCTCGCGAGCCAAGCGATAGTGATGACTGCGCAACAGTTCCGACTCAAATTGAAGACCTGCTTTCTGAAGAATAGAAGCGTCAAGCTCGCGTTCAGAAAGAGCCAAAAAATATCGTCGATTCTTTTTATCAGCAATCACTGAGTGGGCTGCTGTTCCCAGGTTCTGATTTATTTTTGCTATGATACCTTCGAGCTGGACCTGATCCAACTTTTCACCCACCAAATCAATTCCGCCAAGGCGCCCCAAAAACTCAAAGCAAGGTGTATTGCCTATAAAATCCGTCACCTGGAGGCGATCACTAAGACCATAGCGCATCAACCCCCCGCTAGTCCATAAGAGGGGTTGCACTATCTGATGCTTTTCAAGTTTCCATGCCGGTAAAATTCTCTGACTGTTAAGACATAAAAATTCATAGTAGTGACAGTCAATTGCTAGGGGAAGTTTGCCTTCGTAGGGAATAGTTACTACTCCTTCGGTAGCCCATAGGCCTTTGGCTAAAAAAGTAACTTTAGGAAAAATTTCTCGAAGTTGTTCGGCATATTGCTTTGATGTTGATGATTTCCACAAACTCATAGCTGCTAAATTTGGCCATGTCTCATTTAGGAAATCGACTTTTGAAAGATTAATATTAGGCAGTGGACGGACTAACTTAGGTACCTCTAAAAAATCAAAGGCCCAGATCCCTGACTTTAAAATCTCGAAAATTTCTTCTCGACGCGAGTACAAATCATCGCAAACTCGTGTCCAATAGGTAGGACTCCATACTGAAACAAAACTGAGATCCTGACAATTCATGAGTTGAACCAATAGTATGGTCCACGCCGCCTCGCTCGTGGGGGCAAGTTCAAGTGATGGGGGCACAGCTCTAATCGAACCAAAAATCCACTGCTGCCACATAGGTAAAATTTTGAAATCATCATTGCTGGTCAGTCCTCGCAACTCTGTGGGAAGCCAGGAAAGAGACCAGTAATGTCGGCCCACCCTAGTTCCAGGGGATTGCAGATAAACCTCATTCATTAGCAAAGCAGCTGAAGAAGAAATATCCTTTATAAAATTTCTTGAATAAGGAATCCATTTGCGCTCATCCGTCGAGCCGCTCGTAGGCACCCACCGCCTAACCCACGAGTTCTTCTCGGCTCTAACTCTATCCAAAGCGCTTTTATAAAAATCATAAGAGGTAATGCTGGAATCATGTCGCATATCCTCAATCCATGGGCAGTCCTCTAGTGATTTTTGTATTTCTTGAAATTTTTGGGTCTGAACTGTTTTACAATCACCAAGCTTTCTTCCAAAAGCCCTAGCGCGAGACTGAAAATTCCGCGACAAAAAAAAATGGCTGAGTTTAGAGTTCATACTATTCCCATCTCAAAACCGACTAAACCATCGACAGGCTGACGAGGAGGCTGAGATTCCAGGCGCACTGAGAACAGGTCGATTTCGAACTCAAAACTGACGAAAGCTCCCGAAGATTTTTGGCGATGTTTTTGTTCGGCATAAGAAATAATGTGGTGGTTGTGGCGGTTCTTAAATAACCAGTGTGCAAATGCTTCGGCCCCCTCTCTAGATGTCAGCGAGTCGTCCCAAGCCAAATGAGTAAGATACAAGGTAGAAAGATTTTCGCCAGCGCGTACAGCTTTGCCACCAAAAAACTTCGAAATTTGATTGAGAATTCGAAAAGGCCATGGGCAACGATCTATCATCATACGCTTGATTGCTGTTGGCGCCCAAGGCAAAGTGACAGCCAATATTCTTTTGTCTTTCTCGAGCACTAAAAAATCTTCAAGCCTCCAGCCAGGCCAATGCAATTGTCTATGTGTCCATTCATTTCCTTCGGCTTCCGAAAAGTCGTATCCCAAAAAAACATTCTTATTAAAGCGAGTTAATAATTTTCGAATATTGGATTCATCTGTCTGAACAGCTGGCCTCACTAATAATCTAGAACCAGATGACCATGGTTTTCTAGCAAGCAAATTTATCATGCGAACTGTTTTTAAAAAATCATAGCGGAAGCCCGAGCTACGCTTTTGATTTACAAGATTCTTTTTCGCTGTGCGATTTTGCGCGACAATCGCCGTAAAAAAATAATCAGCAGCTAAATGTTGTAAGAGTTTAGGATAAGCTTTTCTCCATAGACGGCTTGTTAAGCGAGACGACTGAATCCGCATGTCACCTAAATACCCGACCCTTAAGAGTTTGTCTTCCACATAACGGCGACTCATCGAGGCGCTAGCAAATCCTAAAAACTCTTGATTATGCCGACCTACAATACTTAGGTAATCGCTACTTTGCGCACGCAAAAGTGCAGTAAAATCTGGACTCCTTTGATAAATTAAATTCAAGCCCGCCAACTTCATTGGTGTAGCACGAAACAAACTGTCTACATCACCTTGATCGTGTGGCGAAAAGTGTGCAAGCTGGGGGAACTCCTGTTTGAGAATAGTTAAATCCAGAGTTCACCCTCCCTGCTCAGAGAATAACTATTAATTTGCGTTTTATCTTTAGCCCCTTGAGAACGCATGCGATCAATCACCAGGTGAAGTTCATCAGCAGAAGACGAATAATATCCGCCTTTAGCATTAAAGGACTGTGGTCCCTCTTCCCTTTCAAAGATTTCCAAATTTGTGCCCTGATTTTTCATGATATCCACGTCCTGTTGTATCACTTGCCGAGTGTAAAACTTCAGAAAAGGCTTTAGCCATGGCGTGAGCCAACCCACCCTAAAACAAATCCAGGTATAAACACGTGTCTGGTACCGAGAGATAGGAGTGCACTGAGAATTTATAATAAATTGATGGTCTCCAAAAACATAGTCAACCCTCGTAATATTTGGGAAAATAAATTCATCGGTATGAATCATAGGTTTTTTTTTGCGATTTAGAAGTTTAGACGTAAATCCAATCTCATCTTTTTGCTGACGATAGGTCACTTTAAGTTTGCCGTCACTCGCGAATAAGGATATCGGAACACAGATTTGTCGGCGACGGCGAAACCATTTGTCATGGACAAAAACAGTATGGGGAACATCCATGAAATTCTGCACTAGGTTTGTCACTTCATTTTTAAAGTCAGTAATCATGAAGTACTGGCTCCACTCGGACTCGGAGTGAAATGGAAATCGCCAAGGAGGTGGCAATTTGGGCTCTTCACTCCCAGGCCAAATCCATACACAACCATCTTGAATCTGTTGAGGCGGCGCCTTGAGTCTCCAATCCTTGGGCGGCACTAAATCACCATTAGAAGGAATCTCCGCAATGGTCCCATCAGAGTGAAAACGCCATCCATGATAAGGACAACGAATGCCCCCCTTTTCACATTTTCCCATGCTCAATTGTGTGCCCCGATGAATGCAACGATCTTCAAAAACTCGAATTTTTTTAGTTTCATCACGAAATATCACATAGGGAGTGTCATAAACTGTCCGGCGCAAAGGTTTATCTTTAACCTCACTCTCCAGAGCTAAAACATACCAGTGATTGATAAGGTCTCCATCCATTTCTTTAAGAGACTTCACGGGAACACAACCTTGTTATACTGATTTAACAAAAGAGTAGAAACATCCTGTTTCCATTTCCCGCACCAAAAGAGCGTTGCTGAAACACCTTTTGCATTTGCTCCCAAACCAAAATGCAGGCGCCCATCACTTTGCGACGAAAGGCCACTCACGTTTTGAGTTTCTTGGGTAATCGACCAAGACTTCCCGGCGCTTTCCATGACTTGTAAAATCACGCGCGTTCCAATTGCCTGACGATTACATTTTTGGGAATGGGATTGTAATTCAATTCCTACCCATTGATTGGGGATTTTTTCTAACGAAATATTTTTATAGAGAGATGGCTCTTGAAACTGGTGCGTAAACAAAAGATCTCTGCGACCACGGTTCTCAAAGTCAGCTGATATAACTCCGCGCGAATTTGTCAGCTGTGTGAGACCTGTACTTTCAGCAACATCCACGTATTGAGGTTTAGCCTTGGTGCCGCGATTCCAATAAAGCCGATTTCGTTCTTTGCCAAAAATGCAGTGCCCTCTAATATCGCCCCAATGACTAGCATATCTATGGATTGATGGTGGTGATCTTGCTACCTTTTCGTTGACGTACCAGTAATCAGGACACTTTTCATAGAGTCGGTCATAAGTATCATCGACCATCCCATTAGCCTGAGAAATATCAACCCAGCCATCGTTATCAAAATCTGTGGCTACGGCACCCCAACCAAAACGACTCTCATTGAGCACACCTTTCTGCGAAGCCTCTTCCTCAATTTTTGGATAAAAGGACTGGGCTCCTGGCAAAAACGTCCACAGTAGCGAACCTTCGGCCTGCAGAGCATGGTGAACATTGGATACATAAACCCCTAGCCACCCTGTGCGGTCGTAGTCGGCGATAGAAACATTCATACCCTTATAGGTGTCGCGGCCAATAGATCCAAAAATTATACCTTTAATGTTTTCAAATTTCTTGCCTTCAATATTGTAATAGAGGTCATCGGGACCAAAATCATTGGCGATATAAATATCTGGCCACGAATCCTGGTTAAGATCCGCAACTCCCACAGCTAGTGACCAGCGAGTTTCGACGAGACCAATGGATTCGGGATCAGCTCTCAAAAACTTATGATCTGGTGTTTGAAAATAAATATAATTAAGACCGCCATTGTTCGACTGATGCCAACTTTCGTGCATAAAATTAAACATTCTCTGATCACCAGCGTACTCAGGTTGGGGTAGAGAAAACAAATTGAGTGGTTGAGGGGTAGAGTAGTCCGGCAAGGTTTCGGGAATAACATTTAAGACCACAAGGTCAAGCAACCCGTCCTGATTGAAGTCTGCAAAAGCGGCGGACATGGAGTTTCCGAAGCGATAAAGGCCACTCTCTTGAGTCACGTCCTGCCAATCGAGCTTTCCCTTTTCGATCAACAGGTTTTTTAGAAGTCGATTAGAGCCAAAGGCTACCGGAAGAAATAAATCTTGATCACCATCATTATCATAGTCTGCAAAAACTCCGTTCATCACTAGACCATGAACCTCAGGAGACTTTAGTATTTCGGTAAGGGCTAATAGAGGAGTTGCGTGAAATCGGTAGTCGCCCTCATTGAGGTAAATGAGCGAGCGCGTTTCTGTTTTCTTTAAGAGGTTCGTTAAGAATAGATCGGTTTTACCATCGTTATTGACGTCAGCGGCAGCACCGGCATCCCCTATGCTTAGCAGCCACTTAATAACGTGCTGAACCCGGACGTCTACACGCTGAAAAATATCCCCCGGCTCAAAAGCATTTAAACCACTCTGCGACTTATCAATTTTTTCAAAATAAAAAGTCAGGTCCTGATGCGCTATTCGTGCGTCGGCTCGATAAAAAAGAATGCTTAGCACTGTCAGTGGCGCCAAGACAAAAAACTGCCGATAATATTTGGAAGACCAGAAACTAAGTTTTAAATAGTTAACCGGTCCCACGGCAACAGCCGCCCTCACGTGATTGATAATGAGTCGGATCAAACCGACAATCAATGCCGCATAAAAAAAAGTATAATAGCTCTGCTTGAGGTGAAGTAACAAATCCACAGCCGCTAGCCAAAAGCCCACCCAGCGTTGTTGGGCAATATCTTTTGGTGACGTGGAGGGGTCGGTGATCATAAAAAAAGTAAAAATAAAAAATGAGGGAGAGGACAATGTTCCTAAAAAAAGAGTCTCAAACGGCAAATGGTGTTTCATAATCCAAGCGCGAAATGCGGTCTGCAAAGTAAAAAAAATCAAGAAACTAAAAACTAAATTGTGACGGTTAACTTTAGGAATAACAAACAACAGCCCAAGCATTATCACAAAAAATGACATCGCGGCAATGCCATTCCATTGATAAGCAGGAGCGGCCGTCACAAGATCAGAGCTAAAAAGCAAAGAAAAGGAGACTCCCACCATGGCGGGATTCAACGCGTGTTTGCCTTTATACTGAAGCAAATACTTTGAACCTATTGCGAATAAAACCGGTAGATACAAAAAACTAAGTCCGTGACTATAATTCAACAAAAACGACAATGAAAAACTGGTGATCACAGCACTTAGTGGAAAAACAAAACGGCGATGAAATAAGTAAGTCAAGAATAGTTCAAAGCTCACGCAGGCTGCGGTGGTCACAATCGCCTGCAGTGGCGAACGATTGAATCCGAGTACCGTCAAGCCCAATAAAAGATAAGTGAATAAAATAACAGCTACAGGAATACGCGGATCAACTCTTTGATAGCTTTGAATGCAAGCTTGCCAAAAGTCAAACCCACCGATTGGTGCCGGCGCCGCTCGAGTATCTGAAATTTCCATATTCAAAGCAGAACAAAAATCGATATTTTTATCAAGATTTTAATTTTAGAGCGCGCAATAGATAAAGGTCTCCCACCAAGGCGGCCAAAAATCCCAAAATCAAAAATAGCCCAAGCTCACGCATAGTTAAAAAATAAGAGAAGAAAAATAGCGCCGATAGGCCCATCATAAAAATAGACACACTGAATGCCATTAAACTTAACTGTCCCGCTCTGTCTTGGTTCTTACGATTTGCACGGTTCATTATAAACTGAATGGTGTTGTCGCCGGCCAAGCCTACTACTATGGCGCCCACCACGGCAGTCATCATGTTGATGGGAAACTGAAAAAGTGCCATCAATATCATCATGACACATGGAGCCCACATGGCGGTCGCTAAATAGAGCCAAATTGGTCTTTGCCGATTGATGACCAGCAGACCAAAAATCACTCCTGCAACCAGCAACAAACTCAGTACAAAACTCTCGGCCAAAGTATTAATAAGAAGACGTGTGTATTCTGCAAATACCACCATCTCCCCTTGCACGGCACAATGGCTGTTGCAGATTTGTTCAAGCTTCTCCGTCAAACTGTTGATTTTTAAAACATCCCCCGAAGCTAAAAGAACAAAAATTCTTTCTTGTCTATCGGCGCTGATAAACTTTTGTCCCAACAGAGTTAATCGGCTCTCACGTTGAATAAGGTCATTTAAAAGTTCACTGCCTTCGCTGCGTGGCAAGTGGTCATCAATGGTTTCTACCTGAACTACCCCTGGTAAAATTTTGATTTCATCCAAAATCTTTTTTTTATCGGAGACATTTATCGCTCGTTTGAACACGACTTGTAGATCGCTCTGAGCCCCTCTGATTTGCTTTAATTTCTCAGTCACTTGAGAAAAGGAGTGTTGCTCGGGCAATATATCAAAAGGCGAGTGATTGAGATTCATTTTTTTGAGCGCAAAAGGAGACAAAGTCATTATTAGCAATATCCCCATCGCCAAAGATTTCGGTAACAACCTGATTGACATTTTTTTAAAAATCTCGCTAAGAGACGATGGCTTGGTCCAATACTGGAGACTGGGAAAAAGCCTAAGAATCGATGGTAGAAACACAAAAATGACGATCCATTCAAGAAGGGCGCCCCACGCCGTCCAAAAACCGAATCGGCGCACGGCCGACAGATCACTGACAAGGAGAGAACCAAACCCTATTACGGTTGTTAACGTCGTAAAAAAACTGGCTGCAGAAAAGCGAGCGATGGCATGAAATCCACGCCTGCCTTTTTCTACTTGATAGGTACTAATGGCGACAAAATCTTCGATGACCGCCAAGGATAACACCAAAAACAGTCCGGTCGTAAGGGGATCGATAGGAACACCACTAGCCGTCATGGCCAGTTGCAATGGAATAAAAGCGGCAGAAAGGCAACCTAACATTAAAAATCCGGATTTCCAGGTATTAAAAAGTAGCCGCGCCAAAAGCATCAAAGCAACAATAAATAAGATATTTAATTTTTGGGTGGCATCCATGCCTTCCTTCATCGCCTGCTGAAAAATAAGATTGCCCGTAAACCCTAAATTCCAAGAAGAAAGATTATCGCTTAGCG
>Ga0163151_10009678_pt1 | contig 10390 bp, 3 predicted proteins | sample OliLakLV19MP5IB2_FD_145596 | JGI IMG/M metagenome (GOLD analysis project Ga0163151, IMG submission 145596) | Freshwater microbial mat bacterial communities from Lake Vanda, McMurdo Dry Valleys, Antarctica - Oligotrophic Lake LV.19.MP5.IB-2 | ecosystem: Environmental > Aquatic > Freshwater > Lake... | reverse complement strand
ACGTTGCTAAGCCACTTACACTAACTGTAGGTATGGGTGGCTGTACTTTGGTTAATTGTACAGTGGTTGAAGTAACCTGCAATGTGTAACATGGCGGTAAATTAACCGTAGCAAAACTACCGGTTACATTACCAGACGTGCAGTTTACAATGGTATAAACGCCTGCTGGTACAGTGCCAGTTTCTGTTACAGTTAATATACCTGCAAGTGTAATGCTGCCATTTCTTCCCAGTTGGTCGTGGCCGGTTCCAGCTCTGCTTCCATCAAACATTTCAATGTTTAAAATGCTGTTGGCAGAAAGTGGCTGGGCTCCATTTATAGTAAGCAAGCCGGTTGAAGTGCCGGGTGCAATAATGCCGTTGCTGGTAAAACCACTTGCAAAATTCAGCGTACCAATACCTTTAATTGCACCTGTGTTTTCAGTTGAAACAGCAAGGGTTGTAGCACCGGTATTAGTATTTTTCGTGAATGTGCCTCCATTAGCAAATAAGTGTGCACCGAAATTATTATTCATCGTGTTATCGCCGGTTACGGTAATCACTCCGGTGACACCATTTGCAAAAGTACCGTTGCCCAATGTAATCGTTCCTGCCGACCAGTTAAATGCTCCATTATTGGTAAGGACTCCATTTTGAATGCCACCAGTGTTAACAGTTGACTTGCCTGATATTGCTGAATTTCCGAGTATCACATTAGTGGAAATATCACCCAGTTGCCAGTCCATGCCACCATTTACTAGAAGAGTTCCAGGACCATTTATTGTACCACCGGAATGTAGATAATTAGTGGCTGTTGCCGGCGTTGCTGCAAGAGCATTTACAGTAACAGATCCGCCAGCTAATTCAAAATTGCCTGCACCTGTAGATTTGCTTCCCGTATTCAGGCTGAAATTCCCTCCGCTTACCGTAAACTTCTTGCCGCTTACACTGTTGATGGTGCCTGTATTTGCAAAGGAACTGCTGCTATAACTAATGATTCCTGTGGTAACGTTGATGGTACCTGAATTGGAGCCTGCCACATTGATAGTTGTAGTACCTGCACCGCCGTTCTTGGTGAAGGTTCCGGCATTGGCTAAATTGTGTGCACCGAAATTATTATTCATCACGTTATCGCCGGTTACTGTTATCACTCCCGTGCCACCATTTGCAAAAGTGCCATTGCCCAGAGTTATAGTTCCTCCTGACCAAGTGAATGCACCGTTGTTTGTTAGTACTCCATTTTGAATGCCGCCTGTACTCCCCGTTGATTTTCCTGATACTGCTGATGAACTCAATATAACATTGGTGGAGATATCACCCAATTGCCAGTCCATGCCACCATTTACTTGAAGGGTTCCCGTACCATTTATGGTTCCACCGGAATGGAGATAATTGGTGGCAGTTGCCGGTGTTGCTGCCGGAGCATTTACGGTAACGGATCCGCCAGCCAATTCAAAGTTGCCTAAACCTGTAGATTTGCTGCCGGTATTCAAGCTGAAATTACCCCCGCTTACCGTAAACTTCTTGCCGCTTACACTGTTGATGGTGCCTGTATTTGCAAAGGAACTGCTGCTATAACTAATGATTCCTGTGGTAACGTTGATGGTACCTGAATTGGAGCCTGCCACATTGATAGTTGTAGTACCTGCACCGCCGTTCTTGGTAAAGGTTCCGGCATTGGCTAAATTGTGTGCACCGAAATTATTATTCATCGTGTTATCGCCGTTTAAGGTAATCACTCCGGTGACACCATTTGCAAAAGTACCATTCCCCAGAGTTATAGTTCCTCCTGACCAAGTGAATGCACCGTTATTAGTTAATACACCATTTTGAATGCCACCTGTGTTTCCAGTTGACTTTCCTGATATTGCTGATGAACTCAATATAACATTGGTGGAGATATCACCCAATTGCCAGTCCATGCCACCATTTACTTGAAGGGTACCTGCACCATTCGCAGTGCCGCCAAAAAAATTGTAGGTTCCATTAACAATTATATCATCACCGGCACCATCTGCCACTGTTAGTGTGGAGGTTTGGGTGAGGGTGCCCCCTAACGCTACAATAGTTTGGTCGGTTGTTACGCCGCTGTTTACTGTTACAGTGTGCCCGCTTAAAATAGTTATAACACCATCTGAACTAGATGGTGCGGTTGGGTAGGAACAAAACCGGAACCGTTATGTCGGAGCCAGATAGAGGCATTACTCCAACTGCCGCTGGTAAAACTTTGATAATCGCCGGTGGTTTGTGCTGCGGCTGCTAAGAAGTAAAAGCTGGTCAATAAAAGTAAAAAAATCTTTTTCATGTTAATTTTTTTTGGTGTGCTGTTAGATAATATATTTTAAAGGTGTTTTGTAGAGGATATTTATTTTGTAAACATAGATAACAGGATTGCGCTTTGCAATCGCTAATACTAGTGATGCCTGTAATCAGTATATTTTATTTATTTTACAAACGGGTTCAGTCAGCAGGATATAGCAGTTAGTTTGCAGGTTTAATTTTTATGCAAACGAAAGTATCATGCAAAACAAGTTTTACAAATAGGGATTTATACCTACAATCATATTATGGATATAAGAAAACTTAACATCACGCCAGTAAAAAGAGAAGATTTTAGTATTAATTTTGGCAGCAAAAAAGGTTTGGCAACCAGCAACCCGGAAGCATTTTTTGCACCGGCCATTAAGCAGTTTAAGAAGCTGGCGGTGGGCCGTTACTGCTGGTTTGTACCGATTGGATTTTTAAGTTACTCTAATCGGTATTTACCAAAGCCAGCCCACAAAGGCTTTGCATGAATTTCAGCCAACACATCCCGATAATTATTGGGAGCCTAAAATGAAATTCAGTTTGGTATTATTGCAGATGTAGAAAAAGGTGTATCACTTTTTGCAGGGGGGATGTTTGAAAAAATTGTCCCCATAAAAATGGAAGATTTTGTAAATCATTCTCCTGAAATTCTTTTTAGAAATACACACCCGGAAGACGTTATGCGTTTATTTGCATTTACCAATCACTGGATTTCGTTTTTTATGTCGTTGCCCGCCGAAAGAAAAATGCATGTACGCCCCACCATTTATATCCGACTGCTGAGTCCGGAAAAATTATACAAATGGGTAATGATACAATATGCAGAACACCTGCTGGATGCAGATGGCAATATCGCATATGGGTTAACGCTGGTAACTGATATTTCTCATATAAAAAAAGATGGCGTAGCAATGATGAGTGTGCTGGATACTTATGATGATAGCTGTCAACTTTTCTTTTGTGCAGATGGAAAGGCAATTGCCGATACAGGTACAGTAATTGCAAAAATTACACCTAGAGAAATAGATGTGCTGCGTTTTTTAGCCATCGGCTACAGCAGCAAGCAAATTGCGGCGGAATTAAATATTGCCATTAAAACAATTGATAACCACCGGCAAAAATTATTGCAAAAACCCAACACAAATTCTTCGGCGGAGTTGGTGGCTTATGGGATTAATAGGGGGTTTATTTTGTAGTCATTTTATTTACTGGGCTTACGGCTTTTCAAATAAGCTCACTATAATTGGCTACAAATAACTTTTTTTTAGAGATATAGCCAACAATTCCACCACGCAAATCAGTTACATATAGGAGGGGGCCTGGTTACAAATAAAAAACAGGGCTGCTTTAAAAGGCAGCCCTGTTACATTAACTTATTTTACCAGCAAACTCAATGCTGTATAAATATTTTTTTACTGGTAACTGTACTGTTGGTTTTAATTTGAATAAAATACATACCACTGGCAAACTTGCTTACATCAAATGCCTGCACCAGGTTAATAAGCCTTGATTGTAAAACTATTTTTCCATTGCCATCTACCAACTGCATTAATACAATTGAGTTACCTGCCTTTTCTTCGTTGTAGCCGGAGCGTTCTATCGTCAGCCTGTTTGCCACAGGGTTTGGATAAACACTAAACAAAGTACCAGGTTCTTCTTCATCAATATAATCTGCAGGGGAGGCCTCAATGTTCCTGCCAACTGCCAGGGCTGTAATACAAAGAGTGTAGTCTTCCACTTCTCCAAAAGTAAAAGTACCACAGGATGTTACCCTTGCATCGCAACTCATTACCACTCTCATTCTTGTATGGCCTGTACGGGCAGTAGCCGGTATTTTTATCCAGGCTTTCCGGGTAAGGTTGCTGGCATTGGCTGATGCAAATACTAATTCACCTGCATCGGTAAAGTCGCCATCCTGGTTCCAGTCTATCCAAACTTTAGTAAATAATTTAGGGTTATTACATATTCCATTTACATAGCCTGGTGTAATGGCTAAACCAAAGCAGGTGTTTAAGCGGTAAGTGGCCTTCAGGTTAAGGAAGTTGCCATAACCATTGTTCCATCCACTGTTATTATTGATACCACGGCAGGTACGTACTTTTTGTATGAAACCTTTGTTTTTTACAGTACCACTGGCAGCACAATAAACACCATTGCAATTATTCACGGTTACAATAGTGCCTGCAGAAGCAGCAGTACAGTTGCTGCTGTTTTTTACAACCACACTATAAGTGCCGCCTGTTGTTATGGTGGTAGATTGTGTTATTGCACCGTTGCTCCATAAGTAAGAAGCTGCTTTACTTGAAGTAAGTACTACGCTGCCGCCGTTACAGAATGTTGTTGGCCCGCCTGCTGTAATAATTGGTTTTGCTGGCGCAGATAAAGCTGCATTTACAGAAACACTTGTTTGTGCTGAAATACATCCGCTTGCATTTTTTGCAGTCATATTATACGTACCTGCAGCTAGCCCACTAAATGTGCCACTAGCCTGATAAGCGCCACCAATGCTGTATGTAATGCCAGCACCCGATGGAGCAGTTACAACAATAGTTCCAGTATGAGTTGTACAAGTTGGCTGACAAGTAACACTTGCCGTTGGTGCAACTGGTGCGCCTGTAGGCGTGTTGACAGTTAAACTTTTTGCAGATGAAATACAGCCGCTGGTATTTTTTGCAGTCACATTATACGTTCCTGCAGCTACGCCATTAAAAGTTTTACTTGCCTGATAGTCCCCGCCAATGCTATAGGTAATGCCTGCACCTGATGGAGCAGTCACCACAATTGTTCCTGTTGCTACGGTACAAGTTGGCTGAACAGTAACACTTGCAGTTGGTGCTAAAGGTGCGCCTGGAGGCGTATTCACCGTAACAGATGTTGCAGATGAAATACAACCACTTGCATTTTGAGCCGTGACATTGTATGTGCCTGCAGAAACATTATTGAATGCACCACTGGCTTGATAAACTCCACCAATGCTGTATGTAATGCCTGCACCCGTTGGAGCAGTCACCACAATTGTTCCTGTTGCTACGGTACAAGTTGGCTGAACAGTAACACTTGCAGTTGGTGCTACAGGTGCGCCTGGAGGCGTATTCACCGTAACAGATGTTGCAGATGAAATACATCCACTTGCATTTTGAGCCGTGATATTGTAGGTGCCTGCAGCAACATTATTGAATGTACCACTGGCTTGATAAACTCCCCCAATGCTGTAGGTAATGCCTGCACCCGTTGGAGCAGTCACCACAATTTTTCCTGTTGCAACTTTACAAGTTGGCTGAACAGTAACACTGGCAGTTGGTGCAGCTGGTGTTACAGGTTGCTGATTAACAGTAATTGTTATTAAAGAAGAAATACAACCACTGCTGTTTTGTGCAGTGACATTATAGGTGCCTGCAGCAACATTATTGAATGCACCACTGGCTTGATAAACTCCACCAATGCTGTATGTAATGCCTGCACCCGTTGGAGCAGTCACTACAATTGTTCCTGTTGCAACGGTACAAGTTGGTTGGGCAGTCACACTTACTGTTGGTATAGCAGGCGCTCCCGGAGGCGTATTTACTGTAACAGATGTTGCAGATGAAATACATCCACTTGCATTTTGAGCCGTGACATTGTAGGTGCCTGCAGCAACATTATTGAATGTACCACTGGCTTGATAAACACCACCAATGCTGTATGTAATGCCTGCACCTGTTGGAGCAGTCACTACAATTGTTCCTGTTGCAACTGTACAAGTTGGTTGGACAGTAACACTTGCAGTCGGTGTTGATGGTAATGGATCTACTGTAACAGCCGTTGCTGCTGAATTTGCAGATGTACATCCATTTGCATTGGTTGTTTTCACGGTAAATGACCCACTTGTATTTACAGTAATACTTTGTGTTGTTGCGCCATTGCTCCATGTATTTCCGGTTGCGGCACCTGATGTTAAAACTACAGAACCATCTGTACAAAATCTAAGCAGTCCGCCTGCCGAAATGGTTGGCGTTGTTGGTATTGGATTGATTGTAACAGTTGTTGCTGCTGAATTTGCAGACGTACATCCAGCTGCATTCGTTGTTTTTACGGTGAATGTTCCACTTGTATTTACAGTAATACTCTGTGTTGTTTCGCCATTGCTCCAGCTATTTCCGGTTGCGGCACTCGATGTAAGTATTACACTCTCATTTGCGCAGATAGGGGATGTTTTATTTGATGTGATAGTTGGAGTTGGCAATTGACATACGCCACAGTTTTCATCTACCATACCATTGCAATTATCATCTATATTATTGCCGCATATTTCTGTTGCGCCAGGGTAATTTGTTGCCTTGCTATCATCGCAATCTGTGTTGTTGTTAACATATCCTACTGGCACGCCGGTACAACTCTTTATTGTATTTGCATTATTGCCAAATCCATCACCATCTGCATCGGCATAATAGGTTAATGCAATACGATTTTCTATTACAGCTTCGCCAGTTACCATCCTACCCTCCGCATCTGTTACGGCAACCTGGTAGATACCCGGAGCAGCTGTAATTTGCTGCGTTGTTGCGCTGTTGCTCCACAAATAGGTGAATGGGGCTTTACCACCCGATACCTTAGAAGAAAGGCTGCCATTAGCCTGATTATCGCAAGCGGTTGTTGCAAGTACGATCACCGAAAATTTGCCAATTTCATTGGTAGCCACGTTGTCTTCCAAAGTAGTTTCCAGTACCGTAGAGTTCTGAATACGCCCTACTAACCTTGCTGGCACTTGTGCTACAAACCATGGCAGTTGAATATCCTTCGATCCACCGGCAACAAGCGAAATGGGTATGGTTCCAATTTCAACGGTATCCCCGTTGTTATTAATATACATAAATACCACCTCACTATTGGCCGATTCCAGCCCGTTATTTTCAATGGTCGCATTAATGGTGATAGCTTCACCAACTGCTGGGAAGGCTTTAGATGGTTCAAAAACAAGGAACCTGAAATTAGCAGCCGGTCCAACTATAATTGCCCTTGTGGCGTCATTATTGTTTTCTGTTGTTTCAGAAACGCTGTTATCCGCATCAATGATAGCACGGATAATATGTGCACCAACGATTGAAGAACTCCATGGTACGGGAATAGAAATGGTTGCCTTATCTCCGTTTACCAAACCTGTAACATTGGATACTGTTGATAGTTCCACTTCATCTACCAGTACTTTCAACTTCATGCGATCATCCACATTATTGGTACCAATATTTTCATAAGTAACCAACAGGTTAACTGGCTCATTAATATCAGGATTCAATAATGATGGATTAATATACTGTGACAGAATGCGCATATCGGGTTTGTTGGAAACCCTCACCGTTTGAACGATTACATTATCTGCTTCGTTGCATTCTGTGTATTCATTATTTGGATCTACCGTCATGGTAAAAGTATAAACACCATTTTCGGTAAAGACAAAAGTAGATGGCAGAATAGCCCTTTTATAACATTCGACACAATTTGGCCGTGGGTTTAAAATAGTTGCATCGCCCAGGTTAAGTGTTCCGGTAATGCCAGGGCCACTTACTTCAAATTTTACCTTTACAGATGAAACATAATAAAGGCCCGAGGTTGCTACTTCAATGCTTGGCTGGATGCCTTGGTTAACGGTATAGTTGTTATTGCTAAATGCATTGCCACAAGCTACCAACGGACTAAAGTTTACACAAAGGTTTTCAACAGGGCCTACATTATCATCTTCATTACTTTCTGCCACTTCGTTCAACGGGTCAACTGTAGTTACCAGCGTTTCCGTTGCTGGCGGAACGGTTGGTACTGTTACACTAATGCTTACCGTTTCGCCAGGTGCTAGCCCACCATTGTAAGTTCCGATATAGCTGGCACCATTGGAAATATCAAACCGCACTTTTATTGGACCTGCCGCAGGCAAACTACCAGCGTTATTTACTCTTGATGTAAGTACCATGGTTCCCGGAAAGACCGGATCGATGGGATTTAAAGTAGTAAAGCGCTGACAATTTTCTGCAACCAATATTAAATTAGGAGGCAGGCATGGAACGATCGTAACCAGGTAATCAGCATAATTATTGTCTTCTCTAAGTTCTGTAACTACGCCATCGGGGAACGGAACATCTACACTTACTTCAAAATGGTACTCACCGGCATTGGCATAAGTATAGGGAACACTAAACGAATAAAAACCAAGCGCACCAATATTTGCCACAGGATGACTAAAGGTTTCCAATACATTACCATTTAGCACAACCCTAACCGTGGTAGTAAATGGTCCACTTGATACGCCTCCACTATTATGCAATACAAAACTTGCCAAAGTGGGCGATTTGCATAGTTCAAATGGTCCTGCTTGTGGACCATAGGATGGCAATAAATCGGGGAGAGGAGGTAATACCTTTATATAAACAACTGCAGTATTGTTGCCTTCATTTTGTTCTGATACTATTTGCCCGCCATCTGCTACAGCCGTAATGGAATAATCTCCCCTTGTGGCAAATAATAATGGAATAGTTGCACTGGCATATGTTTCACCCGGGGCTAAAGCAGGTACGTTGATGTTTGGAATAGCGGGTGTACCACCTGTTTGGGATACAAATAATTGGGTGGCAGGGGCAGGCAGGCATCCAATATTGCTCACTTTAAATTGTGCAGTTAAACTTTGCCCTTCAATAATTTGATTGGCCGACAGCGTTATTGTTGGCGTTAAGTCGGGCAGACAAATAATTAAAAAGCTTGTGGCAAAATTATCTGTAATTGTAAAGTCGGTGACAGATCCGGTAATATGATATTCGCCAGGTGCCTGCGGCTTAATGAAACTAATGCTGAAATTACCGGATGAATTGGTAACTCCTTTAAAAGTTTCCCCGGTTTCAGTAACTGTAAAAGTTACTTCGGCGCCAGCCACACTTGGGTCAGCCAATGGCACTGCTATTTCATCATAAAATGCATTGCCCGATAGGGTTACTGTTGAGCCCGGCGAAGGATAGGAAACACTTGGTGAGACTGTTGCATTTACAACTATCACGCCCGGCACATCGTAATTACCATTGGTAAATGGACGTATGGCTGTATTATTCAATTCATTGGTTTCATCAATCACATTGGTTTGATCAATTACTACCTGAATGGGGCACCATGCAGGTATGGATGGTGTGATTATGTTCCAGCTTATTTGCCGGCTGCTGCGGGCATCAATATTATCTACTGTAATGTTACCATAGTTAATTGAAGGATCAAATTGATTGATAATTTTTACCACAAAATTTTGCGCATTAAAGTCGGATACATTATGAATGGTAGCTGAAACGGTTAGTGGCGAACTAACTGCAGGATTAGGTGTGCTGAATTGGATGTCATTTGCATAAATTTCAATATCGGGAAGCACTTTTACAATCGGATAATTATTTATGGTAGTTGCTGTGCTACAGGCGCCATTAACCACAATAATTCGGCTCTGCCAGTTATTACCCGGAGCAAGCTGATTAATACTGCCCCTGTAAATTTTACCGTTGGATGTATTGTTATCGCCCACATCGGTAGGGTTTAATACCAATAACTGATCGTTGGGATTATTGAAAATACCATTGCCTTCAAAGTCGAGCAATACTCTTGGATAACCGTTGGGAGGCATTTGGTTAGCTGCATCAGTATATTTCACTTCAAAATTAAATAAAGTATAAGGGCTTCCACTTTGGGGATCAGCAAAGCTGGTTGTAAAGCCCTGGTTGCCGCTGAATGATAGGGTTTGCGCCCCTGGATTAATGTTTGCTGCGTTGTCATTGCAATCGCCGGTAGTGGAGGTAAGTTCGGAGGTTAGTTTGTACCCAATCGGGCGGCTGCATTGGGTTAAATTGGCACCTGTGCCGTAGCCGTCATTGTCCAAATCGAGGTACCAGGTAACAGTCAATCCTTCATCTACCTGGCCATTGCAATTATTATCTATTCCATCGCATATTTCGGTTGCGCCGGGGTTAATGGCTGCAATAGCATCATTACAATCCCCAGAGGTGGCGGTAAGTTCGGCTGCGGTTTTAAATAATGCCGGACGGCTGCATGCCTGCTGGCTGGTGCCATCGCTATAGCCATCGCTATCAGAGTCTTTAAACCAGGTACTT
>Ga0163151_10009675_pt1 | contig 10391 bp, 6 predicted proteins | sample OliLakLV19MP5IB2_FD_145596 | JGI IMG/M metagenome (GOLD analysis project Ga0163151, IMG submission 145596) | Freshwater microbial mat bacterial communities from Lake Vanda, McMurdo Dry Valleys, Antarctica - Oligotrophic Lake LV.19.MP5.IB-2 | ecosystem: Environmental > Aquatic > Freshwater > Lake... | reverse complement strand
GGCGTGAAGTTTCTGTCGGAGACGATGGACATGGCGGTGTACCGCGATCTGTCCACGATCGCCGACGGCCGCGAGCGCTCGCCTGAATGATTGGCATTGAGGCGTGCCAGCGGTTGGAGGCCACTCCCCATTCCCGGCCGGTGGACCAGCCCAACGCAACTCATTGGTTGTCGCCGGATGTTACGGTCATGGGCCTTCGCAGCCCCGGATGGGGCGACCGGGTTGTAGCCACGGGTGAAGCGGCGCGGCGGCGCTTCGCCGCCCGACGCGGAACCCGTGGTGAGGCGGCAAGAGTCAACATTGCCCCGTGAGGGGCAAAGGATTCGTGCCTCAGTTCGTGAGCTTCCGCCGCCCCGCCGGGGCGGAGCACGTCATCGCGCGCTGACCACGGGTTGCGCTCCGCCCGAAGCGGGCTGCGCTGTACCCGTGGCGACAATCCGCGGCCCCTGCCGGGGCCAAGACGGATTTGGCTCGACGACGGTGCCCCACCGATTGACAAACACACCACATCGTCAGGTCCACCCGGTTGCCCCGGCGACGCCCCCCCATCTATGATGACCTTGCCGACATTCTCCCGCATCACGCACTGACGAGACCACCGACCGATGGGCTGGTTCGACAAACTGAAGCAGGGGCTGCAGAAGACCAAGCAGCTTCTGCAAACCGACGTCCGCGATCTGTTCAAGGCGGGCGAGATCGTCACCGAGGTGCAGCTCGAAAAGTTCGAGGCCGCGCTGATTCGGACCGATTTGGGGGTGGTCGCCGCGGGGCAGGTCATTGCCGAGTTGCGGACGGAGTACCTCGGCCGGACGGTGCAGTTGTCGGACGTGTGGAACTCGGTCAAGACCACGCTGCGACGGTTGCTGCAAGGGGCGGACGGGCTGCGGTGGAATCCGGAGCAGCCGCTGTCGCCGATCAAGACGGCCGCGGCGAAGCCGACGGTGATTCTGGTCTCGGGGGTCAACGGAGCGGGCAAGACCACGACGATTGCCAAGCTGGCGCGGCTGATTCAGACGTCGGGGCAGACGGTGATGCTCGCCGCCGGCGACACGTTTCGCGCGGCGGCCGTCGAGCAGTTGACGCTGTGGAGCGAGCGGCTCGGCTGCCGGATCGTCACCAAGCCGAGCGGTTCCGATCCGGCGGCGGTGGCGTTCGCGGGGTGCGAACAGGCGGTGAAGGACGGCGTCGATTACCTCATCATCGACACCGCCGGGCGGCTGCACACGCAGCAGAACCTGATGAAGGAACTGGAAAAGATTCGCCGCGTCATCGACAAGCAGGTGCCCGGCGCGCCGCACGAAAGCCTGCTGGTGATCGACGCCACCACGGGGCAGAACGGCGTCAACCAGGCGAAGCAGTTCGGCGAGGCGATTCACTGCACGGGGATCGTGCTGACCAAGCTCGACGGCACCGCCAAGGGGGGCGTCGTGGTCGCCATCCGGCAACAGATGGGCTTCCCCGTGAAATACGTCGGCGTCGGCGAACAAATCGACGACCTGCAACTGTTCGACCCGGACGGCTTTGTCGAGGCGTTGTTCGCGGACGGTTGATGGCACCCAGCGAAGATTTCATCCACAGATTTCGCAGATTCCACAGATTAAAAGCATTGCAGAAGACAGCAGTGTATCAGCAATTAACTGGCCACCTTTGCCTTTCATCAATCTGCGGAATCTGTGAAATCTGTGGACAAACGCATTGGCCTTTGATCAGATTCTGACTCCGCCGGGTGCCATGCTCACAGCTTTGGGTGAGCATGTGCCTTTCCGATGACAATAATCCAAGACATGCTTGCCCAAAGCTGCAAGCATGGCACCCGCCCCTGTCTGAATTGACCCGAAGTTAGCCCATGACGCCCGAACGTCTGCAACAACTGCTGGACGAATTTCCGCAGCGCCGCATTGCGGTCGTGGGGGATTATTTCCTCGACAAGTACCTCGAAGTCGATCCGTCGCTCGCGGAGCCGAGTCTGGAGACCGGGCGGACGGCGCATCAGGTCGTGCAGAAACGTCGCGCGCCGGGGGCGGCGGGGACGGTGGTCAACAATCTCGCGGCCTTGGGAGCGGGGGAGATTCACGCGCTCGGCGCGATCGGCAATGACGGCGAGGCGTACGATCTGTGCCAGGGGTTGGAACAGCTCGGTTGTTCGACGACCGGGCTCTTGCGGTGTCCGGACCTGATGACGCCGACGTACCTCAAGCCACGCGACTTCGGCATCGAGGGACTGATTGGCGAGCACTCCCGTTACGACACCAAGAACCGCAAGCCGATGGCGAGCAGCGTTGTCGGCCAGTTGACCGCGGCGCTCGACCATCTGCTGCCGCAGCTCGATGCACTGATCATCATGGATCAGGTGGACATTCCCGACTGCGGCGTGATCACCACGGCGATGCGGGACGTCCTCGCCGAACACGCGGCCCGCAATCCGCAGGTGTTGTTCTGGGCCGACAGCCGCCGCAACATCCGCCAGTTTCGGCGGATCGTGACGAAGCCGAATCAGTTCGAGGCGACGGGCCGTGCCAACCCGCTGCCGGGCGATGAGATTTCGGTCAACGATCTGATGTCGGTCATTCCACGAATCCGCACGGAGACCGGCGCCGCGGTGTTCGTCACCTGCGGCGAACGGGGCACGTTCGTCAGCGAACCGGAGCCGCGGCTGATCCCCGGCGTGCCGGTCAAGGGCCCGGTCGATCCCACCGGCGCGGGGGACAGTGCAACGGCCGGAGCCGTGCTGGCGCTCACCGCGGGTGCGACGCACGCGGAAGCGGCGCTGATCGGCAACCTCGTGGCCTCAGTCACCGTGCAGCAACTCGGCACCACGGGCGTCGCCCAGCCGCAGCAGCTGCGCGACGCGTTGAGCGTGTGGCGCGAACGGCATCCGAGTTTTGCGCTCTAAAGTCACAGCCGAGAGCGCCAGCGAACGGCGAATCTGCACTCTCAGGATTTGCCTGGGTGCCATGCTCCCAGCTTTGGGGGGGGGCATGTGCCTTTTCGTCGAAGACATGCTTGCCCAAAGCTGCAAGCATGGCACCCAGCGGCTTTGTCCCCTCGCCCGCCGCTTCGGTGGGAGAGGGTTAGGGAGAGGGTGCCTTTGGGTTTTGGCTTTGCGCAGCGACAAGACCAAGCCGAAGCACCCTCACCCCGACCCTCTCCCAGCGAAGCGCCGGGAGAGGGAGTCAAGGCAGACGCACTCGCACGAACGCCCTCAGAACTTGAGCTTGTAGAAATACGTCGCGGGCACGCCGTTGACGATGTTCGAGAACCCCAGGTCGGCGGTCAGGAAGCCGAAGCGGGTCACCTGCAGGTTCTGTTCGATCTGATCGGGGGACGTCGCCGAGACATTGAACGTCATGGGGAACTGCGAGGTGAGCGTTCCGCTGGCGGTGACGGTGTCGCCGGGGAAGTCGCTGTCGGCGACGGTCAGTTTGGCGTTGCCGGTGCCGAGGAACAGCACGATGATCCGATCGCGCGAGACCGTGTCCGAATGCTGCCCGGTCTGCACGATTTCGGGATCGCCCGGCCGCATCACGAAGATGCGGGTCCGCAGCGCCCGGATCGACACGGAGGCCGGTCCGGCGGCGGTCGCGGACTCGGTCATCCACCCGGCGCTGCCGAGCAGAATTGCAGCGATGAAAAGACGCTTGCCCATCATGTTCTCCACTCCTCGACGAGGCGGGGACGGCGTGCGCCGTCCGCCTCGGATTCGACCCGCGTTCTGAACGATACGAACTGTCGAGATAACCACGCCGGGCGACCGCGCACAAGGGGGGAAGTCCGTCCCCCGGCACGTTTTCGGACGGACGACGCCCGTGCAACCGTCACGGCTGCCACCGACCGGCGCATCTGGTACAGTACGCGATTCCCGCGAACGGTGGGATGCAGGGAGAAGGGGCCACCTCTTGTCCGGTCCCCTCTCCCCCCGAGGGGGGAGAGGGGACCGGACGATGAGACGCCAACCTCAATCACCAAGACTGCCGCTTCCGGCGGTCTCCGATATTGAACTCGACCAGTAGCACCCAAGGAAACCCGGAATGGCGATGGATGTCTACGCTCCCTGTCCGTGCGGCAGCGGCAAGAAGCTGAAGTTCTGCTGCCTGAACATCGCCGACGACATGGATCGGATTTCGCGACTCATCGAAAACCACCAGCCACAGCAGGCGATTCAGCAGCTCGACCAGCTCGAACGGAAGCACCCCGGCCACGCCTGGGCGGTCACCACCCGGGCCATCGTGCTGATTGAAACCGGCGACTCGGCGAGTGCCCGCGAGGCCCTGAAGCCGTTCGTCGAGCAGCATCCCGAACACGAGTTCGCCGCCGTCCTGTACGCGACGGCGGTGCTGCAGGCCGACGGTCTCGACGCCGCCCGCAAGCCGATCTACCGCGCCTTCCAGAAGGGGGCGAAGAAGTACCCCAGCATGGTCTCCGGGCTGGCCGGGGCGATGTCAGCCGGGTTCCGCGCCCGCGGCCGGATGCTGGCGTCGCGCGAGCATCTGTCGCTGTCGCTGCGATTCGCCCCCGACGATGACCGCCAGGAAGTCTTCGTCCGGTTGCTCGACTTCGACAACGACGCCACGGTGCCGTATCTCTTGCGCAGCGCTCATCCGCTGCCGGCGATTGCGGCGTCGGACGAGCAGTTGCAGGAGATGAAGAAGGCACTGAAGTACGCCACGGTCGGCTGTTGGAACACGTCGGCCGAAGTCTTCGAGAAACTCACGACGCAGTTGCCACAGTCCGCGGAGGCCTGGCATTCCGCCGGGTTGTGCCGCGCGTGGGACGGCGACGAAGAAGCCGCGGCGAAGCATCTGCATCATGCGGCGACGCTGTATGCCGACCGGGCGATCGCCGTCGAATGCGAGGCCGTCGCGCAGTTGCTGGACTGGAACCATGCGACCGAACGCAAGAACCGGCTGCGCGAGACCGGCGTGATTGCGTCGGTCGGCCGACTGCTGACGGCGCTCGACGCCGTCCCCGCGCTGCTGCGGCTCGAATTGCCGCCGCAGCAACCCGACGGCATGCCACTTCCCGCGGCCGTGTATCAGGTGCTCGACACGGCGAAGGACCACTTCCCGGCGGCGGACAAGCTGACGGTCGACAACGTGCCGCGCGTGCATGGCGAGGTCACCGTTTTCGATACGGACCCGCAGGATCACGAGCCGGCGGAAGTCGACGTCAGCGGCTTCGAGGGGGACGACTACGTCGCCGCCCTGAAGCTCGTCAAGCAGGCCGCCGGCGACATCGTCACGTGGCAGCCGCCGGAGCCGACGGGCGAGTTCGCGCCGCTGGAATCGTACGAGTTGCAGATCAACTGGGCGTTCCCGCCGAAGACGCCGGTCGCGATCCGCCGCCGTCTGGAAAACGCCCGTTGGCGGCAAGCCATCGCCGAGATCTGGCCCGCGTTGCCGCTGATGGCGCTCAAGGGCAAGACGCCGCGCGAGGCTGCTGCCAATCCGGCGCTGCACACGGCGCTGACCGCTGCAGCGTACGTGCTCGACTCGCTGTGTCTCCGCGCGGGCTACGAACTCGACTTGCCGGGGACGCTGCGGTCGCTGGGACTGGAGCCGCTGGCTGCCGCCGAGGTCACTCCGGAGACGTCGCTGAACGCGCTCAGCCCGCTGCAATGGCTGCGGCTGCCGCTCGACAAGTTGACCGAGCCGCAACTGGTCTCGATCGCGAACCGGGCGCAGCTCGTGCATCACGACCGCTTCCTGTACGAGACGCTGAAGGTCGTGGTGCAGCACGAAGAGTGCCGCAAGCAGATCGACCTGGCCCGCGTGTATCAGACGCTGGCCGACTTGTGCCGGGTTCACGAACGCCGCGACGAAGCGTTCCACTGGATGGCCGAGGGTCGCATGCACGCGGAGTCGGAGACGAACAGCTTCGAGAAGGTCTGGTCGTGGGATCTGCGCGAACTGCTGATGCGGCTCGAAGACCCCACCGATCCCGGCCTGAAGCCGCTGATCGGAAAGTTCGTCAACTTCTACAGCCCCAAGCTGCCGCAGATGCGGCCGTACCTGGAGCAGATGTTCGCGCTGGCGGGTGTCGATTCGCCGTGGTCCGCGTCGGGCCTCGTCACCGCCGACAGTCTGCCGACCGCAACTCCCGGCGGGCTGTGGACCCCGGAGTCCGCCGCGACCGCCGCCCCCGCGGGCAAACTCTGGGTGCCGGGGAGTTGAGAATTGATGGTCAGAAGCCGCAGGGTTCCACCCGGGTGTGGGTCGTGAATCAGTGGTCTACAGATGTTGAGGATGGCGGCATTCGCAGCCCCGAACGGGGCGACCGGATTGTAGCCACGGGTGGAGCGGCGCGGCGGTGGCAGCCGCCCGACGCGGAACCCGTGGTGAGGTTGAAGAAGCGGACATTGCCCCGGAGGGGCAAAGGAAGCGTGATCCAACCCTGAACTTCTGCCGGCCCTCCGGGACGGACAGGTCGTCTCCTCCGTTCCACGGGTTGCGCTTCGCCCGAAGCGGGCTGCGCTCCACCCGTGGCTACAGTCCGTGGCCCCTGCCGGGGCCGAGAACGAGCCTCACAAGCAAACGTACTCCAATTGGTGGCCACACCCTTCCACCCTCGCGGATCTTACCCTGTGTTGCGGCCCTCACCACAGCCTGTTCCAATACGCGAATCGTGCTCCGCAAGACTGTGACCGACCTCCGCTGATTTCTCAGGAGTCCCTGCGATGCCCCTGCGACTGCTGGCCACCTGCCTGGCGCTGTGCGCCGCTCTGCCGTTCGCCGCGACCGCGGCCGACGACGGTTACACGCCGCTGTTCGACGGAAAGACGCTCGACAAGTGGGACGGCAACCCGGAGTTCTGGCGCGTCGAGGACGGCTGCATCACCGGCCAGACCACCGCCGACAAGCCCACCAAGGGGAACACGTTCCTCATCTACCGCGGCGGCGAGTTCGGCGACTTCGAGCTGCAATGCGAATACAAAATCATCAACGGCAACTCGGGCATTCAGTACCGCAGCTTCGAGGTGCCCGATAACAAGTGGGTCATCGGCGGCTACCAAGGGGACTTCGAGGCCGGCGACACGTACTCCGGCATCAACTACGGCGAACGCTTCCGCGGCATCCTCGCCAACCGCGGCCAGAAGACCGTCGTCAAGAAGGGGGACGACGGCAAGGTGAAGGTCGAGGTTATCGAACAGATCGGCGACACCAGGGAGATTCAGTCCAAGATCAAGAAGGAGGACTGGAACACCTACCACATCATCGCCAAGGGCTACACGTTCGAGCACCGCATCAACGGCGTGACGACGTCGATCTGCACCGACGAGCATCCCGACCGCCGTGCGACCGGCCTGCTTGCGTTGCAACTGCACGCCGGCCCGCCGATGAAGGTCCAGTTCAGGAACATCCGCATCAAGACGGCCGCCAACGCCGCGGTAAAGACGTCGTCTTCGTCTCCAGTGACGAAGAAGGTGTTGCTCCTTGCCGGCCGCAAGAGCCACGGCTTCGGCTCCCACGATCACACCGCCGGTTGCGGGTTGCTCGCGAAGCTGATCGACATGAGCGGGCTGCCGGTCCGGGCCGAAGTGCATTCGCTGGAGAAGGACGGCTGGCCGTCGTCCGAGAAGCTCGCTGCGGCGAACACCATCGTGATCTACGCCGACGGCGGCGGCGGGCATCCGTTCAATCAGCACATCGACGAGCTCCGGCCGCTGTTCGACAAGGGGACGGGCCTCGTCTGCATCCACTACGGCACGGAAATCCCCGCCGGCAAATCCGGCGACGCCTTGCTCGACTGGACCGGCGGCTACTTCGAGGCCGACTGGTCGGTCAACCCGCACTGGATTGCCGACTTCAAGAAGTTCCCCGCCCATCCGGTGACGCAGGGCGTGCAGTCGTTCAAGATCAACGACGAGTGGTATTACCACATGCGGTTCCGCGAAGGCATGACCGGCGTGACCCCGCTGCTCACCGACCTCCCGCCGCTGACGACCGTCGTGGAAGTCGACGCCGCCGGCAAACCGGTGATGATCGAGAAGGACGGCAAGCCCACCTACAAGCTCAGCCGCCCGGAGAACGCCCACAACAACAACCCGCACGTCCGCAAGGCGCTCATCGAAGACAAGGCCCCGCAGCACATGGCCTGGGCCACCGAAAACCCCGGCGGCCACCGCGGCGTCGGCTTCACCGGCGCCCATTACCACTGGAACTGGGGCCACAACGAGTTCCGCAAGCTGATCCTCAACTCCCTCGTCTGGACCGCCGGCCTCGACGTCCCCTCAGGCGGCGTCCCCGCGGGCACGGTCACCGTCGACGACCTGCTCCAGAACCACGACGAGCCAATCCCCGCCGACTTCAACAAGGCCCGCATCGAGGCGATGCTGGCGGAGTGGAATGGGAAGTGAATGGTTGAGAGTTGATGGTCAAGAGTCACAGAAGCCGAGGGGTTCCATCCCCTCGGTTTTTCTTTGCGCCAATCAACGATCATTCGCCCGCAACATGCCACCGACGACGAATGAGGCCGCTTCGGTCACGTGCTTTGGTTCCGTTTGTTCGTGCTCATCCAAGTCGGCAATCGTCCGTGCGACCTTCGCCAGTCGGTCCGTTGATCGAGTTGACAACGATGATTCGCTGATAACGACCTTGAACGCCTCGAATCCCGCTGGCGAGAAGTCCACGTAATCGGCGACGTGTCCGCCAGGAATGGCGGCATTGAATGGGATGTTGATGCCAATAAACCGCTCGGCCTGACGCGATCGGGCGGATTCGACGGTCTTCCTCAGTCGCGGCGACAACTCCTCTTCGGATTTTGCGAATTTCTCATCCAAGGACAGGGGCTTGAGTTCAACCTGCAAGTCAATCCGGTCGAGCAGCGGACCACTGAGCTTTTGCTGATAGGATCGGACTTCGTTTTCGGAACAACGGCACCTCAAATCGCCGTAAAAGCCACACGGACAGGGATTCATCGCAGCGACCAGCGTGAAACGGCAAGGAAAGGTTAGCGACGCTTTCACTCGCGTCACGGTGACTTCGCCGTTCTCGATAGGTTGTCGCAGCGTTTCCAGCGTGTTCCGGTTGAATTCGGCGATCTCATCGAGGAATAAGACTCCGAGGTGCGCCAGCGTCACCTCACCGGGCCTTGGAACCCCGCTCCCTCCACCGATGATCGACTGTTGCGATGCGGTGTGATGAACCGTTCGGACGGGACGTCGCGTGACGGCCATTCCGTCGTTATTGAGCTGGCCGCAGGCGGAATAGATGCGCGTCAGTTCGACTTTCTCGCCATCGCTCAACCGCGGAAGAATGCCGGGAATTGCGCTGGCGATCAGCGACTTCCCCTCGCCGGGCGGACCAATGAGCAGCAGGTTATGTCCGCCGGCCGCTGAGATGACGGCGGCGCGTTTCGCTCGCTCTTGTCCTTTCACTCGACCGAAATCCACCGCCTTCGGGATCGCATTGTCAAACTCAATCTTCTTGCTGAGCACATTGTCGAGCTTGCCTCGACCGGCGAAGAAATCTATGACTTCTTCCAGCGTCTTGGCAGGGTACACACCGCATCCGTCGTGACCGGGCTTGGCAAGAATCAGCGCACATTCTTTCTCGTTCCCAGCGGGGACAATCAGCTTCTGTCCCGGTTTCGCTTGATAAGCCAGCGACAGCGCACCAGGAACGCGGCGAATCTCGCCATGAATTCCAAGTTCGCCCATGAGGACATAGCTTCCTTCGACAGCTTCCGGCAAGTCGGGAAGCATGCCCGATGCTTGTAGAAGAATGATCGCCAATGGCAAATCGAGCCAGGTTCCCTCCTTGGGAACGTCAGCCGGGGTGAGGTTGACCAGCATTTTGACTTGAGGAGCCGGCACTCCTAGCTTTGCAAAGGCGCCTGCGATACGCTGCCTGACCTCAGTAATTGCTCCGCGCGCCATGCCCGAGATTTGGAAGAAGTCGTCATCGGCCCACGAGGTCTTCGTTTTGCGTGTCGTCCTCGCCTGGGGTAACACTTGCATCGCGCGAGCTTGAATTTCGATCACGTAACCATCCAGTCCGTACAGCATTCCGCCATACAGCGTGTGGTCTCGACGCAACAGTTCTTCAAGCTCTTTGTGCGTACGGGGTGTGTGCAACGAGACCATAACCGTGAACTCCTGAGTCAAGCTTGACTGTGGAAGGATATGCAATCTTGCAGCGATAGGGTGTCGGAAGTCAATCAGCGAGATTGATTTCGCGCTACTCCGGGCGTGATCGTTAATCAGTGGTTGACGGGTGTTGATGCTCATGCCGACTCAGCCCCGGTAGGGGCGATCCGACTGTAGCCACGAATGGCACACGGATAAGAAAAATGCCATAGTTCTCAGGGGGTTTGGAGACTGGCGCTAGCGCCAGTAATCAGACCCAAGGCCACTGCCACCAGCGACGGTTCTGGTGGTATCGGACGATGATCGC
>Ga0163151_10009673_pt1 | contig 10392 bp, 9 predicted proteins | sample OliLakLV19MP5IB2_FD_145596 | JGI IMG/M metagenome (GOLD analysis project Ga0163151, IMG submission 145596) | Freshwater microbial mat bacterial communities from Lake Vanda, McMurdo Dry Valleys, Antarctica - Oligotrophic Lake LV.19.MP5.IB-2 | ecosystem: Environmental > Aquatic > Freshwater > Lake... | reverse complement strand
AAATTAAACACTTATAATTAGATATGCAAGCCAAAAAGCACAAGCGGAACTATAAAGGAAGCAAGGTAGAGGAGTAGAAATAGGATCTTTTTAAATACATTAAGATCGTTGAACATGTTTATTTGTAAAATGGTATTTACTTGCTGAATTATGAGTGGCTCTATGATAGTGTATTGATAAACACCGGGCTGTAATCCTGCAAATTTTTTGGGATACGCGAATAAAATACAGTCTCTGATAAGCCAATATTCTTTATTTGTAAGTGTAGAATATTCCTGGTGATAATTAATATGCTCGCTCTTTAAAATGTTTCGTATTTTTTGATTTTTTGATTCGTTATATAATTCAATTCCCATCATGATAGGCACTATGATCATAATTGTGCTTGCCGAGGCAAAGATCACTCCCAACAGAATAATGGAAATGATGCCAAACACTAATCGGATATAATAGTTTTGTTTAAAAAATAATGTTTCCATTATCCTTCCGCCATCTAATGGATAAATTGGTAAAAGATTCAAAAAATAAAGAGCGCAGGCAATAATAAGCCCTGGTAAAGGACCAGCTAAAATAATAAAGCTTAATTGCTTTTGCGATACTTCCTGTTTTTTTCCTGAGCTAAAAGCGCCAATGAGCGGAATGAAAAATATTTTGACATTACTATAGTTAAATAGCTTCATTGCCAAAAGGTGACCCATTTCGTGAATGATCACAACTACTGTGATAGCTGCAATATAAGCGATGTTTTGATCGAATAGTACATAAAATAGCACCATATAGATTAATAAACTAAAAGCAGAACGCACCCACGAATTGTTACTTTTCTCTTGCAATTCCGGCTTAGCAGGATATTCGCCCGGTGTAAATGAATCTTGCTGCTTGCTTTCGTTTATGTTGCTGAATTGGTCCAATTAAATCGTTTTGCGCCTTAAGTGAAAGATCAAATAAATACTAATAGCAAATAAAAAGAACGCGCCTGTTTGATGCAAAGCACCCATGATCACAGGAACGTTATAAACCAAGGTAAGCACCCCTAATATAAATTGTAAGGTAAGTGCGTAGATCAAAAAAGTTATACCGCGATATTGAGATTTGCTTAACTGAACTTTGTTTGATTGTTTCCAGATATAGGCCACTAAAAGACAAAGAATAATGGCAAGAGTGCGATGCGTGAATTGAATGCCGCTCGGGTTTTCAAGCATATTGGCAAATAATCCATCTTCCATATACACTTGTTCAGGTATCCATTCTTCTCCCATTTTTGGCCAAGTATTCCATATTTGGCCAGGACGAATATGTGAGGAATCTCCTTGAGTAAAACCTGCTGTAAACGCGCCAAAAATTATTTGAATAATGAGCGCAACAAAGAATATGAGCACGGGCCATTTTAATTTTTTGCTTTCACCTGGCAGGCTTGTTTCTTCGTTTGGATAAATTAAGCCAAGTGCAAACCAAAATGTAAAAGCAAATAAAGTAAAAGCACTCATCAAATGTGTTGCTAATCGATAATGACTCACCGCTGGTTTGTTTTGTAATCCGCTATAAACCATCCACCAACCAATAACGGCTTGCATAGCTCCTAAAGCAAAAAGTAAGATCATTTTTGGCCACATATCGCGCGTGATCTTTTTCTTTATCAAAAAATAAATAAATCCGATCAAAAAAATGTACATCATCAATCTACCGATCATACGATGCCCATATTCCCACAAAAAAATAGGTTTAAATTCTGCGAGAGTCATTTCAAAATTCACTTTATGAAATTCAGGCGATTCTTGGTATTTGGCAAAGCGTTCCATCCACGCAGTTTCCGAGAATGGAGGAAGGGAACCCATAAAACTCCAATCGGTGATAGAAAGTCCTGAATGGGTCAATCTTGTTAAACATCCTACAACTACCATAGCGTAAATAAATAAACAACCTGTAAGTAACCAGATGATAATAGGCTTGTTTTGCGGAGGTAAATTGAGTTTCATTTGTGGGAGATAAAGGTAATGCAAAATCATTCTTAAAAAAACAAAAAAACAGGTGTTTTCCTTGATATCTTATGCATAGAGAACTGAATTTTTATTTATATTCGCCATTGTACGTGGTTAAAAAACTCTCATATTTTGTACTTAAGTATCGTTTGGCCTTCCTTATCTCTATGGTGGCTATTGCCGGAACAATGGCGTATTTTGCTTCAAAAGTTGAGATATCTTACAATTTTGCAAAATTATTGCCCGAAGATGATCCTGCAAGTGTTGATTATGAGAATTATCGCAAAAAATTTGGACAAGACGGAACTATCTTATTGATCGGGATCGATAAGGATCAAATTCATACGCTCAAAAATTACAAAGAGTGGGCTATACTAACTGAGAAGTTAAAGGGTTTGCCCGGAATTAAGAATGTTGCTTCTATTACCAACATAAAAGATCTTGTTTTAAATGATACGCTTGGGAAATTTGAATTTCAAACCATGCGCGGCGTTAATCCTTCAAACCAAGATGAGTTGGATGATTTTTTATTCCGCCTTTCGAAATTGAAATTTTATGATGGTATGTTCTTTAACAACAAAACAAATTCTACCCTCATTGCTATTAGTTTTTTTGAGAAAGATCTGAACTCCAAGCGTCGTTTGGAGATCGTGAGCGATATCAAAAAACAAATGGCTAATTTCAATAAGGTAACCTCTATTGAAACACACGCTTCAGGTTTGCCATTTATTCGTTCAACGGTAATGTTGAAAATAAGAAATGAAATGAGTTTCTTTTTAGGTGTTGCATTTCTTGTTACTGCGTTGTTACTTTTTATATTTTTTCGTTCACTTTATCCGGTGATCTTTTCCTTACTCGTTATTGTTTTTGGCGTGATCACAACTCTTGGAACCATTGTTTTGTTCGGTTATAAATTATCTGTACTTGCAGGATTGATCCCTCCATTGATAATTGTTATTGGGGTACCCAATTGTATTCTCATATTAAATAAATATCATACCGAATTAGCCAGCGGTAAAGGAAAGATAGCTTCTTTACACCTTGCCATCCAACGTGCCGGTGTTTCTTTGTTTTTCGCAAACATAACAACGTCTATTGGTTTTGCTGTGTTTTGCGCCATTGAAAATAGCTTATTATTTGAATTTGGTTTAATAGCGGCCATAAATGTAATGGCAACATTTATTTATTCCTTGATATTAGTGCCCGTTATATTTAGTTATTTGCCTCTTCCAAAGCCAAAGCATTTATTGCACCTAGACGCAAAGCGTTTGCGGCTTACACTCGACAAGGTAGCAGCAATTACAACCACGAATAGAAAAGCGATTTATATTATTCTTATTGCTCTTTGTAGTGTAAGCGTTATAGGACTTTTAAAAATACGAGCCTTTGGTTATGTGGTAGATGATATTCCAAAAACCGATGTGCTTATCCGCGACATGAAGTACTTTGAAAAGAGTTACGGTGGCGTTCTTCCATTTGAAATCACCATCGATAGTAAAAAAGAAAAAGGCATATTTGTAAACAACGCTCGTGTGCTTTACAAGATCAATCGCGCTCAGCGAATGTTAAGTCAGTATTCTGAGTTCTCAAAACCTTTGTCAATCGCAGAAGGGATAAAATTCATGTATCAAACCTATAAAGGAGGCGATGAGAAATTTTATAAACTGCCAAGCGTTACCGATCTTAAAACAATTGCAGAATATGTAAAAACAGAGAATGAGAAAAAAAATCAACTGTCTAGTTTTTTGGATAGTACGCAACAAAACACACACATTTCAATTTTGGTGGCAGATGTTGGTTCAACACGAATGAAGGAATTAGCATCAAGTTTGAAGTTACGGTTAGATACTATTTTTAATTATGATGACGAGGCAAATAAGTGGATGGCTGATTCATCTCAAGTAGATGTAAAAGTTACAGGAAATAGCATTGTGTTCTTAAAGGGGAATGATTTTTTAGTGAATAATTTGGTTGAAAGTGTGGTGCTGGCAATTGTGTTGATCATGATCTTTATGCTCACCCTTTTCACTTCATTCAGAATGATAGTGATCTCAACTATTCCTAGTTTGGTTGCATTGATCATTACGGCAGGATTAATGGGTTTTGTAGGAATTCCGCTTAAACCAAGTACAATTTTGGTGTTTAGCATTGCCTTTGGTATAAGCAGCGATGGCACTTTGTACTTCCTAACCAAATACAGGCACGAGATTCGAAAAAACAAATTAAGCATAGGCGATGCAGTTCGCATCACCATTTCAGAAACCGGCGTAAGTATGATTTATACAGCCCTTGTGTTATTCTTTGGCTTTGGAATGTTTGCTTTATCAGGATTTGGAGGAACGCAAGCTTTAGGAATTTTGATCTCATTTACACTTATTGTTGCGTACTGCGCTAATCTTATTTTGCTTCCCGCCTTCCTGCTTTCACTCGAAAAGCATCTTACCAATAAGGAGTTTGTGGAAAAAAAGAGTATCATGACCGACGAAATGGAAGAAGCAGTTGAGGATAAAAGCAAATGATTTTTTTAATTCCCGGCAATTAAAGAGATTAGTGCGGATCAATTTTTATAAAATTGATCGATTTTCGAAATCACGGTAAAACAAAATTGTCAGAATTGAGCAGAAGGGAAGATTTAATTTAGACGATAATTATTGGTAGTTAAATCCCCAACCACTCTTTAGCAGCACCGCTAAACACCAATTCTTTTTCTTTATCACTCATTGATGTTTTATGAACTAATTCCCCGGGAATTGCTTCCCCCAATGGAAATGGATAATCGCTGCCTTGCATAACGCGATTTGCGCCGCACTGTTTGATGGTGTATTGCAACATTTCTATATCACACACATGGCTATCAACCCAAAATTGACCTAAATAACTTTTCGGATTTTTTTTGTTGTCAATCGCCACTAAGTCAGGACGGCAATCCCAACCATGCTCAATTCTACCCAAGGTAGGAAGTAAAGATCCACCACCGTGGGCAAAACATACTTTTAGTTTTTTAAATCTTTCAAATACACCGCCAAATATCATGCTGCAAGCTGCTCTGCTAATTTCGGCGGGCATACCAACTAACCATGGCAGCCAATATTTACTCATGTGTTCTTGTCCCATCATTTGCCATGGGTGTATTAAAATAGCCGCGTTTAACTGTTCGCAAGCGGCATAAAAATCAAAGAACTGCTCTTCATTTAAATTTAGGTTGTTCACATTGCTTCCAATTTGCACACCTTTGTATCCTAATTTCATGCAACGCTCTAATTCTTTTATAGCAAGCTTTGTATCTTGCATAGGAACTGTAGCTAATCCAATAAATTTATCAGGGTATTGATTTACCGTTGCAACAATATCATCATTTAAAAATTCGCTTACTATCAAACAATCATTTGGTTTGGCATTATAACTAAACATTACCGGAATAGTACATATCACTTGTTTATCTACTCCATGCGCTGTCATTTCTTTGATGCGTAATTCTGCATCCCAACAATTAGATAAAATCTCTCTAAAGCGCTTGCTTCCTTGCATCATCCATGCTTTGCAGGGTTCATGGTGTTCTAAATGTATAAAATCTCCATACCCAAATTGTTTCGAAAAATCAGGAATATTTTTTGGAATGATATGTGTGTGAACGTCGATGATCATTATGAAATTTGAATTAGATGACGTAAATTTACAATAACTTAATCTAAACTAAAATGAAAAGAACGGTAATCGCTTCATTATTTATCATTTGTAATCTAAACATCTTTGCTCAAAATAAAGCAAGTAAACATTTTCTGGTAAAAAATAATGCAAGATCACAGAATGTTGCTACTCAAGTAAGCCTTTTATATTCGTTTTCAACTTTCACTAGTGGTTACAATGCTATTTCAGGCACAACTTTAACCGGTGGGCAAAAATGGGATGATCTGGATTATGTGTTACCGATTGGGTTTACTTTTACGTTGTACACTCAAACAGGCACCAGTATTAATTTAAGCTGGGGCGGACAATTATTAACGTTTAACGACGCTACCAATGGCCCTTATGTTTCTTTTGCTGCCGCCATGTTTGAGGATATTTGCGATCGTGCCTATTACCCAAATGTTGATATGGAAGGCGATCCTGGAGGAATATCACCAATTTCTTATACTACGGTTGGGACTCCGGGAAATAGAATATGCAAGGTTCAAATTGCTAATGCAGGATTTTATGGTGAAAATGATCTGTATTCAACTTCAACTAGTTATGTGAATTTTCAAATTTGGCTTTACGAAACATCAAATAGGATCGAGTTTAGATATGGCGGAGTTAATATTCAAAATCCTTCAGATAATATTTATAATTCGGCAACAGGTTTTGTTACAGGCCTAGCTGATAGCGTTGATGTGAATACGGGCGATTCGCCCACTTCAAATATGCTTGATGGACCTTATGCAAATCCAAATGTGATCCCTTGGAATAATGCGGTAAATATGTATGTAGCAGGCGCGGTTGAAAGTGGAAGAGTTTATAGATTTGATTGGATCAGTGCTCCAACACAATTAGTAAAGAATTCCCAAGACGCATCAATTGAGATCTATCCTAATCCATCTTCACAAAAAATAGTGATAAGTGGAATTAGTTTGAATGAATCGAAAATAAATATCCTTGATCTTAACGGTAAAGAAGTTGAATTTTCAATGAAAAATAATGTTGTTGATGTAAGCGAATTCAACAATGGAGTTTATTTTATGCATATTCGTCTTTCAGATGTGGTTATAACTCGAAAGTTAGTTGTTACGCATTAAAGAAACTAAAATTCACATTGCCGTATTTGCGATGTTGCGAAAAGTGCGGCAAATTTTCCAGTTTTGTTCTTGGTCCGTGTTCGATGATCAACATTCCTTTTTCTTTAAGGAGAGCATGTTCAAAAACTAATTGATGGATATCTTCTAAGTTTGTAATATCGTAAGGAGGATCGGCAAAAATAATATCGTGCTTTTTCTTGTTTTCTTTTAAGAGTTTAAATACATCTCCTTTCATGGCATTTATTGGCAGATCAAACTTTGAAGCGGTTTGCTTTAAAAAATTAACGCACGGAAAATTATTATCAATGGCCGTTATGTCTTTACACCCTCGCGAAGCAAATTCAATAGAAATATGGCCTGTTCCCGAAAAAAGATCAAGCAAAGAAGTGGTTTCAAAATCAATTTTGTTGTTGAGGATATTAAAAAGCCCTTCTCCTGCAAAAGAAGTGGTAGGACGAATAGGTAATCCCTTTGGAACCTCAATATTCCTTCCGCCTAATGTGCCGCCTAAAATTCGCACAAGTGTTTATTTAAAATGCTGAAATAAAAATGATTTGGCAATTCGTCAACCGGTTTATCCAAGGCTTTGCTTGAAACAAAATTTATCTGACGAATATATTTTTTAATAAGATCAAAAAGTTCATCCGTTGTGTTTTTATTTCCAGCAATTTGTAAACGCAAGGTTTCTTTATTCAATTGAAATTGTTCAATGGTGAATAACAAAAAATAAAGTACATCTTCGTTGGTTTCGTATTTAAAGATGTTATAAAAAAGCAGGTCATTCTGTGATTTAATGATCAATTCGATACACGACTGATGAAAATTTAAAAAAACATCGCTGTTCTTAAAGTAAGGCAAATTCAAAAACAGGTCTATACTTCCGGCTCCAACGTGATCAATTTTTGCAGCCGAAAAAGTTTTTTCAATAAAGGCTAAAAGTTCAAGATCGTAGGTATATGTAAAGTAAACCGAATTATTTACCAAATTGGTTTGAACCGTTTTTATATCTTTTGCACCGGTGTTAAACTCTAGCAGCCCTTTTAAGTTTGGATCGCTATAAGCTTGGGGCACAAGGGTAAACAAACCATTAAGAACTTGCACCGATACGTGATTAAAACGATGCTTCAAAATGCCAAATTCCGACAAAAAATAACCCAATTCATCAATAGTTTGGCTTATGTTTTTCTTTTCGGGAGTATAATCTATCGAACAAATTTCATGTAAATTGGTGTTGCCATCGTTAAAAATGGCCGCCTGAATAGAATGCTCCTCAATGAACAGATATAAGTTTAACATACCTTTTTGGTATGCCCTTATGGGAAAGTGTTTTCTGCTTTTAACCTCTGTAACCTGCATTGGAATGTAAAAGTATGTCTTTTTGTTCTTTAATAAAACAAAAATAAGCATACCTTTGTTCCCCATTCACATTTTATGGAAATAATGGAATTATCTAACACCGATTTCGATAGGAACCCGGTAATTGCTCAAATGATGTTGAACAATCATGAGCAAGTTGTTTTTTGTAATGATAACGCCACTGGTTTAAAGGCTATTATTGCTATTCACAACACTGTACTAGGGCCTTCTTTGGGAGGAACGCGTATGTGGAATTACAATAATGAAATAGAAGCTTTGAATGACGTTCTTCGTTTATCAAGAGGAATGAGTTACAAATCTTCTGTTGCAGGTTTAAATCTTGGTGGGGGAAAAGCTGTTATTATTGGTGATGCAAAAAAAATCAAATCAGAAGCTTTGCTCCGTAGATTCGGAAAATTTGTAAATAGTCTTGGTGGAAAATACATCACCGCCGAAGATGTGGCAATGAGCAGCCGCGATATGGAAATTATTCATATGGAAACTGATCATGTGAGCGGCTTGCCCGAAAATATGGGTGGAAGCGGAGATCCTAGTCCCGTTACTGCTTACGGTGTTTATGTAAGTATGAAAGCAAGTGCTAAGGAAACTTGGGGTTCGGATAGTTTAAGTGGAAAAAAAGTATTGGTTCAAGGAATTGGTCATGTTGGAGAAGTATTAGTTTCGCATTTAACCAAAGACGGAGCAAAAGTTTATATAAATGATATTAGCGAAGAGCGTGTTAAAGCTGTTGCAGATAAATATAAAGCAGAGTTTATTGCCGCAGATAAAATGTTCGACTTGGATATTGATATTTATGCGCCTTGTGCATTAGGAGCAACCGTTAATGATGATACATTAGCAAAATTAAAATGCAAGATCATTTGTGGTGCTGCAAACAATCAATTAGCCGATGAAACTGTGCAAGGTGTAAGTGTTGGAAAAAAAGGAATTTTGTATGCGCCTGATTTTGTTGTGAATGCCGGTGGTATCATCAACGTGTATTATGAACTGGAAGGCTATAATCGTGAAAGAGCATTGGCACATGCCGAAAAAATTTACGACACCACATTTAATTTATTTCAACTAGCAAAAAAAGAGGGAATACCAACGTATTTGGCTGCAAACAGACTGGGCGAACAACGCATAGAGGCAATTGCGCGAATTAACGCTATACTATAAGTTACTTAAAAAAAAGGTTCTTTACACATGTTGAGCAGAAGATTTTTACGTATCAAGACCATGCAGGCGCTTTATTCTTATTTTAAGAATGAAAAGCCCGACATGAGCGTTTTTGAAAAAGAACTGTTCAAGAGTATCGATCAGGTGTACGACCTTTACCTTATCATCATAAATATCTTTGCGGGTATTTATCAAAATGAGTTATTGATCATTGATGAGAATAAGAACAAGCGTTTACCAAGTCAAGAAGACCTTAATCCAAATAGAAAATTGGTGTCAAACACCTTGTTACTTGCTATTTATAAAAGTGAGGAATTAAAAACACTCATCGAGAAAAGAAAGCTAGGAACATTTATTGATAACAATATTCTACGACGCATCATTACTGAGATAAAAAAAACAGAAGAGTTTGAGGCGTATGTAAAAATTGAGGCTCCAACATTAAAAGATGATAAGCATTTATTAAATGAAGTGATCGTAAAAGTTTTGAATGAGAATGAAGTACTGATCTCGATGTTCGAGGAAAAGAGTATTTATTGGACCGATGATCTTTACGTTGCTTACAATCTTGTTCTTAAAAATTTCGAATTATTTGATGGTAAATTTCGTATCTTACCATTGCTTAAAGATGAAAAAGATGATGAGGAATTTGTTTCCTTACTTTTTCAAAAAACCATACTTTATCGCGAAACAAATATTGAATTGATCCAAAAGCACGTAAAAAATTGGGAACTCGATCGCATAGCTGAAATGGACATGCTTTTAATGCAAATGTGCATTACTGAATTTGCTTATCTACCAAATGTTCCGGTAAAAGCCTCGCTAAACGAATATATTGATATTAGCAAAGATTATAGCACTCCAAACAGCAAAGTGTTCATCAACGGCATCTTAGATAAAATCATTTTCCAGCTAAAGGATGAAAATCGTATCCAAAAACAAGGCAGAGGCCTAAAGGAGAGTTAGTCGTTAAAAACCTACTTTTTAACGAAAAAATATCTTATTTTTACTCTAAATTTTAAGATTTTAAGGAAATGTTAAAATTGAGTCTAAAACCTTATAAACATTTCCAACCATTTCTTAATTAATAACGTAGGGTATAATAC
>Ga0163151_10009669_pt1 | contig 10395 bp, 8 predicted proteins | sample OliLakLV19MP5IB2_FD_145596 | JGI IMG/M metagenome (GOLD analysis project Ga0163151, IMG submission 145596) | Freshwater microbial mat bacterial communities from Lake Vanda, McMurdo Dry Valleys, Antarctica - Oligotrophic Lake LV.19.MP5.IB-2 | ecosystem: Environmental > Aquatic > Freshwater > Lake... | reverse complement strand
GCGGCCGCCCCCGGCCGCCCCCGGCCGCATTCGGAATGGGGCAACGAAGAACCATCCTCCAGAGCGGCCGAGGGCGGCCGCGGTCCCAGGGAGCCGGGGTGGCGTGAGACGGTTACTTCTTATCCGCCACCGAGAGCGCATGCTCGTAACATTCCAGCGCTTCATCAAAGCGCCCGAGCCGATTGCAGACGCCACCTTTCGAGACGTAGGCGAGCGTCATTTTGCTATCTGCGACGATGGCTCGTTCATAGCATTGCAACGCCTCCTCGAAACGGTTCATGCGCTCCAACCCTGTGCCCTTGCGCACGAGCGTCTCGGGCTGTTCCGGATCCAGCTTCAGGATCTCGTCGAAACACGCCACCGCTTCACGCGGTTTGCTGGAGGCGAGAAGCGATTTTCCCTTATTCAACAGGACCGTGATCCACGTGGCCTGATCGGGATCGGTTGCCGTATGGCTACGCCGGGCGTCCGATCCGTTGGTCCAGTGTCCACTCTGCGGGGCGGCCGTAACCGCCGGCGTTGCGACGGAGGATTGGGGTGAAGGGGCTGAAGTCGCCGACGTGGGCGAAGCGCTGGACGGCGCGACGGCCGTGTGTTCGAGTTCGAGAATGCGCTGCTGCATGCGATCGATCACGGAGGTCAACCGCTGGGTCGACGCGTTGACCGTGTGATCCGCGGCGGCGGTTTCCGCCGGCAGCAACGCGGCCGAGTTGGGTGGAACCAATTGGGGGCTGAACCGATTGGCTTCGGAGATCCGCGCAATCGCACGCCACTGGAAAATAGGCATGATCAGCATCGCGAGCAGACCCACGCCGCCGAACGCCGCCGCGATCCACAATACGCTGCGATTCGAACGCTGGAGTTCCAGCTGCTGGCGATCGCGCTCGGTCGCCGCTCGTTGCAGCTCCGCCGTCTGGCGGTTGCGATCCGCCTCCACGTTGGCCTTAACGGATTCGAGCTTCTCCGTGAGCGCCTCCACGCGGTTGTTCACGATCGCCATTTGGGTGGCGTGCAGTTGCTCGCGCACTTGCAGGTACGCTTTTAGCAGCTCCGCCTGGCTGAGCTCCTCTGCCTGGGGATTAGCCGCCGGTTCGGCCGGAGACGGAGCGGCGTTCATCCCGCCTGCGATCGCGCACAGCACGCACAGGCCGACCAACACCGCACTAACCGGAGAACGGAAGTTTTTCATTGGACCTCAGCCGAGGTTGAAATCGCACGTCCCGTTGTCAAGGGATCGGCAGCAGCGGGTTAATAAAATCAGCCGGCGATCGGGTCCGCACCCTCACGGTGGATAGAGTGGGGTGTCTTCGCACCCCTCGCTGCGACCGACGTCCTATATGTTATCAGCGCGCCGCTTCTCCGCTCACATTACCAGCCTGGGGCCCGACGTCCGCCGCGGTCAGCCACCGAGCCTGGACCGGCGTCACACTCAATTCGTCCGCGCCGATGCTCATGGGCGCGGGGCGCGCTTGACCATCCAGGTCCACGTTCACCGCGGGGAAATTACCCACGGCAGCCCCGAGCGCCGGACTTCCTTCTTGGGGGCGCATGATGCCGGACGCGTCCGGGGTCAGCAATGGGTCGGCTTTGATATAGCCCGCGGGAAGATCGCCCGGGCTGGTGACCTGCCACGCGAGATTTCCGCTCCACACCCCGTCCGTATACGGGCCCTCGATCTTGGCGGCGGTCGCGCCTCCCAAGAGCAGGTTGTTGGCGAAGGTCGTCCTGGTGGCGCCCAAAGCGTCCCCAGGACGGCGGCTCATCTGGTAATGGGTGCGGTTGTTGACCAGCGTATTCGAAAGAATGAGACACTCGTCCGGACGATCATGGCCGTTGAGCGGAGCGCCGTCGGCGACCTCACCGCTGCCGTTGCCGAGCGAGATGCCAATATAGTTTCCTTCCACGTAATTGCTGAACACCCGGTGGCGGTCGCCGTAGATCCGCACTGCCTCAATATTCTTGAAATAATTGCCGTAAACGAGACAGTCGTTGCCGTGACGCAGGGCGAACTGAGCGCTGCCGCTGTCGGAAAACGTGTTATAGCGGTAGGTGATCCCCGAAGCGCGATTGGAGACCAGCGCGCTCTCTCCGCGGCACCGCACAAAGAGATTGTGTTCCACCACTCCGGCCCCCGGGGAAAGACTGACGGCGGTCAGGCCGTAACGCAGCATTTCTGCTCCGACTCCGCCCAGGCTGGTGAAGTCGCGAAAGTAGTTGTGGTGAATCCAGAGCCGGCGCGCGATCTGGCTGCCCGTGCCCGCCACCGCGATCATGTTTCCCGCCATTTTCTTGTCGGCGAATTCGTTGTAGTCGATTTCGGCATCGTCGCCCAACACCGACAAGTAAGGGCCCTCGCCGGTGCAAAGAAACGTGTTGCGCGTGAACCGCACATGCGAAGCGCCCGCGCCAATGGAAATTCGGCCAGCCGCGTGAGTGAATTTGAAACCGGAGATGATGACGTTGGCTGCCGGTGGATTCACGATGAAGCCATGAGTGCCGGTAATTTCCACCCCGCCGACGGACTCGGCGCTGATGGTGATCGGCGCTTCCGGTTGGCCTGCCCGCCGTACGTGAATGGGGCCGCTCGTCTGGTACACGCCATTGCGCAGCGTGATGGTATCGCCGGGCGCAGCTGCCTGTAGTTTCGCCTGCAGGGCCGCGATCGTATCAACGCTATGGACACCAGCCCGCGTGGTGGCCGGAAGGCCACAGGTGACGGCCAGTACTAACCAGCGGAAAAAGAGGGGAAAAGTAACGTTCACGGGAACCGCGGAAGATGGAGGGCGGGCGAGCGAACGAGGGCAAGAGTTTCCTCAGTCTTCTCCCTGCAGCGGGCGCATCTGCCGGTTGGCGGTTCCGGCTCCGGCGCGGAGCGGAGTCCGCGCCCTACCTTTTTCGAAGCTCACGATCGGTGGTAGGGCGGCGAGTCCCTTCGCCGCCTTTTCAAAGGTCACGAAGGTAGGGCGGCGAGTCCCATCGCCGCCTTTTCAAAGGTCACGAAAGGTAGGGCGGCGAGTCCCATCGCCGTCTTTTTCAAAGGTCACGAAAGGTAGGGCGGCGAGTCCCTTCGCCGCCGCGGTGGCTGTCACCGCCAACCGGCAGATGCCCCCCCCTGCAGCTCGCGCAGCGCGAGACGTCCGTCGAGCTGGTTGAGTGCTTCGGAAAGATCCATCTCGCCAAAGGTTGCCACCATCTCGGGGAGGATGGCGCCGCCTGGTTTGCCGGAATGCGAGCGCCTGCCCCAGACGAAGTTCACCTCATAGCCCTTCTCGGTGAGAGCAGCCATCATCTGGCGGTTCTGCGCGTGCCGGGCGCGAACGGAGATGTCGGTTGCGTGACGGCAGCTTTGGTTTATCCGCAAACGCGACGACAACGATGACCTCATCACCCCAAGTGCTTCCGGTCCCTCAGCGTGAGGTGCATTGCGCCGATGCGATCATGTGGCTCAAGCAAACGGGCCGAATTCCGGGGGCTTGCGCGGTCACGTCGTTGCCGGATGTCTCGGAATTGCGCCTGACACTGCCGGACTGGCGCCGTTGGTTTTTGGACGCGACGCGACTAGTCATCGACTGCGTGCCCGACGAGAGTGCAGCGATCTTCTTTCAATCTGACATCAAGCGCGACGGAGTGTGGATCGACAAAGGCGCGATGATCGTCCGGGCGGCGGAAGATGCGGGTGCGCGCGTGCTGTTTCACAAAATCGTATGCCGCCGCGAACCCGGGTTGCTGACGTATGGGCGTCCGGGTTTCACCCACCTGATTGCCGTTTCACGAACGATGGTTTGTCCGGACGTGCTGCCGATCCCGGACCTCATCGTTGACGCAGGACGGCAGCCGTGGGTGCGCGCGATGGGGATTCGGGCCGCGGCGCATGCCGTCCGGTTCGCGCGGGACACCGTTCAGGCCCAGAAAATAGTCGATCCGTTCTGTGGAGTGGGGACGGTGCTCGCGGTCGCTAATGCACTTGGGGTTTCCGCCATAGGCGTGGAATTGAGCCGAAAACGAAGTGGGCTGGCGTCCCATCTGACTGTCCAAGCAGACGAATTGTAAGCCTTTGGCGTGTGCCGGGGCGCTGGTGCCGTCGCTCGTGTAAGTGCACCAGGGGCTATTGTCCTTCAGGGATTTGCGCCGGTTAAGGCGCATGGTTGGTGGTGCTTATAGCAGGTCTGTGCGGGGCTACTGCCCCTTGGAGCGAGTCACATTTGAATTGATTACCGGCGCGGATGAACGATGGTGATGACGTCTCACCCGCCTAGCGGGGAGATTTTGGGGTAACTAAGAAAGCAAAGCCCGCCGTATAGGGGTATACGGCGGGCACTTTTTTTTAGTGGGTTTGAACTCACGCGGATGCCGGACGAGGGCGAGGTGACGCGCTGGTGGAAAATCCTCTTTCACACCGGACTGAATGGGGTGGCGGACGTGCGACTGATGTGATTTTGACTTTGGCGCGGCAGCGCCGGTCGGGCCCGACCCTCGGAGAAGTCCAAATCGCATGGGCGATTGGAATGACAACGCATTCAAGCACGCGGCGCCCGATTCTTGATCTCGAGGAGGCGCCACGCGAGGGTGCGGCGAGCAAAGTCGAAGGCGTCGCGGAAAGCTTGTGGGAGCCTGGCCGCATGGTTGGTGGGATGGGCTAGGCTTGAAAAAAATCGTCGTATCCCGGCGGGTGCTTCGAATTATGAAGCGATGATGTACCCCGCACGTTTGCCCCTGCTTGCACTCGCGTCGTTGGCTCTGATTTCGGCTGCTCGGGCAGCGCCCGCCCAGCCGTCCAATATCGTTATCATTTTTGCGGATGATCTCGGTTATGCGGACTTGGGTTGCTATGGAGCGCCGACGATTCGAACGCCGCATTTGGATCGCATGGCGGCGGAAGGCATACGCTTCACCGATTTTTATTCGACCGCCGAAGTTTGCACCCCGAGCCGGGCGGCGCTGCTCACGGGACGTTATCCCATTCGCAGCGGCATGGTGGGCAAACGGCGGGTGCTGTTTCCGGATTCATCGGGAGGGTTGCCGAAGGAAGAAGTTACCATCGCGACCGCTTTGAAGGCCCGCGGCTATGCGACGGCGCACATTGGTAAATGGCACCTCGGTATCCATCCGGGCTCCCGTCCCAATGATCATGGCTTCGATCTTTCGTTGGGATTGCCGTATTCAAACGACATGGACGCGCGGCCTGACTTGCCGCGGGGTTCAGCGATGTCGGCCGAGCCGCCGGCCGACGGCTGGCGCGTGCCGCTGCTGCGCAATGGTCAGGTGGTGCAACAACCCGTGGATCAGACGACCCTCACCCGGCGTTACACGGAGACGGCGGTGAACTTTATTCGCGACCACCAAGCCAGCCCCTTCTTCATCTACTTCGCCCACACTTTCCCGCATGTGCCGCTGTTTGCCTCGCCTGATTTCAAGGGACGCAGCCGTCGCGGGATCTACGGTGATAGCGTTGAGGAGCTCGATTGGAGTGTGGGCCAAGTGCTCGCCGCGTTGCGCGCGGCTGGCGTGGCCGAGAATACGCTGGTCTTCTTCTCCAGCGACAACGGGCCATGGCTGACCCAGGGACTGCAAGGTGGCAGCGCCGGTCCGCTGCGCGAAGGCAAAGGCAGTACGTGGGACGGTGGCATGCGGGTTCCCGGAATCGCCTGGTCACCGGGACGGATCAAACCGGCGGTGACGGGTGCGGTGGTCAACACGATGGATTTGTTCGCGACGAGCCTCGCGCTGGCCGGCGCGCCGCGGCCGAGCCAGCGGGTGATTGATGGTCGCGACCTTTCGCGGCTGCTGTTTGCCGGGGAGAGCCTGACCGAGCAGCCGTTCTTCTTCTACCGCGGGGACAAGTTGGCCGCTGTCCGCCAAGGCGAATTCAAACTACATTTTTTCACGCAGAAAGGCTACGGCCAGCCTCAGCCGGAGATCCATGATCCGGCCATTTTATTTCATCTCGGCCGTGATCCGGGCGAGAGCGTAAACATCGCCGCTCAACATCCTGAGGTCGTGGCCCAGCTGCTCCGGGCGGTGGAGAAACACCGGGCCACGGTCGTCGCGGTCACGCCGCAGATGGCGCAGTGAGACACCGTGCAGGCCAAGGTCCAGCAGTGTCAAAACCGGTGGAACGATCAAACCCCATGCAGTCAACCTGTACGCGCCTGCCCCGGTTTTATATTATGCTGGCGCTGCTGAGCGTCATCGGGGGAAGTTTCCCCGCCTACGCCGCTGCGCCGCCGACGCCATTCCCGGCTCCGGCTGCCGAGTTGGCGCCCGTGCGGTTCAACACGGCGTTTGAGAGCGGATCACTCGGCCGGATTGAGAAACTCGGGGAAACGGAATTCCGTCTGCACCTCAAGGGGCAGCAGGACGCGCGCGGGCGAAATCGCCAGGCCACCTGGTTTTCCTTTCGGCTGGATGATGTGGCCGGCCGCGAGCTCACGCTCCGCTTCACGTCCTTCAAAGGTGAATACAACGATCGGCCGGCGCGATCGCCCGCGGGCGATTGGTACCGCCCGGTCTTCAGTGACGACGGTGAATCCTGGCAGTCCATTCCTGCGGCGCACTGGGATGAGGCGGCGGATGAACTTACGGTGACGTTTAGGCCTCGCGGCAATACGGTGTGGATGGCGCATGTGCCGCCTTATTCGCATACGCGCCTGCTGCAGCTGCTGAAGGACGTTGGGCGCTCGCCCGACGCGCGGGTGGAGGTGATCGGAAAATCGGTTCTCGGCCGCGATCTTCACCTCGTGACGGTCACGAATTTTTCCCGGCCGGATGCCGCCAAGAAGGTGATCTGGATGCAGGCCCGCCAACACGCTTGGGAGGCGGGTACCTCGTTCTTGCTGGAAGGTGCCATGCGCTACGTGACCTCCGGCGAACCGGCCGCCCGCAAGCTGCGGGATGAAAACATTTTCATTTTCGTCCCCATGATTAATCCCGATTCGGTCGTGCTGGGCGAGGTGCGTTTCAATGCGAATGGCTATGACCCGAACCGCCAGTGGGATGAAGTCGACCTGCGGAACAAGGCGTGGCTCGAGCGGAATCCAGAGATTTGGTACGTGAAAAAAGCCTTGCTCGCCCAGCATGGAAAGCAGCCGGTCGCGATCGGTTTGAATCTGCACAATACGGAGATGAATGAGTATTTGGATACGATGGTGGATGCTGAACCGCAGCAGGGAATGCTGCACCGGTTCTTTGATCTGGCGGTGACGCGGACGTCGTTTGATCCCTCGAGGCCCAAGTTGACGGTGAGCCTCCCGGGGGCCGGCCCTGGCAACACCACCAACGTGATTTGGCGTGAGGCCGGGGTGCCGATGATGCTGCTGGAGCAACGGATCGGGCCGAGCCGAAAGCTCAATCGGATCGCGACGACGGAGGATCGGATGACGCTGGGCCGCGAGCTGATCGCGCTCATGGCGGAAGTGGCGCGATAAAGCCAGGGGGCGGAGCAGAAAGGGCGAACGGCCGCCCGGCTCGCTAATACCAATCGCCCGTATAAACGAGACGATTGTCATCGCGAGGGCGCGAAGCGCGCCGTGGCGATCCAGCTGGATTGCTTCGTCGCTTCGCTTCTCGCAATGACAGTCTAAAAATCACGGGCGATTAGAATAAGTCGCCGGGGAGCATCCGAATCATCACTACGATTCAGCAGGAAGGGCTGGCCCTGGGCCGTCACCGCTGGGGCCAGATTTTCCCGCACCGCACGCATCCGCAAGGCGTGAGACACTCACGCTGGCGCCACGTTAACGGCCAACGGCGCGCTTACTTCCGCTTCGCTTTCAGCATTTGTTCGAGACGGGCGTTCTCTTTCTGCAGCGCGGATTCCGGAATGGGCATCGGCTCGAAGGCGGACCGGACTAGCGTTTCTGATGCCGGGATTCTTCGCCAGCGCAGGCTGCGGAACCAGACATCCTGTCCGTGATCCTGGAGACGAAGGAAGGCGCCACGCGCGGCGAGATCCGCGCCGCGGATGCGCAGGATTTCCACTTCCCGGGCCCAGCGAGCATCGGTGTAGTCGAAATCGATGACTTTCTCCCCGTTGAGCCAGTGTTGAATCACGGTGCCTTGGCAAACGATCCGGCCTTCGTTCCATTCTCCCAGAGGGCGCGTGGCATCGCGCGAGGGCGCCATGCAGAAAAACAGTGACGCCGCACTTTGGCGTGGATTCTCCCCGTATGGACTGTGGAGGTTGTCGAGTACCTGATACTCGTACTGGGCCGGCCGGTAATAAACTCCACTGTTGCAGCCTTTGGAGACTTTCCATTCGAAGCGGACTTCAAAGTCATCTGGCACTGCGGCGACTTTATAGGTGAGATCACCGCCCGCCGCTCTCCTGGCCATGGCGCCCTTTTCGATCGTCCAGTTACCCGCGTGAGACCAACCCTCGAACGACGTCCCGTCGAACAGGAGTGAAAACCCCAAGAACTTTTCTTCTGCGTTAAGTTGATTAGGCTGGGCGGCGGGGGAGGCGAACGCCCGGCCGAGAGTCAGGAAACCGGCTAGCAATAGGGCGCGGTGCATGGAGGTAAGATATCAGGATCTTTTTCGGCCGCGCAAGGGCGGATGCCGCGACTCGCCGCTGTAGAGTTTGGCCGAGGCCCGATGCGATGTCGCGAGCGGCGATGCCTGGCGCGGAATCGAGATGTAGCCGCGACGATGGACAGAATTCTTCGGGCGTTTTCTCGGCATTGTCGGTTCCCAACGACGTGACGTTCCGACGCTAGGTCACTCCCCTCGCGTCGAATGTTTCGCCGCGCCCGTGGGGTGGGCTTTCACTTGCCGCGATGACCGCGGCTGCCACCGTTACGGGGTGAACGCGATTTCATGTCCGGCTTCCGTGTCAGCTCGTGTCGAAGTGGACCTGTTGCTTAATCAACCTCGCGGCTTCGTGTCGCTGTTTCCCTGGCGCGCGCTGCGGTGCGGCGTTTTGATCGCGAGCTGCGCGCTGTTCGGGCTGCGCTCCGAGCCGTTGTTTGCCGCCACTGACTTTCCGGTGCCGTTCAACACCGGCGAAAATGACGTCCCGCCGCCGGTATCCAGCTCGGCCGCACTCGCGGCCCTGCGATTACCCGCGGGTTTTTCAGCCACCGTCTTTGCGGCGGAACCGGACGTGCAGAATCCGATTGCGATGGCTTGGGACGGCCGCGGCCGCCTATGGGTCGCGGAAAACTACACGTACGGTGATCGCACCACTCGCTTCGACCTGCGACTGCGGGATCGCGTGCTGGTATTCGAAGATCAGAACGGCGATGGACGCTTCAGTTCGCGGCGGGTCTTCATCGATGACGTACAGCACCTCGGCAGTGTGGAAGTGGGCCACGGCGGAGTGTGGCTTATGTGCCCTCCGCAGCTCCTCTTCGTTCCGGACCGCGATAGCGACGGAGTGCCGGACGGGCCGCCTGTGGTGGTGCTCGACGGCTTTACGATCCCGTGGGTGAACTATCACACGTTCGCCAACGGCCTGCGCTTCGGACCCGACGGCTGGCTTTATGGACGCGTAGGCGCGTCGAGTCCCGCCGAGGTGGGAACTCCAGGAACACCGGCGGCGGACCGGATTCCCCTCCGTGGCACGATGTGGCGCTACCACCCGCAGCGCAACGTGGTGGAGGCGCTGGGCTCGGGCACCACGAATCCGTGGGGCCATGATTGGGACAAGCACGGCGAGCTCTTCTTCATCAACACCGTCAACGGTCACCTCTGGCATGGAATTCCCGGCGCCCACTTCCGTCGCGCGCACACGCTTGATCCCAATCCGCACGTCTACGAAATGATCGATCAGCATGCCGACCACTGGCATTTCGACACGGCGTTTGACTGGACCAAATCGCGCGACGGGGCTGCGAATGACTTCGGCGGGGGGCACGCGCATGCCGGCTTGTTGATCTATCAGGGCGACAACTGGCCGACGACGTATCGGGATCAGTTATACACGCTGAATTTCCACGGTCGACGGGCGAATCGGGAAAACCTGGTGCGGCACGGCTCGGGTTACGCGGGCCGGCACGCTCCCGATTTTTTTCTTTCCGATGACCCTTGGTTCCGCGGCATCGATCTTACGTCGGGGCCAGACGGCGCAGTCTTCGTGCTCGATTGGAGTGACATGGGCGAGTGTCACAATGCCAACGGTGTGAATCGCACGAGCGGCCGTATCTTCAAAATCACCTACGGTCCTCCCTCTCCTGCGCGCCCCGTCGACCTGACGCGCGCAAGTCCGGGAGAACTGGTCGCGCTGCAGACGCATGCGAACGACTGGTGGGCGAGGCAGGCGCGCCTCCAACTCGCTGCGCGGGCGGCGGCGGGACAAAGCCTGACCGAAGCGATCGAAACCCTGCGGACGTTGTTCGCCCAATCGTCCGATGGGGTTGTCCCGTTGCGGGCGCTCTGGGCGTTGCAGGGGATCGGCGG
>Ga0163151_10009655_pt1 | contig 10402 bp, 12 predicted proteins | sample OliLakLV19MP5IB2_FD_145596 | JGI IMG/M metagenome (GOLD analysis project Ga0163151, IMG submission 145596) | Freshwater microbial mat bacterial communities from Lake Vanda, McMurdo Dry Valleys, Antarctica - Oligotrophic Lake LV.19.MP5.IB-2 | ecosystem: Environmental > Aquatic > Freshwater >... | reverse complement strand
CTTCTTGCGCGAGTCCAACTTCGAAAACGTATACCAGCTTGATGGTGGCATCTTGCGCTACTTCGAGGACGTCGGTGGCGCCCACTGGCAGGGCGAATGTTTCGTCTTCGACCGCCGAGTAGCTCTCGATCCGCAACTGCGCCCTACCGAAAAGGACTATGAAGTTACGGCGCCACCGGATCGGAATGAAGGGTTTCAAAAATGGAAAGCCAGTCGAAGTCAGCCCAAATAGGCGACAGACTGGGCAGTCACGCCTTTTCCATCGGATTTTGCGGAGCATTCAAACGACGTGCGCTCAGTTGCATTCAGAGAATCGCAGCCTGCCATAGCTGTAGATATTCCAACGAAATGCAAGAACGATTAAGTCACGAGGCCTTGCGCTGATCTGGTTCCTTTTGTGCGCCCGCAGCAAGATCCAGATACTGTTTTTTCACCTCATCTAGTTCTTGCTGAGACTTGTCTTCAAGGTCCATAACGTCATCATCAGCTGCATCCATGGCTCGGATGATTTCATCGAGTTTCAGTTGGACGGCCTCGCTGTCCCTAACAAATCGGCGAACTTGGCTGCAGTTTTCTCAAGCTTGGTATGCATTTTTCTCAAGACGCAAGTGGCGAGAATCGGTGCCACATAGTTGATTCAAAGCGCACCAGCCTCTGCACAAGGCAGAGCCATAAGTTAAGACACCCTGCTCTAACTGACGGGCAACTGACGTCACCGACTAATTGAGTGTTGACTTTTGTCATCACATTACGGAGCGGCTTGACCGTAGCTCGTGCACAGCTTGCTGTGCCGAGGCCCGCTCCTCCAATGGCGGCTGCCATGGACGGTCGAGCAATTCCTGCATAATTACCAACTTCTGATCTTGCTTGCCGCCTACAACAGCTACTTGAAATCCAGCAAATCAAGGTCTGTCCTGCCAGGAAATCTGTTTCTCATCTGCATGACCGTCAAGTCGATCAGTGGTTCTCAAAGCAGCCGTAGCCAGCGGAACAACGTACAATAGACTCTAGGACCGGGATTGATGGATGGACACGCCTTCCGGGACTGGTGATCCACCCTAAGCGCCTGAGGATCGACGCGAAAGAACGGACCCTTTGCAAGGAGGATGAATGTACGAAATAGATCGAGCAAAACTGGTGTGGCGAAAGCTAGACAACGAGCTGGTCGTGCTCAATCTTGAAGAAGGCAGCTATTTCACTATGAATGCAGTAGGCAGCACAATCTGGGAGGCCCTTTGCGACGGACAAAATGCTGAGCATGCTGCCAATTGTGTCGTCCGGGACTTCAAGATAGACGTTGAAACCGCGCGCCTGCATACGACCGAATACATTCGCCTGCTTCTCGAGCAGGATCTGTTGAAACCCGTGGTTGAGACACAGTAACCACCGTGATCCCGATAATCATCATTACTTACAACGCCAAAGATGCATTGGCCAATTGCGTCCAGTCGGTGCTGAATTCCGACGCGGGGCTGCCTTATCGATTAATTGTCGTGGACAATGGAAGTACGGATGGAACAGCTGATTGGCTAAAGGCAAACAGTGCCGACGGTTTTGAATATAGGTTAATGGGATCCAATCTGGGCTTTCCGCAGGCGGCCAACGTCGCTGGACGAGCGATAAAAGAAGACATGCTGGTGTTCCTCGACGATGACGCCGCGGTGACACCAGGCTGGTTGAAGGGACTGCATAATGCATTTTCGTACACACCGAACGTAGGAATTGTCGGGTGTAAATTTGTTGATTTGGATCAACGAATTTTCTCGGCAGAGACACGGTGCGGTCCGCTGCGATCCCTGAGACGCTGGGAAAAGGACGTTGGTCAGGGCGAGTACTTGAAAGAGACCGATACCTTGGTTGGAGCCTGCTGGATGATGCGCAGGGAGCTGTTCGATACGGTGGGAGACTTTGACGAAAAGTTCTTCCCCTGCCAGTTCGAAGACACGGACTACTGCCTAAGGACCCGCCTGACCGGATACAAAATCCTGTACGAAGGATCGGTCAAGCTATTTCACAAAAATTTGCTCCGTGCCGGAGGAAATAAAATTCTCAAGGCGAACAGCGATTATTTCTATCAGAAATGGCACGAGAAGCTCAAGTCATTTCCGTTGCCAGATAGCCACCCAGCAGACAAACAAATGTCAGAAGCGATCCAGCTGATCAAAGAAAAGAACTTCGCAGAAGCACTCGACGTATGTGATTCAGTTCGATCTATTAATCCGCAGTTTGTTGAGCAGAATGTAGAGATGTCCGCCTTGCTAGGAACTGGACGGCGTGCGGAGGCACAGGTCATAGCCCGAGAGCTTCTCCTTCTCAATCCTTCGAATTTCTTCGCCCGTTTCAACCTTCTCGACGGACAGTTAAGTTCCCTCGACGACGAACAAAAAGATATCGAAATAGATAGCCTGTTGGATTCAGTGGAAAGAATGGTCCGGTACTGGAAGGGCAGCAAAAGTCAGTAGGCCGCGCCTCACAAAATTCCGTGTGCCTACGGCAGAAATGCAAGCTTGCGTCCATTGCAGATGTCGGCCAATCCCTCAGCGTTATAACGCAAGACGTAACTTTCGGCCCTGCCTGCAAGCGCAAGGAACATATCAACGTGAGACCTATGTCGACGTTGTTCTTCAATGTGCCGCGACCAAACGGGCAAGTACTCGTCTTCGCAGAGCTTACGAAACGCATCAAGTTGATTGATTCGCCGTAACTCCAAACGCGCGCTGGGATCATACTGCGGGAAAATAATTTTCCGCACTACGCATTTTTCACCGGCATCAGCAAGCTTGAGGTTCGCAACATCAACACAAAACTTTCCGCGCCACTCAGACCAATTAGTGTTAAAGCCACACAAGGCAAGCTGCTCTAATGATGTCGAGCGTAATGCCGGAATCCCAACGAAACGAGATCCTTGAATTTGATTGTCATCCCACGTGAGTATCGGGTGCTCATCAGAATAGAGCTGGTAGCCAGAATATGCCAAAGCCAAGGAAAGAGAAGTTTTTCCAGCCCCGGATTTTCCGACAATGAGTATCCCGTCTTGCCGATCGGCAATTAGCCCAGCGTGAGCAAGCGTGGATCCATATTGGCGGAACAAGTAAGACAGCGGGGCCAAGATGCCCACGTGGTACAGGAAGTTAGGTCGGTCATACTGCGCATTGCTTATGCGAATCTCAATTTGATTGGTCTCAAACTGAATCTGCCTTGCAAACCCAAGCCTCGAAATGTCAAAAGTGGTACCAGCGGAAACGGAAACAGAGCCGGAGACCTCAACACCTATCTCTTCAATGATTCGGATTGAAACCTCTCGGGAGCCGTTCTTTCCCGCCGTTAGTTTGGTCACTTGCAATTCATTGGCAAGGCACTCCAATAGCCAATCACGATAGCGTGCCGAATCTGTCTGGACTTGTACATTCCAACCTGCAAGCGCAATTGAGATCAATGAACAACTCCTGACGTTTGTTTGTTCACGGCACTAGGTCCCAAGCGGGCATGAGCTTTCGCCACTGCCCACCAAATCTCGAGGCAAAGCGGTGTACTCCTTCATAAGTATGAGGTCCAACCTCATCCGCCTGATCACAATCGATAGCCGTCCATAAATCGAAGTCAGTGCAACCGAGCATCTTTCCCTGCCGAATCGCCTCCCACATAAGCATAGTAGGTGCCTTGAGGCTTGTATTTTTACGATGCGAGGCACCGTACGGATAGTACAATCGATCTTTGAATTTCATAAGCAACATCGCTGCAATCAATTCATCTCCAAGCTTTGCTTTCAGCACGTAAGTCCATCCTGAGGCACCAACAGTGCGCCAAAAGGTTCGAAGATGCTCAGGAGAGTGCTGTTGGGCAACAGGCATTCGCGGCGCAACTTCAGACTGAAACAACGACAAGAATTCTTCGAAGCCCTGATCGGATTGATCACACTCCACCGTGATGCCATGGCGACGAGCGACACCTATATTGTACCGGGTCATACGCGGCAGTCTCTTCAGCAAAAGTTCCTCATCGTCCCTCAAATCGATCACAAATGTAGCCGGCGGAAACATTCTTTTGGCAGGTCTGGCACCACTTTCTTTTAGGGTGCACTCCAAGATCCGCCCATCCTCTTCGTCAAAATGCGAAAGTGGAAAAGCCCAGCTTACGTCTGGTTCAATCTTTATGGCCAGGCAATTGTGCGCACGCGCAAGCTGCCGCATAGCATCCAGTTGATCTGCCGTTGGCCGTGGGCCCTTGGGCACGTAGCCAAAACCAAGACCGCTGCGCGGCTCCCTGCATATGAGAGTTTGCAGCGGGAAATCCGCGCTTCGGACAACCTCGTAACCAAGACTCCGATTGAATTCACCCCACTCAACAGATTGCAGTGGATGATTGACCAAGGAGTTAAAATTCAGCTCGCTATCTATCAATTATTGAACGTCCGGGACTACATAGAACCAAAAGCCCAGAGGTTTGGATCACTATGCTTCTCAAGGGACGGTTTCTCATAAGGTTGTCGCGAATCCTTGCCATCGGACTTGGTTAAATCAGCAGGCTCGGCTGCAGCTGGCAGCGGTTTCTCTTGATCACTTACCGATTCGGATGTCATTGACTCAAAACCTCGAAGTTAATCTAAAACAGCAAGACGAATGTGAGACGGGCAGGCTTTCTTGCTAGCCTAATTATACACAGCGGCTGACTGATCGAGTCGTCCGGCTAATTCCGAACTAAACTACCATTGCTTGCTTCAATCTCTCTAATTCAACGCAGGAGGTCCACTTGGAGAACTGCAGAAGAGTATCGTCAGCCATGCAATCGGCAGTAAACCTTCCGCCAATCGACGCGCTGTGGAAGATGTTTATCGATCCCAAAGATTGGCAAAAGTCGCTAGAGCTCTTTCCTGATAGCCCTTGGGAGTTTTACTTAAAACCACACGGCGAGTACAGCCAGCCAGAATGGGACTACTTTTGCTCCGCCGTTTCCTGGGTGTGGAACTGTGCCAGACGAAGAGAGTTGAGGAAAGGCGGCAAACTCACCCTTTCGTTCATTTTGAGCGTGAATGCCATATTGATGACAGGTGACACCAGAAACTGGCGTTCCGCGATACGCAATTTTCGTCCCATTCATTGCACGAAAAACAACCGCGCAATCAATTCCGTTTATCGTGAAGGAGGCACGTTCTACGCTAATCCTGATGGATTGGATCTGAGGGCGGACGGATTCTGGCCGGAAGCCAAACAATCGATCGATTTTTTCACCGCCTGTCGCCACCTCTCCTTAGCTTCGCCACAAACAGACAGACTCACTTGGGAATCCGCACTCAATAACTTGAAAGCTCAGCTATACACCAGAATCACGGGACAATCAGGCGAGGCTCGATGGCATATTTACTTTCCATCTCATCCTGAAGAAATTGAAGCACAACTCAGATCAATCATTCAGTGGTATCAGGGGCGAATTGACGTCCTGCGAGACCGACTGGCCGCAACAGGCGAGCTTAGCCTTTCTGAGCTATTGGAAGTGGCAGTGAAAGTGCAACGCTATCTCGATATCACACATTTCTGCATGGACGGATCTGGGCGAACAAGTAAACTGATTAGCGATTTTACCTTTTTGCAATTTGGACTCATGCCACCGGCTCCGGTGCTTTTTCAATACGAAAACGAGTATTTTGAAAATGGAACATATCTCCCTCTCTCCGAGGCAATAGCAATGACTGAACTCGGCTGGAAGGAACGATAAAAAACGTGTTTACCAAACGGTCTTTGGATTTAGCAACTAGAGATTTCGAAAGAGCCGGCGGCTTAGCTCTTGTCGTTCTTGTTGCCAATGAAGTGATCCACCAACAATATTTCCAAGGTCGAACCCGGAAAAGTCTGCACAACATCAGAAGCGGTACCAAAGCATTTGTTGCATGCGCGGCATGTATTGCCGTTAGCGATGGTCTGCTCGATTTTGATGAGCCCGCCAGCAATACTCTCAGCGAGTGGAAAACGGACCCACGGAGATCTCAAATAACGATCCGCCAATTGCTTTCAATGACCAGCGGTTTAGATAATTCCAGGCCCGGAGCAGTATTCACATCCGCGGAGGCGGTGGCGGCCGTGAGCACAGCTGCTCCTGGTAGCCGCTACGCTTACGGATCTATTCCTTATCAAGCATTCTCAGAAATTTTCAAAAGAAAGCTTACGTCTATTGGAGAAACTCCTTGGAAATATCTTGTTCAAAAATTATTTGAACCACTGGGGCTGGCTCCGTCCTGGAGACTAGGGGCTGATGGAGACCTAATCTTTAGTACTGGGCTGGAACTATCTGCGCCCGATTGGGCCAGATTCGGGTTACTTGTGAAAGATAATGGAGTCTGGCAAAATCGCGTCTTGATTCCATCTGAAGTTCTTCACGAGTGCTTCAAAAGCAGCTCGAAATTTCGTTGGTTCGGCATGGGCTTCAACCTGAACCCGCCTGTGGAAACGAACGCGCTGGCTGATGCCTTTGGAGCACTTTCTGGAAATAGCTTAGAGGAAACGATATATATTCGTCGTCAAAAGAGAGAACTCGAAGAACTCGGACCATTTCCAAGGGATCTTATCTACGCTGTAGGAAGGCATGGCCAGCGATTGTGGATTATACCTTCAACAGATACAGTCATTGTGCAACTTGCCGAGGGAAATGAAATCCCCGAAGGCATTGTTCTATCTCCACTGTTCTTCGAAGCATCCAATTACAAATCGAAAGGACCACTTCGAGAAATGAAACAACTCGGAAAGCGTTTTCTCAAAGGTCTGCGTTACGCGGGTGCAGCCAGCGTCACATCGAAGCTGAACGCGGAGTACATGACACATGATGTAGAAGGCGACCGCTGATTTCCTGCTCTGAATGTGGCGACTGTATGTTTGACTGGAAGGGAGGGCGACAGCCGCCCTCCCTTCCAGTCATCCTTTGACGCACACAAGGGGACGCAGTTTGTGCACGATTTCTACAAGATCTGCTTGAGCAGCCATGACTGCATCAAGCGGTTTGTAAGCAGCGGGCGATTCATCAACGATGCCTGAATCCTTTCGGCACTCCACGCCAGCAGTATCGCGAGCATGCTGCTCAACGGAAATCTCCTTTTGGGCTTGGGTCCTGGACATCAATCGTCCAGCCCCATGTGAGCAGCTATTGAAGCTCTCAGGATTTCCCTTTCCACGCACAATGTACGAGCCCACTCCCATCGATCCAGGAATGATTCCCCAGTCGCCGAGTTGAGCACGGACGGCGCCCTTCCTTGTCAACCAGACTTGTTGACCAAAGTGAGTTTCACGAGCTACATAGTTGTGGTGGCAATTAATCACCAGCTCCGTCAGCGTGAACTCGGGCAACGAACCAAGCTTCCTTAAAGCGATAGCGACTTGATCCATCATCGTGGTGCGATTGACGAAGGCGAATTGCTGCGCCCATTCAACGGCATGCAGATATTCGGTGAAGTATTCGGCTCCTTCCGTAAAGTAGGCAAGGTCCTCGTCAGGCAAGTTGATCAGGTGCTTCTTCATGTCCTTGCGGGCAAGATCGATGAAGTACGTCCCGATGCGGTTGCCGACTCCACGGCTGCCCGAATGCAACATCACCCAGACACAGCCTGATTCGTCCAGACAAACTTCGATGAAGTGGTTGCCCGTGCCGAGTGTTCCGATGTGTTTGTGGTGATTGACGTGTCCATTATCTACAGCAGGATGCTTCTCCAGGATTTGAAGCCAACCCGGTTGAAGGTTGCTCCAAGCATCTTCCACCGGTTTCTTTGCCGGATGGTCACCTTTCATTTGATTCCAACCTGCGCTGCCCACAGGAACGGCCCTTTCGATGGCATCCCTGATTGGTCGCATGTCGTCAGGCAAATGATCGGCCCTCAATGACGTTTTAACCGCCATCATTCCGCAGCCAAGATCAACGCCTACAGCAGCAGGAATGATCGCATTCACTGTCGGGATGACACTTCCGATGGTGCTGCCTTTCCCCGCGTGAGCATCTGGCATCACGGCAACATGTGGCAGAACGAACGGCAGGTGAGACAAATTGATCAGCTGCTCTTTCGCCATGAGATCGAGCGACACCCCTCGAAGCCAGGCTTTGATCGGCTTTCCGCCCGATTCAATAATTTCGTAGTTCACTTCGTTGGACATAATCATTCCTCTTGCACCTTTGGCGATGCCATTACTGGTGGCACATTGCTGTGCTGATAGCGGATGTGCAAGAGACGTAGGAAAGAAGCTACGCATCGCCCTACATTCTCAGGCATACCCTATTTTGGTTATCTGGATTGTCAGGTGTCACGCCTGCTTAGCCAAATTCAATGATCTCGCGCAGTTTTGCGAGTTCGTCTTCTCAAATGCGTGCCCCGCCAACGGGTCGCCATAGTTGCGGCTACCAGCAACCATCAGCACGTAATCATACGCCAGCAATTGCATAGCGTTCTTCAGCATTACCGCTTCGATCATGAATTTCATAGCTTATCTCCTATCTCAACTGATGCGATGCAAAACATCGCAGTTGGCACCACAAGTGGTGCCTCACGTGCTGTGGGGCTGCCGGGAATTGAACCCGGATTCTCAGGATATGAATCTGATGTCCTACCGTTAGACGACAGACCCTCACGGTCCAGAAGGGATTCGAACCCTCGACTTCTGCGCTGACAACGCAGCACTCTCACCGCTGAGTTACTGGACCAAAGTTCTTACGCGAGCTTCGTCCATTCGTCTGATTTTAGCTACTGCTTACCAGACGAGCTGCGTCGCTCGCATTGTATCCAGGCAGTGCATTTGAAAACTTGTACGGTAGGACCCGAATATATTTTCATTGCCCAGCTTACTACCGAATCTGCCGGTCGACGGCTGACCATTCGGGAGCGTGCGTTTTGGGGAAATGTTTTTCGGGAATTGCATTTTCCGATTCCTCTACCATGAATCTCCAGCTTATTCTTTCGAGCGGCGATCCGTCAAGTGGTAATTTTACGCTGGTTTACTCGTCATCGCGGCAATTCACGAATCAGCCTTTCAACTGTCGACTTAGCTCAGGCGTTCTTTCTGGTATTACATTTGGTGCGCAGCCGAAGTCGAGTTAGTTTTTGCAGCACGGTAAATCCACAAATCTCGTGGCCGAGCGGTTGTGTCCAACAGCGTGAGTTGATTAACCGAGCCTGATAATATATCAGTCCGGCAACTGAGGAAAGGAAAGTGGAATTTAGACAATTTGGCTACTCTGGATTGAAGGTTCCTGTTTTATGTTTTGGCACTGGCACATTTGGTGGACAGGGCGAGTTATTCAAAGCCTGGGGTTCGACTGATGTTAAGGAAGCAACAAAGCTTCTTGATATTTGCCTGGAAGCTGGGTGCAATTTCTTCGACACCGCAGACATCTATTCAGCTGGTGCTTCCGAGGAGATTCTTGGAGCAGCTGTCGGGAAAAGACGACATGAAGTACTCATTTCAACAAAAGCCACATTTCGCATGGGCGAAGGTCCGAACGATTTAGGATCTTCCAGGCACCACCTTATTAGGGCCTGTGAGGCCAGCCTGCGGCGGTTAAAAACTGACTACATTGATGTTTACCACTTGCACGGTTTCGACGCCCTGACGCCCGTTGAAGAAGTGCTGAGTACCCTGGACGAGCTGGTCAAGAGCGGCAAGATCCGCTACATCGGATGCTCGAATTTCTCAGGCTGGCATTTGATGAAATCACTGGATGTTTCACGCCAATACGGCTGGGCAAGATACGTTGCGCACCAGGCCTACTATTCGCTAATTGGACGAGAATATGAATGGGAATTGATGCCATTGGCCTTAGATCAAAAAGTGGCAACGATGGTTTGGAGCCCGCTTGGCTGGGGACGATTGACCGGAAAAATTCGCCGCAATCAACCATTGCCGGACGAAAGCAGACTTCATAAAACCGCTGAATTCGGGCCTCCTGTAGACGATGAGTATTTGTATCGCGTCGTCGATGCACTCGATGAAGTGGCTAAGGAGACTGGCAAGACTGTGCCGCAGGTAGCGCTGAACTGGCTGGTGCAGCGTCCATCGGTCGCAACAGTGGTTATCGGAGCACGCAACGAAGAACAGTTGCGTCAAAATTTGGCAGCGATTGGTTGGAATCTCAGCGCAGAGCAAGTCGCCAAACTAGATGCCGCAAGCAATCTAACGCCTATCTATCCTTATTGGCACCAACGCCAGTTCGTTGAACGCAATCCTCTTCCAGTCTAGGAGTCACCTCTTTCCAGCAATTGATCCCCTGCGTCTGACTGGATGCAAAGCATACATAATCTGACTAGACTACTTCTCAGGCAATGAGAAGCGCGACAGTCACCAGACTGCGGCAGAGACACCGATGCTTCTCAGCGCTTACACGGGCATGGTAAAAGTAGATGACTATGTCGGTCCGCTGACCGGTTCCGCTGGAG
>Ga0163151_10009653_pt1 | contig 10406 bp, 8 predicted proteins | sample OliLakLV19MP5IB2_FD_145596 | JGI IMG/M metagenome (GOLD analysis project Ga0163151, IMG submission 145596) | Freshwater microbial mat bacterial communities from Lake Vanda, McMurdo Dry Valleys, Antarctica - Oligotrophic Lake LV.19.MP5.IB-2 | ecosystem: Environmental > Aquatic > Freshwater > Lake... | reverse complement strand
ACTTAACGCAGAGCTTAAGTAATAGCAGCAATCACAAATTCACCCGAAAACCGCGCCGTGGCGCGGTTTTCGCATTTAGCGAAGCCAAGCGATCATCGCCTCAACGATTGTGGTTTACTTATGCGCAAACAGCTGCAAGGAGCAAATGATATGACTAACGCAAAATGGAAGCCGGACGGCTATCACACCGTAACGCCCTACCTGACCATCAAGGGCGTAGCCAAGGCAATCGAGTTTTACAAGAAAGCGTTCGGTGCCCAAGAAGTTCATCAAATGCCCGGCCCCGAGGGCAAAATCATGCATGCCGAAATACGGATCGGCGACTCATTGATAATGCTTGCTGATGAATTCCCGGACATGCCGTGCGGCAAGTCGCCACAGACTTTGGGCGGCTCCCCAGTTACAGTCTTTATGTATGTTGAAAACGTCGATACCGTTTTCAATCAAGCCACCGCTGCTGGTGCCACCGTTGTGATGGAACCGAAAGATCAATTCTGGGGCGATCGATTTGGCAATCTGGTAGACCCATTTGGTCACAACTGGGCTCTGGCAACACATATAGAAGATGTCTCACCAGAAGAAATGAAGAAGCGCGAAGAGCAATTCCGCAAACAGATGGCTACTTCCAAAAGGTAGAATCAACTATCGAATTTTGAGGGGCGGCGCTGTGCGCCGCCCCTTTTTTTCTGCCCGCGCTCTTATGGGTTTATCAGGACAGATTAATTGACACAGACCGACCGCTAATCGCCGACACCTGTCCGTAATTCGATCATTGCAGAGCTCTATGCTCGCCGAAAGCTCCCGATCGACTGACATGAGGTCCCATACAAATGTTCAATTACCTAACGCCACGCCGGACCATGCCACTAATAGCGTTGACCGTTTTGCTCCTTAGTAACGCTAGCCAAGCGTATTCATTCCCGGAAACATTTTTCATGTCGTCTCAAATCGAGGCGCCTACCGCCGTAGAAAACATTCAATTCGATGGACTCTTTCCCACAGATCAAAAAGGAGTCGGCGACCCTACTGGTAGTCCTGCTGATCAAAAAGGGCTTGTGCCAGCCGTGAAAACAGGAGTTCCCGCCGTTCAAAAGTCGATCGACTTCTGCATGCCTACCGACCAAAAGAGTCTCAACTTTACTAAAGGCGGGATTACCGACGGAACCCAGGGTCAAGCTGACCCACCCGGTGCAATGGGTCAACGGGGAAGTCTCAACTTTACCAAGGGCGCAATTACCGATGGAACCAAGGGTCAAGCTGACCCACCTGGCGCAAAGGGGGTTGGAGACCCTGTTGGTCTCAACTTCGGCAAGGGAACTGATCAAGGTATCATCGTCGACTGGCAACCTGGCGCACCTGGTGGTGAAGCATCTGGTCCAATATATATGAATCAGGGAGGCGTCGAAAAAGGTGGCGAATCCGGCGTACCGATCTTTATGAACGAAGGCGCACAAGGTGGTGGCAGCACGAAAGGCGCCCCAATCTTCATGAATCAGGCCATGGGACAAAAGGGCGGCGAATCCGGCGTACCGATCTTTATGAACGAAGGCGCACAAGGTGGTGGCAGCACGAAAGGCACCCCAATCTTCATGAATCAGGCCGTGGGACAAAAGGGCGGCGAATCCGGCGTACCAATTTATATGAATGAAGGTGCCCGAGGTGGTGGCAGTACGAAAGGCACGCCAATTTTCATGAATCAGGCCATAGGTGCAGCAATTTCCCCCGGACTCCTGACACCCGGCACCACATCCGGTGCGCCGGTATTCATGAATCAAGGCTCCCTTGCAGGAGGACCGATTTACATGAACCAAGGTGGCGGTGGCGCTTCTGGAGTACCAACGTTGAACCAGATCGGCAATGGCGGAGTACCGATATTCATGAACCAGGGCGGCGGTGCCGCTGCATCCGGACGTTCACAGGCGGTTCAAACCGGTGGCGGCGGTGCTGGACTGGTACCGACGATGAATGCGCCGCTCATAATGTTTGGCAAGTAATCATCAAGGTCTCTGGAAGAGCGGTGCCTGTAGCACCGCTCTTCCAGATTCTTTCGAAAGCCTTTTATCCGTTTCCCCTTTCACTACCGGCATTAAGAAATGAACACATCCAAGATTTGTGTAAGTCTCCTTGCTTTTCTGCAACTCAGCGGCAATCTCGGTGCCGTCGCTCAAGCACCATTCTTTGGAGGACCTCCCCCGGTCATTCCACCGACCCCACCGACTCCGGTCATCATCCAAAATCCAACTGTAAGTACAACTCCCATCGCGCCGACAATAACCAACACGCCTGTGGTGCAAGTGACTCCTCGCGTGAACATTCCATCATTCACGCTTCCGAGCGGCCTTATTTTGCCAACCGATACTCTGTCGAAACAAGCAAATCTTTCCGGCAACAGAGTCACAAGCAAAGGCGGTAAAGTCCCAGAGCGCGTTTTCGAAATCACCGACTTAGAGTCTTTCCTGGGTGAAAATGATTGGCATCACGGAACAGCCCAAGAATGGCTGCCACAGCTTGATTCTGCCGACGCGTTTGTCGAGGAAGCCGGGACTGTAGAAGCAGAAAGCAGTATTTTGCCCATTTCGTACCATGCCTCACCGGACCAACCTGGGGCGGGACCAAGTATTCTTCAGCAAGAACCCAAGCCAATTCTGCTAAAACTTACTTCTGCGTACCGAGATTTGCATGTGTTCACGGGAGCTAATCAGGCATTGGTTGAAGGAGAAACAGTTATGACTGCGGCTGCAGGAACAATTGTTTCCAGCCACAAGGACTTCTTCACGTTGCATATGGGGTCTCTTTCGATAGATACCGGAAATACAGCAGCACGAATTGCCACTAGAATTGGTGGCATCAAAATTGAACCGCAGTCAACATGCGAAATTGACTACCAGCCGGGCAAGCGTTTGGTTATTCGTAGCCTACAAGGACCAAAAATAAGTGTTCGAGCCAAACTTCTTAGCTTGCCAGATCGAATTATTGAAGGGGTACCCGGCGAGCAAATCTCAATCAACCTTGATAATCAAGCTGCGGTAAACGGCGAACGAATTGTTCACGAGATATGCCAGGCAACGCCACTGCAGCAAGACTTGGGCCACAGGTTTTCAGGCGAAGGAGCCAAGCTCATGCATAGAATGAGCGAACATTTGGTCAGTGCAAAACAGATTCCGGCAGCAACTCCAAATCACGAAGCGAAGACCACAACGTGCGCTCCGTTGCATTTGATCGCTTCGGAAGACAGCTATCTGACAACTACAAGCAAGGGACAACTGGGACTGCTCGCCGGACGGTTTTTCATTAGTGCCGAAACTGCTCAAATCATTCAATTGAGAACGGGCGATGTATACATGCAACCGCATTCGGTGGCCGCCATCGAAGCCGGGCAGGGACTGATGAGAGTTCAATGCTGCACCGATGCTAAATCAGTAATCGTCGTGACTAGGAAGTATGGAGTGCCCATGCACTGGGGTATGGAGTCGTTGATTCTCGACCATCAGGCCACATGGGAAGAAGCCATTCCTAAAGATGGAGTCGGACGCAGAGCTTTCGAGATTCACAAGAAAGATGCAAAGGAAATCGTTCTGTCGGATTTTCAGCTGTCTTCGCTACTATCCAAATCAGCGCATCTAGCCGGCGTACGCACACCGGTGCACGCCCGAAATGCCTTGCTTAAAGAAAAGCTGCTGAGAATTGCTGCTTCGTTGCAGGTGGTCACCGCCGGTCACGGCGGGTACCAAGTAAGTCAGCAGCCGAAGCAGCAATGAGCGATCGACCAGGTAGCCACACCCACTCAATAGACGCGGCGTCGACACTCTGAACAAAATACGCGCAAACCATTAGGTTGAAAAAATCGTACTTCCTGCCACTTCCGATTGTAGGCAATGTACATTTTGTCATCGCTCTTGCCGCGATATGCAATATGAACAATTGGTGTGCAGCACGGATTTAAAAGATCTGCGTCAGCCTCAGTCCCATGGGCATCTTCGCCTCCCTGACCGCGGCGACTGCCGAACCAACTTTGCACTTTTTTCCAAATGCTTGGCTCACTATTTTCACTAGACAAAGACACGTTCGCCTCCGCCGCGCACCACGCACAGTATCAATTAGCCACCACTGTAACTTGAGCAGGCAATTTGATGCTGAATCTAGATCCTTGACCAGGAGTCGACTCTACATCAATACTGCCATGATGACGGGCAATGATTTCCCTGGTGATCGCCAGTCCCAGTCCGGTCCCACCGGCAGTACGAGTGCGGGCCTTGTCGCCGCGATAGAACCGGTCAAAGATGTGAGGAAGGTCAGCTGGATCGATGCCGGAGCCGGTATCCGATATGATGATTTCAACGCGTTCCGGTTCCACACTGCTGGCAGAAAGTGTCACTGCTCCACCGGCTGGGGTATGGTTGATGGCATTGGTTAGCAAGTTCACAATTGCCCGCTGCAATTGAATTGCGTTTCCTGACAGAACAACTCCATCAACAGCCGTCCCATTGCTGAGCTCAACTTTCCTCTTGCTGGCCTGCGGGCGAACCTGCTCGACAGCAATCTGACAGATTTCGTGCAACGGCACTTCGTTCTTCCATTCCATTTCCACACCGCCATCAAGCTTGGCAATGTCGAGAAGATCTTTAAGCAGATTCGATTGCCGCTCAACCAGGTTTTCCAGTGAATGCAAGAATTGGTAGCGCAAGTCCGGATCCTCAACGGCGCCGGAAAGCAGTGCTTCCACAACTGATCCGATGGCCATTGTGGGAGTTTTCAACTCATGACTAGCGTTGGCAATGAACTCCTGACGAGCGCGCTCTTCTTCCCGCAAGCGCCCAATCATTTGGTTAAACGATAAGCCCAGGTCACCAATCTCATCATTGCGCTGCACCGGAACAAATACCGAAATATCCCCGGACTTGGCAATCTGACGTGCGGATTGAGTCATGTCGGTAAGTGGTTTAGTCAGTCTGCGCGCCAACCAGAGGCTGATCATTACAGTGATGATCAGTGTGGCGAAAATGATCTCCAAAAAGATGATCAAGTCACGATTCAATCGCTGATTGATTTCGGTCAGTGGCACGCCGACTCGAATTACGCCGGCAGTGTGCCCGACAGATCTTACTGGATAGGCAACGTACATCCAGTTGGTTTGTGTTCGCCGAGAAGGACGAATGTTCATCGCCGCGATGCCTGCAAGCGCGTCGTTAATTTCTTGGTCGCCGCGAATATTGGTTCCTTCGTGCAAGGCCTTGGGCCCGGAGTCGGCAATTACGTGCCCTTCCGTGCTGACAACAGTTATACCGAAATTGAATCTGTTTGCATGGCGATCGGTTGCGGACTGAATTCGCCTGGTGGCAGCTTCGGAATCGAGCCCCAGGTCGTTGTCAATCTCAAGGGCAAGGTGAACAGCAGCCACTTCCATTGAGTTGCGAAGATCATCGATTTTTTCGGACTTCATTGTATACAGTGCCCAGAATGTCACGATGCCGAGGGCAAACGTAATCAAAAGGACATAGGTAAACAGGAGCTGGTTGGCAAGGCTCCTAGATAGCCATCTGTAGAATGGTCTGAATATTCGCATCATTTATCAGCTTATAGTATCCAGGCCCGCCCTGGGTGCGCAGCAGGATACTTGCGCAATCAATTATTATTGTGTTTGCTTAGTATGAGACAATTCAGCTCTGGTATGAGAAACTAATACCACTTTCTAACATGGCTATGCTGGCACTACACGCGTAGGTACAGATGCCACCAAGAAAGTTGATAAGAAAGGGGAGGTCCGTCCAAATGTCCAATGTGGCCAACGTTACCGACGAATCTTTCGAGCTTGAGGTTCTAAAAGCAGAACTTCCAGTGCTCGTAGATTTCTGGGCGCCGTGGTGCGGACCATGCAAAGCAGTTGCTCCGGTCGTAGAAGATCTCTCAAAAGAATACGACGGCCGTCTGAAGGTCGTTAAGCTCAACACTGATGAGAACCCGAAAACCGCCCAAGCGTACACAATCAGAGGCATTCCAAGCCTTTATCTGTTCAAAAAAGGGCAGGTTGTCGAAACTGTAGTTGGTGCCGTACCGAAGTCGACTCTCGCAAACGCAATCAACAAGCACCTTTAAGCTGAAATACCCACGTTGTGGGCATCATCAGTGTCGTCATTCAGGAAACAGCCTCTTAATTGAGGCTTTTCTGTTGCGGGTTTGTAATTAATATTGTAGGGCTTCGGTCGCCATGCGCTGACCCGGCATTGGCAATTTCCGAACGCCACAGGCCTTTCCAGGAAGGCCGGTCGGGATCTAGTGTTTTTCCTGACTTCTTGCCGAGGCTCAGCCGGTTGATGAAAACCTCGCTATACTTTGGAAAGATGGTCAATTTCGATCGTCGTTGCATAGCCAGCGGCTGCACTTTACGGGGCTGAAATGAAAGAAGCAATCATCGTTTTTCTTTTTGCGCTGGTCGTCGGTGCTTTCATAAACGGTTTTTCAAACGTCGGAGCGCCCGCCACGCCGGAGCCGCAGCCCGGTATCGAGCAGCCAAGCTCGTCGGGCGCAAGTGTCAGCGATACGTCAGATACCGGTTTTGATAACGACGTGCTCACGTCCACTTCGCCAGTGCTTGTCGATTTCTATTCGAACACCTGCGCTCCGTGCCGCCAAATGGCTCCGGTGGTCGATAAACTCGCAACCGAGTATGGCGACAAGGTCAAAGTTGTACGCCTTGACGTAGACACCAACCCGTCGGTCACCGCGCGTTTCAACGTGGCGACCATTCCGACTTTTATCGTGTTCAAGAACGGTGAGCGGGGTGAATCCTTTACCGGATTGGTACCCAAAGAGATACTGTCCAGCGCGATCAATAAGTCACTGCAATAGCCAATTCTTTTCAAAGATTTTGACATCGACGGCGGACAGAAAGCCTGTCATTAGCGTCGTCAAGAGCCGCCAGGCAGCTTTAACAGTGTTTACCCCGGGAATAAATCAATGGAAGCCACATTGGTGCGAATTCTTGCAACAGGTTAAAATGGCTCTTATATTCAGGGAAATGACTTAGACTTTGGACAGGGGCTCATTTTGAACAGTGCGGTCAATGGAATTGGATTAATGGTCTTAGCCATTGTGCTGTCCTGCACTATGAACTCGCTGCTCGTGGCATTCCACGTCACCGCGCAAATGGCACCTATTCTTGCCGGCGTTAACGTCGGCGAGACCAAAGAAAACACAGTCGGCGATACGCCGATTCGCGAGGACATGGCAATTCCCGAATTCAATTTCGTTGATGCAAAGGCAAAGGAACCAAACGGCTTCGCAACCAGCGTCCGCGATTCAAAACAGGCCACGCGTTCAGAATTCCCGCAAAACTGGTAATAAGCAGGAGAGACTCCAAAATGTTGAAGCCCTGGGCCAAATGGACCCTAATCATTCTCTGGACCTTGGTGTTGTTGGGGACAATTTCGTATTGGAACCCATTCACATCCTTGCCGGCACTGCTTAAGTACAGCGTTATATCAATCTTTGCCGCCTCAATCTTCGCCGCGGCCTACGTGATTTTCTGGTTCTGGGTGATGATGACAATCATCTTTCCATTGCCACCGCGCGCCGATGCAAAAGCGCCCAAAGGGATCATTCGTTCTGCCTTCCCCTGGATCTTCAAGCAATCGGCAATCAATATAAAAGCTCCACAGACCCTTGCCGGACTGATTGGCAACGAACAAGCAAAGATGGAGATTCGCGAAGTAATCGACATGATCGCTAGCCCGGCAAAGTACGAGGCTTCGGGCGCCGATCTGCCTAAAGGAATGCTCTTCGTCGGACCGCCTGGCGTCGGTAAGACCCTATTTGCCCGAGCGATCGCCAATGAAGTTGGAATGCCCTTCTACGTAATAGAAGGTGGTTCGATCAGCGGCATGATCATGGGACTAGGCGTCATGAAGATGAAGATTCTCTTCGCCAAACTTCGCAGTCACGGCAAAGCAATTTTGTTTATTGATGAGATCGATTCGATTGGTGCGCGGCGGCAACAAGACCGTGGTATGGGCGGTGTAGCGGACATGAACATGACGCTCAACACCATTTTGACCGAGATGGACGGATTTAAATCGTCCGACATCATTATCATCGGTGCCACCAATAACGATGGCATTCTCGACCCCGCGTTAATGCGTGCTGGTCGAATGGACAGGCGGATTTACTTCCAGGCACCCGATCCAGCCGAAAGAACGGCGCTGTTCACCTACTACCTCGGAAAGGTCGCTTGCGATAAAGAAATCGACTTGGAAGAAATTTCCAAGCTCACCGCGAACTACTCACCGGCCGAAATCGCTAGCGTAGTAAACGAAGCGGCCCTCATCTGCCAGCGCCCGGGAGGTCCAGGCAAAGTTACAACCGACGGTTTACAACAGGCATTGACCAGGCTGTCTGTCGGTCTGGAACGCACGATGGTCCAAACAGGACTCTCGATGGCGACTGTCGATGCAAAAGTAAGACTAGAAGACGTCGTTGGCATAGATGAAGTCAAACAAGACGTGCAAGAGATTGTGGAATTTCTGAAACGTGGTGACGAATTACGCAAAATTGGAGCAGTGATTCCCAAGGGATTACTTCTCATTGGTCCGCCTGGAGTGGGCAAAACAATGCTTGCAAAGGCGATGGCAAACGAGGCCAACGTACCCTTCTATGGAATTGCTGCTTCATATCTAAAGGGCACCTATTCGGGCGAAGCCGTCGGACACATCCGCGCTTTATACTCTCAAGCTCGCAAGAGTCCGGCATCCATCGTATTCATCGATGAGATCGATGCTATCTCAGGAACGATGACGGAAATGGGCAATAACCGCACGGACGCGCTCAATCAGCTGTTAGTCGAACTCGATGGTTTTTCTGCAAGTACCGTGATCACCATTGGTGCCACCAACAACGAAGGCACCTTAGATCCTGCGTTCTCCAGATCCGGGAGATTCGATCGCAAAGCTTACATCGGCTTGCCGGATGCGCCTGGACGGAAAGTGCTTATCGCTAAGTACCTTACGAAAGTAAAAGCTGATGACGACATCGATACAGACAAGCTGGCCCAAACAACGATGAATTTCTCTGGCGCTGACATTGCAGCCACTGTCAATGAAGCGGCAATCATCGCTGTTCGCAAAGGCAAGCAAACAGTACAGTTCGAAGATCTGGAAGAAGCTGTCGACCGCATTGCTATAACCGCCGGTTCTAAGCTAAACACCGACGGCATGAACTTCAGTCGTGTAGCAGATCTGGAAGTCAAACTCGACGACATCAAAGGCATTGACGAAGCAAAAGGAGAGGCAGCGGAAGTCGTTGCGATGCTCCAGAATGCCGATAAGATAACCAATCTGGGACTGAAAGCACCGAAAGGCGTCCTTCTTGTCGGCCCTCCCGGGACAGGGAAGACTATGCTGGCCAAAGCTATAGCCAACGAAGCGGGCGTGCCGTTCTATGCAGTTTCCGGAAGTGATTTCGTGCAAAAATGGGTTGGCTTAGGCGCTCAACGTGTGCGAGCACTTTACGAAAGAGCCCGCCGAAGCGGTAAGCCGTGTATCGTGTTTATCGACGAGATAGATGCCATTGCCTCGCAACGCGTGGCCGACCGCGGCGCTGGTGGGCAGAACGAAAGAAATGTCACCCTCAATCAACTATTGGTCGAGCTCGATGGATTTGGTAAGCACAAAGTACTGACGATCGGAGCCACCAACAATCCAGATACTCTGGATTCCGCCCTGCTTCGTCCGGGTCGCATGGACCGCCGTATCGAAATGCCGATGCCGGACATTGATGGGCGAGAAGGAATCCTTCAACATTATCTGGATAAGCTAAAACTAGCCGTCGGCGTCAACGTGCGAGAAATCGCCCGCATGACAGTTTGGAAAACCGGCGCCGATCTTTCAAACATCGTCAACGAAGCGGGACTGATAGCGATTCGCAACGGAAGAGACGCTATTGCACAGATCGACCTGGTCAAATCTATTCAACGCCAGAGCTTCGGAATGTCCTACAGTCGCCAGGTCGTGCTGGATGAATTGACAGTCACCGCCTACCACGAAGCGGGACACGCGGTGATAGCTTACCTGCGAAACAAGCGCAACCGGATTCAGGTTGTGACAATCGTTCCGAGCGGTTACGCACTGGGTTACGTCTGGTATGTCGGCAAGGAAGATCGCCACAAGAAAAATAGAAACGATCTTGTCGTTGATATCGAAATCTACCTGGGCAGCATAGTTTCCGAACGCATATTCTTTGAGGTAAATGCCTGGGGCGTTTCAGAGGACCTGAAGCAAGCCGGGTTGATAGCTCGAGACATGGTACGGAAATGGGGCATGGGCTCGTTCCCGTTCAACACAGATTCAGCCTTCGGAGCGGAAACCAGAAATGGTGGTGCTTCACCGGAAACTGAGCGTTTGATCGAACTGGAGACT
>Ga0163151_10009643_pt1 | contig 10415 bp, 10 predicted proteins | sample OliLakLV19MP5IB2_FD_145596 | JGI IMG/M metagenome (GOLD analysis project Ga0163151, IMG submission 145596) | Freshwater microbial mat bacterial communities from Lake Vanda, McMurdo Dry Valleys, Antarctica - Oligotrophic Lake LV.19.MP5.IB-2 | ecosystem: Environmental > Aquatic > Freshwater >... | reverse complement strand
GATCATCGCTTTCAACACCGAGACGGTGGTGATGCGGGAGATTCTCGGTCATCTGCGTGAGCCGAAGTCACCGCCGCGCCTGATGCCGGCCCGTGGGCCGCCGCTGTGGGAGATGCAGGGCCGCGAACCGGCCGAGGGCGATCCACGCGCGCAACCCATGCCGGACTCTATACCGGACTCTATACCGGACTACGAGTTCGATCAGCGCATTGCGTGGTAGGGCAAAAGACGACAAGACTGGCTCGTCGGGGGCGAGTCGTGTCTGTGGCCAACCGAGCGGCAAACTTCCGCCGCCCAGGTGGCCACAGGCACACACAACGGGCATGCCGGGGCGGGGTTTCAGCGGCTTGTCCGGCGTCTTCGGCGCCGTATCAACGATTGACGCTGACGGATATGGCCGGATTACTGCAACAATGGCGTTGAAATTCCTGTCCTTAGGCGCTTTGATGCCGACGGGCAGCCCAACCCGGAATTCATCCTCAATCAGCCGCCCTACGACCACGCGCGGATCCTGCTGGCCGACCGCAATTTCGGCTGCGGCTCGTCGCGCGAGCGGGCGCCCAAGGCACTGCGCGAGTTCGGCATTCGCGCGGTGGTCGCGCCCTCGTTCGGCGGGATCTTTTTCAACAACTGCTACCGCAACGGCATCGTTCCCGTCGAGCTGCCGATCGAAGACCTGCTGCACATCGTCGCGGAGGTCGATGCGTCCAACGGGGCAGGACACGTCAGCGTGGATCTGGAGGCGCAGGTCCTGACGTCCCCGAACGGTCGGCGTTTCCCCTTTTCGGCACCGGAGACCTTGCGCCAGATGCTGTTGCAGGGCGTCGACGAGATCGCCTATACGCTTTCGCATGGCGACGCGATCGAACGCTTCCGCAGCGCGGACCGGGAGCGCCGGCCTTGGGCCTACTTGTAGCCGCGCGAGTGGCTGGTCCATTCGGGCACTGTACGCCGCTACTCAATCGACATCGCGTTTCGACGCCACAAAGCGGCATGTCGGCAACCACCGCTGTCGGCCAGGAGCCGACCGTCGCCCAAACGAATCGTCAGTCCGTTGATGGCAGTTTGCGGACCCACAGTTTTGTGGAGAACCTTTGGGCTGAATGTCCATAGCGGACTTAGCTCGGTATACAAAGCAGTCGTTGAAAGTGATCTTGCACAGGGTTACGGTGGATGGGTGTAAGTCACCCCCCCTTTGGTTGAGTGACCCACAAAGCCTCACAAAATTGCCGACGAGGTCGATCAGCCAGAGTCCATGGGCTAGGTTTTGTGCACGGGCAGCACTTTACGCACAATCGGAAAATGCTCAGGCAAGCGGGCACCAGCGCTGCACTGCCTCGGCCGTGTCAAACGGCCCCGTGTTGAAACAGATGCGTGCCTGTGGGGCGTGCTCATGTACCACGTTGAGCACTTTCTCGAAAAGGAGAAAGTTTTTACCAATGGTACGCACGCCTGCGCCGATCACCACGCAGTCGTAGCGGTGTTCCTGCAGCGTGGTGCGAATCACGGCCTCTGCCGTTTCACCAAAATCGGTGAGGCACAACTTTGCGTCGTAACCCAAGGCGTTCAATGTGGCGATGTCCTTGTCCAGTCCGCCTTGCACTTTTTCCGCCGTCATACCAGGGAAGGCCGCGTAGGCCGGATCCGCGAAATTGATGAGTTGTGGCTGCAGGCCGACGGATAAGACAGAGTTTTTGGAGTTCACGGTGTTTCCTTAGGTTGTAAATGAAGGTTGTTGACGAACTTAACTGACGCGAAGAATCATTTTTCCACGGGCCTTGCCACTTTCACCCAGACGGTGCGCTTGTACGGCTTGAGCTAAAGCGAACTCTTGACCCACCAGCACGCGCAACTTCCCGGTATCCATCAAGGCCGCCAGTTGGGCCAACACGTCGCCACGGGGGAGCGAGAATACAAACGCGCTGCGCACACCGGCGGCGGCTGCGCGTTCTGGCGAAGGCGGCTGCGTCGTTGCTGCCAGCAGGCCGCCCGCGCGCAGCGTGGCCCAGGATGCCTCTTGCGTGGGGCCACCCAAGGTGTCAATGACGACATCCATGTTGTGGGCGATTTGCTCGAATTTCTGTGTGCGATAGTCAATGACTTCATCGGCACCGAGGCTTTGTACCAAGGCTACATCGGCGGTACCCGCCGTGGCAATGACGTGCGCGCCTTGCGCTTTGGCCAGTTGCACGGCCACGCTGCCCAGCGCACCGGCGCCACCGTGGATCAAGACACGCATGCCGCGCGCTACATGCGCCGTATCAATCACAGCCGTCCAGGCTGCCAGCCCCGGCGTGGGTAGTGCGGCTGCCGTGGAGAACGACACGGTACGGGGTTTGCGCGCCACCTGCGTGGCATCGACCGCAACGTAGTCGGCATAGGTGCCGCCACGGGCGAATTCGGCGTAGAAAAACACGTCGTCTCCCGGAGAAAATGTCGTCACCGCGCCACCGACTGCGGTCACTACGCCGGCCGCGTCCGAACCCAAGGTAAAAGGGAATGATTTGGGGATCATCTGTGCCACGGCGCCGCTGCGTATTTTCCAGTCAATCGGATTGATGCCCGCCGCGACCACGCGCACCAGTACATCGTTAGGTCCGCAGGCGGGTACGGGCACTTCTTCCAGTCGCATTTGACTGGTATCGCCGTAGGCGTGGATTCGAATAGCTTTCATTTTTTGCATCCTTCTAATGGATTGCTGGACGGACCGGATAGTAGTCTTCTTCAAAAATATATGAAATAGAACTTATTGGATAATATTTATCCATTAGTGGAATAGTTGATCCATGGAAAATCTCTTCGCTCTGCTAAATCCGTGTCACGGCATCGGCGGCCCGGCCGGCGCCTGACTGTCCCGCCGCGACCCCACCGGTCTCCGCCTGACGGGCGCTGGTCAGCAGTTCGTGCACGCTGGCGATTTCCACACGGCGGTGCCCCCCGGGCGTACGCCAGCCACGCAGATGGCCCCCGTCCATCCAGCGTTGCACCGTCTGCCGCGGCGCACGCCCCGTCTCCTTGATCGTCTCGCGGCACTGATTCCGCCACCACGCCGCCATCGGCATCGCATCTACGGGGTGCTGGCGCCCAACGCGCCTGCGCTATGCGGTCACCGCGCTGGCGCAGCCCGCTGAGATTGCCGCCGCACTGAGGCCGGTCGAGGCGATCCCGCCGGATGCGGCCCCGGCAGCGCCAATCCATCGTCAGGCGGCGCGCTACGTCTGGGCGCTGCTGCTTCGCGCGCATCTACGAGGTGCTGCCGCTGCTATGCCCGAAGTGCGGCGGCGCGATGAAGATCATCGCTTTCATCACCGAGGCGGTGGTGATGCGGGAGATTCTCGGTCACTTGGGTGAGCCGACTTCGCCGCCGCGTCTGATGCCGGCCCGTGGGCCGCCGCTGTGGGAGATGCCGGGCAGCGACCCGGCCGAGGGCGATCCACGCGCGCAACCCATGCCGGACTACATGCCGGACTACATGTTCGATCAGCGCATTGCGTGGTAGGGCAAAAGACCACAAGACTCGCTCGTCGGGGGCGACTCGTGCCTGTGGCCACCCGAGCGGCAAACTTCCGCCGCCCAGGTGGCCACAGGCACACACAACGGGCATGCCGGGGCTGGGCTTCAGCGGCTTGTCCGGCGTCTTCGGCGCCGTATCAACGATTGACGCTGACGGATATGGCCGGATTACTCCAACAATGGCGTTGAAATTCCTGTCCTTCGGCGCGGATGCGCGAGTCGTCGGATTTGCGTATGCGCGATATGAGGCCGAAGCCGTCGAGCTTGGGCATGCCAAGGTCGGAGATCACCGCACGGATCGACGGGTCGGCCGACAGCTTGGGCCAGCCGTCCTCGCCGTCGACCGCCTCCACATGGGTGAACTTGCCCTTCAGGTGCCGGGCAATGGTGGCACGCACCATGCGCGAATCATCGACGATGAGTATGCGCGGCACGTCGTCGGTGGCGGGCATGCTCGGCTCGGCCGCGGGTTTTGAATGTGAGGCAGTGGGTTTTGCTGGGGTGGTAGGGGTAGCCATGGACGACTCTAATATCCATGCGAGCATAGGTGGCCAGGCTTACACCGACCTGACCTGCCCGCAGGTAGGGCGCTACGCGCGCGCCGCCTTGCGGGCAGTCAGGAAAAACCCCGGCACCGGCCGCGACAAACCCTTGAGCGTGAATTCCCCCGCATCGGCGAACTCGAACAGCTCCTCCGCGCGCGCCCGGGTGCGGCGCTCGACTAAGATCTCGCCGCCCTTGGCCTCGCCGCACAGGCGCGCGGCCAGGTTGGTGACGCTGCCGATGGCCGCGTAGTCCCAGCGGCCCTCGAAGCCGATCGCGCCCAAGGTCGCATAGCCTTCGGCGATGCCAATGCCCAGGCCCAGCTCGATGCCGCGCTTGGTCCAGCCGGCGCTTAAGGGAGTGAAGTCGCGCTGCATCTCCAGCGCCATCGCCAGGGCACGCTCGGTCGGATTGTCCACCGGCACCGGGTCGTTGAAAAAAATCATGATGCCGTCGCCGGCGAAGCGCTCCAGCGTTCCGCCCCAGCGGGTGATTGCCTCGCCCATCGCCCGATGATAGGCGCCGAGCACCTCCATGACCTCTTCGGGCTCCTGGGTGTCGGTGAAAGCGGTGAAGCCGCGCAGGTCGAGGAACACCACGGTCACCATCCGCCTGTGGGTCTTGAGGAGACTATCGCCGCCGGCCGCGAGGATCGATTCGGCGATCGGCGCGGCGAAGAAATTCTTCAGGCGCCCGAGGCGCTCGAGTTGCTGCACCTGTTCGGCGACGCGCGTCTCCAGCGTGGCGTTCAATTGCGCCAGCTCCAGCGCCAGCGCTTCCGAGCGGTCGGTCAACTCCTTGATGCGCAATAGCGAGCGCACCCGCGCCATCAATTCCGGCTGGTTGATCGGCTTGGTCAGGAAATCGTCGGCACCGGCCTCGATGCCCTTGATGCGCTCGCCCTGGGGATCAAGCGAGGTCACCAGCACCACCGGCAAAAGGGCCGCCTGCGGGTTGGCGCGGATTTCGCGGCAGACGTCATAGCCGCTCATGCCCGGCATCATGATGTCGAGCAGCACAATGTCGGGCAGGCGCGCGGCGAGCTTTTCCAGCGCCTCTTTTCCGGAAGCGGCGGTCTCGACCTGAAACCCCTTGACCTCGAGAATGCCCGCCAAGAGCTTGACATTGGCCGGGGTGTCGTCGACCACCAGGACCAGCGGCGGGGTGTTCATTGGTCGCCCTCTTCGAGCGACGCGTTCACTTAGGCGCCCCCTTCGAGCGACTTGTCGACCGCCGCCATGAATTCCTTGAGGTTGACCGGCTTGCTGACGAATCCGTTGAAACCGGCGTCGATGATCACGCGCCGGTCCTGGTCCATCACCGAGGCGGTCACGGCGATGATCGGAATGTGCGCAGTGCGCGCGTCCGCCCGCAGTTGCTTCAAGGCCTCGACGCCGTTGATGCCGGGCAACTGGATGTCCATCAGCACCAGGTCCGGCAGCGCGCTTAGCCCGAGCGCGACCCCGGTTTCGCCGTCGACCGCCTCCAGCACCGTGTGGCCCTTGAAGGTCAGCACGTCGCGCAACAGCTTCATGTTCTTTTCGTTGTCCTCGACGATCAGGATGGTGCTCATGCCGTCTCTCCCGATTTGACTGGCAGGTTGAAGAAAAAGGTCGAGCCTTCGCCGGGCACGCTCTCCAGCCACATGCGCCCGCCGTGCAATTCGACGAAGCGGCGCGCCAGCGGCAGGCCCAGGCCGGTGCCTTCACGCTTGGTCGCGTAGTTGCTGCCGACCTGGACGAATTCTTCGAACACGCGCGGCTGGTCTTCCGGCGTGATGCCGATGCCGCTGTCGGACACCGACACCTCGATGTCCTCGCCCGCGCGATGCGCCGCCACCGTCACCCGCCCGCCGTCGCCGGTGAACTTGACCGCGTTCGACAGGAGGTTGAGCATGATCTGCTTGAATTTGCGCTCGTCGCCGACGTACTCGCCGAGGGTTTCGTCGACCGCCATCTTGAGGTCGATGCCGTGGCGCAGGGCGCGCTCGCGCACCAGCGTGACCGCGTTGCCGAGCGCGGAGGGCAGGTCGAAGGTGGTGACCTCCAGCTCCATGCGCCCGGCCTCGATCTTGGACAGATCCAGGATGTCGTTGATGAGGGACAACAGGTGCTTGCCGGAGGAATGGATGTCCTGGGTGTAGTCGAGCTGCTTCTCGTTGAGGTCGCCGAACATGCCTTCGATGAGCACCTCGGAGAAGCCGATCACGGCATTGAGCGGGGTGCGCAGCTCGTGGCTCATGTTGGCCAGGAAGTCCGACTTGTGCTGATTGGCCAGCTGCAGCTGGCGGCCCTTTTCCTGGATTTCCTCGAACAGGCGGGTGTTGGCGATGGCGATTGCGGCCTGGTCGGCGAAGGCGCGCATCAACGCGACCTGGTTGTCGGTAAAGCCCCCGGCTTCGGTGCGGCGCATCGCGATGACCCCTAGCGCCGCGCCTTCGCGCAGGAGCGGCACGCAGAGCATCGAGCGATGCCCGAATTTCTGGTGCAGCTCGCGCGAGATCGGGTATTCGTCGTCTGACACCAAGGCGAGGTCGGGAATATGTATGACCTGAAGGTCGAGCACCGCGCGCCCGGGCGCGGTGCCGCGCACCAGGGGCAGGGTTTCGGGAACCTCGACGCGCGTCAAGTCCCCGTAGACCGCCGCCTGTACGAGTCGCTCGCCTTCGACCAGGAAGATATGGGCGTCGCGCGCGCCGCAAATCTGCGCCGCGCGAGTCACCACGACGTCGAGAATCGGCTTGAAATCGGTGACCGAATCGCTGATCGCGCGCAGGATGTCGGCGATCGCGGTCTGGCGATCAAGCGCCTCCCGGGTTTCGGTCAGCAGGCGCACGTTCTCGATCGCAATCACGGCCTGGTCGGCGAAGGTCTTTAAGAGGTCCGCCTGGCGCTGCGGGGTCTTGCCCGGCTTGCGCCAGCACACGACGATGGCCCCCACCGTCGCGCCGTCGCGGATCATCGGCGCACCGAGCATGCGGCGCCAGTGCCCGGCCGACGCCGTGACCTTCTCATACTCGGGATCGGCCAGCGTGTCCTCTATGGAAAGCACGGTGCCGCCGAGAATGACGCGTCCGCTGATCATCTGCGGGTGCGGCGGCGCCGGATAGTGGCGCTTCGCGTCTTCGAGCGCCTTTTCCGGCCAGTTGATGGTCGCGACCATATCCACGTTGGTCCCATCGTACAAAAATACCGCGGTCATCGGTTGGTCGAACAGTCGTTGCGCGGATTCCAGGATCGTCCGGAACACCGGCGTGACGTCGGTCGGCGACTCGCTGATCACGCGCAGCACTTCGCTGATCGCAGTCTGGTATTCGAGCGATTCCTCGACCTCGCGCGTACGCGCCTGCACCTCGTCGAACAGGCGCGCGTTTTCGATCGCGATCACGGCCTGGTCGGCGAATGTCTGGATCAGCGCCTCCTGCTTCGGTGAGAGGCTGCCACCGGTCTTGCGGCTGGCCATCCCGATGGCGCCGATGGCGCGCCCTTCGCGCAGCAACGGCACCGCGGTGATCTCGCGGTACCCGAACGCCCGGCCTGCCATCCTGCTTCCGGCAGGCGCTCCTTCCGCCTCCGTGTCGAAAACGCGCACAACCCGACTTTCTAGAATCGCCTGCCCGGTCGTGCTGCTGGCGTCGACCGGAATCGGATACAAGCGGCGCACGGCTGCTTCATCGACGACGCCATCCGGCGCAAGCGCCACGGCCTTGATGTGCAGTTGCCCGTCAACGACGATCTCGAGCCCGAAACCCTTGTCGGGGAAAAGCCGCTGGGCACTGGCAACGATGGCGTCGAACACCGGCTGTTCGCTGGTCGGCGATGAGCTGATGACCCGCAGGATCTCGCTGGTAGCCGTCTGCTGCTCCAGGCTTTCGCGCAGTTCGCTGGTCCGCTCGTCGACCTTGCGCTCCAGTCCCGCATACGATTCGCGCAGTTGCGCGGTCATCTGGTTGAACTGCTCGGCCAGGGACTCCAGCTCGTCGTTGGTCTTGATCTCGATGCGCTGATCGAGTTCGCCTTCGCCGATGCGCTGCGCGCCATCCTGCAGCACGCGGATCGGGCGCACCATGCTGCGCGCGAGAAAGGTCGAGACCACCGCCGACACCACAAGGCCGATCAGGAGCAACAGGATGGTGCGAACGATCGAGGCATTGAGGGTCGCATACACCTCGGCGACCGGCTGTTCGACGAACACCTCCCAGCCCAGGGTCTCGATCGCCGACCAGGCGGTGAGCACCTCGGCGCCGGAAAGCGTGCGTGCCAGGAGCGCCGTCTCGTTCTCTTCCTTGCCACCGAGCGCGGCCTTGACGTGCGTGAGGGACGACAGATCGGTTTTACGCAGCACCAGGCCGATGTCGGGGTCGGCCACCAGTTGGCCACGGGCGTCGACCACGTAGGCCTTGCCCTTGTCGCCGACGCGGATGCGCGAGACCACATCCCAGACAAACTTGAGGTTGACCTCGGCGACCGTGACCCCGCCGGCCGCGCCGCCCGAGCGCAGGCCCACCGAAAAGTAGGGTTCGGTCTCCTTGCGAAAATACACCGGCCCGATCCACGGCTTGCCCGGCTTGGCGTTGAGAAACGCGGGGTCGGCCGCGCGGTCCTTGCTCGCGCCGGCAGTATCCATCGACAGGCGCGATACCGCGAGCACCTCCTGGCCGCGCGCATCGAGCTGGACGATGTCGGTCACCGCGGGCGCCTGGCGCAGAAGCTTTAGAAACTCGATGCGGCGCTGCTCGGCGCCTTCGCTGCCCAGTTGCGGCAGCGCCGCGAAGGTGAGCTGCTGCTCTATGCCTTTGACGAACTGCTCGATGCGGGCCGCCGCCGCGACCGCCTTCTCCTTTTGAAGGCGCGCCAGTCCCGCCTTGTTTTCCTGGTAGGAAGCGTACAGGCTGATCGCGCCGCTGGCGAGCAGCGCTCCGCACACCAGCGCCATGATGAACAGGAAATAGCGCCGGAACAGGCGTCCGCGACGGCTGCCGGCGAGAGGTTGGGACGACATCGACGGTGTGACGGAGGTGGTCAAGCGCGCCCGCTACGCAAATTTGCTGCCGCAGTGTAACGGACCAAGGGCCCGGGAACTGCCTGGCAAACCAATCGCCGGCCGCACCCGGAATCGTGACTCAGGCACACCGTCGGTTCGACCGACCGGCCAAGCTACCGACGGCGCGCGTAGCCTTCACTGTATCGCCCGGTCGGCACGCGCCGCGATCGACGCCGGGATCGCGACCCCGAGTGCGCGCGCGGTCGCAAGGTTGACGACCATTTCGACCGTGGTCGGCTGCTCCACCGGAATGTCGGCTGGCTTGACGCCCTTCAATACCTGCGCCACCTTGTCGGCCGCGCGCCGGTAGCTATCCGAGAAGTTGGCGCCGTAGGAAATCAGGCCGCCGGCCTCGACCCACAGGGAGTTGTTGTACACCCCGGGCAGGCGATGCGTGAGCGCGAGATCGCAAATCCGCACCCGCGCCCGCGCGAAAAAAGCCGACCCCAGCATCAAGAGGGCCTCCGCCTTGCGGCGCACTATCGCTGCGAACGCCGCCTCGTAGTCGTACGGCCCCTGCTTGAAATCGACGACATCCAGCGCAACCGCCAGCGTTGGCGCGGCAGTCTTGACGACCGCAAGTTGTTCAACCGTTGAACTATTGGCAAACACTGCGATACGTTTGGCCTTCGGCAGCAATTCGCAGAGCACTTCGAGACGCTTGGCGGCCAACTGGATTTGCAGTTGTGTCACGCCGGTGATCCGTCCACCCGGTTTGGCCAGGCTTGCCACGTGGCCGCCGGTCAACGGGTCATATTCGTTGGCCGCGAAAACGATGGGGGTGTCACGGCTCGCCTGCTTCGCCGCAATGAGGGCGGCCTCCGGTCCCGGGACGAACAGGACATCGCAATTAAGCTTCATCAGTTCGGCTGCGATCGCCGGCAGGCGCTCAGCCACACCTTGTGCGCTACGAACCTCGATGACGAGATTGCGGCCCACCACGAACCCCAATTCGCGCAAGCGCTCGACGAATGCGTTGTTGTACTCATCGACGAGCAACGCGCCGGAGGAAAGCCAGCCGAGGCGATAGGTGCGCCCGGGCTGCTGCGCGCCGCCGCGGCCCGAAGCGGCCGCCACGGCCGCCCCGGCCAACAGAAGTTTTCTGCGGGATGTCACAAGACCTCCCCTTTACCGCGGGCTGCGCCCCATCGCCCCGCTACACCGCCGCCAGCGCCTGCTCCAGGTCTTCGCGCAAGTCGTCGATGTGCTCGATGCCGATCGACAGGCGCACCGTGTCCTCGGCGACCCCGGCCTTGGCCAGTTCTTCGTTGGACAACTGGCGACGGGTGGTGGAAGCCGGATGGCAGGCAAGCGAC
>Ga0163151_10009642_pt1 | contig 10416 bp, 4 predicted proteins | sample OliLakLV19MP5IB2_FD_145596 | JGI IMG/M metagenome (GOLD analysis project Ga0163151, IMG submission 145596) | Freshwater microbial mat bacterial communities from Lake Vanda, McMurdo Dry Valleys, Antarctica - Oligotrophic Lake LV.19.MP5.IB-2 | ecosystem: Environmental > Aquatic > Freshwater > Lake... | reverse complement strand
CGTTGAAGAAGATACCCAATATAAATCCTTTGAATGAGTCAGTTCTGTAAGGGACCGATCTCATTGGATCGGTTTAGAATTGATTCAATAGTCAACTGATCGATAGTCAACTGATCGATAGTCAACACAGATAACGAGTAATCAAATCGCACTATGACATCCAAGATTAAGACAAACCTTCGTCTCCGTCGTGCATACTCTAAAATTCGCGAGGTCGCCGAGACCCCAAATTTAATCGCGATCCAGAAACAGTCATACGAGCGTTTCCTACAGGCGAATGTCGAGCCGAACAAGCGCGAGGAGTTTGGCCTACAGAAGGTTTTCAAATCGGTATTCCCAGTTAAGGATTATAACAACACCGCATCACTGGAGTACGTATCGTACACCCTTGGAACCCCTAAGTATGATGTTGACGAGTGTCGCGATCGCGGCATGACCTGGGCTGCGCCGTTGCGGGTTACGATTCAGCTAGTTCTTTGGGATGTTGACGCCGAAACTGGCGCCCGGAATCTATCGGCATTGAAGGAGGACGTAGTCTACTGTGGTGAGATCCCGCTGATGACCGAGCGTGGCACCTTTATGGTGAATGGTACTGAGCGAGTGATCGTAAGTCAGCTACACCGTTCGCCAGGTGTGTTCTTTGATCATGACGATGGTAAGAGTCACGTATCTGGCAAATTGCTATATTCTGCGCGTGTTATCCCGTATCGCGGTTCATGGATCGATTTTGAGTTTGACGTTAAGGACATCCTGCATGTTCGAATCGATCGTCGTCGCAAATTGAATGCCTCGGTGCTGTTGCGTGCGCTTGGAATGAGCTCTGACGAGATCTTAAAGACCTATTATAAAACTGACCGCGTTCACTTCGGAAAGCGTGGCCTTGTTACCAAGGACTTCAAGGCCGATCAGCTCGAAGGCGAGAAGGCCTTCCGGGAGATTAAGACTGGGGCTAAGGTCCTAGCTAAGCAGGGTGCAAAGTTCAACCGCGCTATCGTTCGTCGCATGAAGGAGGCTGGAACCGACTCAGTTGAGATCGATCCAGAGTCAGTGCCTGGCATGATCGCAGCGGAATCGATCTTCATAGCAGATGCCGATCTGAAGCATCCAAAGAGTGGCGAAAAATTACTAACAGCCGGAACAGTTGTTATCGGATTCGACAGCCTGAAGGAGCGAATTGGTACCCAGATCGACGCGCTGGATGAGAAGCATGCTCTTGATCTGTGCTCAAAAGTTCGTGTTGTTATTGCGGCTGGCGAGGAGCTAACGGCGGATAAGGTCAACTCTAAGGGTGATGTAGTTGATGAGGGATCGATCTCTCAACTTCGTGCACTAAAGATTGATTCTGTCGACGTGTTGTACCTCGATGAGCACCATATCGGTGATGCTCTCTGGAAGACCCTAGTCTCAGATAAGATGTCACCACCACGTGATGAGCTATATCCACGACTAGTTGGCAAACCAACAACCGATAGTCTTATTGAGATCTATCGACGGTTGCGTCCTGGTGATCCACCACGCCCAGAGACCGCTAGCGCGATGTTCAAGAATCTATTCTTCAACCCTGAGCGTTACGATCTATCCGACATCGGTCGTTACAAGATTAACCACAAGCTCTACATCTCGCAGGGGCGCGAAGCACCTCCGCTAGATCAAGGCGTGCTCTCGGTGGAGGATATTAAGGAATCCGTGCGCTATCTGTTAGAGCTGCGCAATTCGACCGATCCTGTGCGTTATTCAGTTGATGATATCGACCATCTTGGAAATCGTCGCGTTCGTGCCGTTGGCGAACTTGTCGAGAATCAGTATCGCATTGGCCTTGTCCGTATGGAGCGCGCCGTGAAGGAGCGCATGGGGATGCAGGATATCGATACATTGGTGCCGCAGGATCTGATCAACTACAAGCCAGTTGCCGCTGTGGTTAAGGAATTCTTCGGTTCTTCGCAGCTGTCGCAGTTCATGGATCAGCACAACCCGCTTTCAGAGATTACCCACAAGCGTCGTTTATCGGCCCTTGGACCAGGTGGACTGACCCGCGATCGCGCTGGTTTTGAGGTGCGTGACGTTAACTCAACTCACTATGGTCGAATCTGTCCGATTGAGACCCCAGAGGGTCCGAATATCGGTCTGATCTCTTCGTTGGCGATCTATGCGCGCGTGAATGAGTTTGGTTTTCTTGAAACCCCTTATCGCGTAGTTGATAATAATCACCGAGTTACCGATGATATTGTTTTCCTTTCGGCGTTAGAAGAGGAGCGTGAGACGATCGCTCAGGCTAGCGCTAAATTGGACAGCAAGGGTGGCTTCTCGGATCCAACTGTACCTTCACGTAAAAATGGTGAGTACGTCTTGGCTCAAGCTGATGCGGTCAGCAAGATGGACGTCAGTCCACGCCAGATCGTTAGCGTTGCGGCGGCACTGATCCCGTTCCTTGAGAACGACGACGCAAATCGCGCCCTGATGGGTTCGAACATGCAACGTCAGGCTGTGCCGTGTATGTGCGCTCAGGCTCCACTTGTTGGAACCGGTATGGAGCGCATTGTAGCGCGCGATTCCGGTGCAACGATCATTGCAAAGCGTAGCGGACGAGTAATGTCAGTTGATGCTGATCGAATAGTCGTTAAGTCCGATAAGACATCTGATGATACCCTGGATACAGGCGTAGATATCTACAACCTGATCAAATACCGTCGTTCAAATCACGACACCTGCATAAATCAACGCCCAATCGTGCGCGCAGGCGAGCGCGTTGATGCCGGTGAGATGATTGCAGACGGCCCAAGTACTGAGATGGCCGAATTGGCTCTCGGTCAGAACTGTCTCGTGGCATTTATGCCATGGAATGGCTACAACTTTGAGGACTCAATTCTGATTAACGAACGGTTGGTTAAGCAGGATATCTTCAGCTCGATCCACATACAGGAGATGGAGTGTATTGCTCGGGATACTAAGCTCGGCAAAGAGGAGATTACCCGTGATATCCCAAATATCGGCGAGGAAGCGCTCAAGAACCTTGATGAGTCAGGGATCGTTCGCATCGGAGCCGAGGTAAAACCAGGTGACATTCTCGTGGGTAAGATCACTCCAAAGAGTGAAACGCAGCTAAGTCCCGAGGAGAAGCTATTGCGAGCGATCTTCGGTGAGAAGGCTGGCGAGGTTCGTGATTCAAGCATGAAGTTACCTCCCGGTGTCGAGGGTACCGTAATCTCAGCCCAGGTTTTCTCACGCAAGGGAACTGATAAGGATGAGCGTACACTGGCGATAGAGAAGCGTGAGATTGCGCGCTTGGAGCAGGACAATCGCGATGAGGTAAAGATTCTGCGCGATGCCGCCGTTAGCGAGATTCGTGAGCTACTGGTTGGTAAGACAACCACAGCGCGACTAGTGGACGACAAGCGTGCACAGTTAATCGCCAAGGGCACGGAGATAACGGCGGAGTTGATTGACTCAATTCCATTTGAGTACTTACGTGACGTACAGATTGGCGATGAGTCAGTTCAGGAGGTCTTGAACCGCATCGTTGTTAGATCTGGACAGTTAATCAATAACAAGCGCGCAGTATTGGCTGAGAAGATTAAACGCCTCAAAGAGGGTGATGAGCTCGCCCCTGGAGTGATCAAGATGGTTAAGGTTTTTATCGCCAGCAAGCGCAAGCTGCAGGTTGGTGATAAATTGGCCGGTCGCCATGGCAATAAGGGCGTTCTGTCACGTGTAGTGGCCGAAGAGGATATGCCCCACATGGCCGATGGTTCCACAGTTGATGTGGTACTAAATCCGCTGGGCGTGCCGTCACGTATGAACGTAGGTCAGATCCTTGAGACCCATCTAGGTATGGCGTCTTGGAGGATTGGCCAACGCATTCGCGAGACCCTGGATTCAATTATTGATCCGCGGAGTGGAGCGGCCCGACCGGGAGTTTCTGCTGATCTGCGTAAGCAGGTAGTCACAGAGCTTCGCGCGATGTTGAGCGTTGCCTTACACGATGAGGACACAAAGAAGCTAATTGCGAAGTTGAATGATGATGATGTAGTTCGCCTTGCGCTTCGCGAGATGCAGGGGATCCATGTTGCTTCACCGGTATTTGATGCCGCAGGGGAGCAGGATATCCGTGATCTAATGAAACTTGGAGAGTTGGATACCTCTGGTCAGATGCAGCTTTACGACGGTCGAACTGGGGAGGCATTTGCCGAAAAGACAACCGTTGGCGTGATGTATGTTCTGAAGCTAGATCACTTAGTCGACGACAAGATTCACGCGCGTTCAATCGGTCCATACTCGCTTGTTACGCAACAGCCACTTGGTGGTAAGGCGCAGTTCGGCGGTCAGAGACTTGGCGAAATGGAGGTCTGGGCGCTTGAAGCGTACGGAGCCGCCTACAGCTTGCAGGAGTTCCTGACGGTTAAATCCGATGACGTTGCCGGCCGTACCCGCATGTATGAGTCGATCGTTAAGGGCGAGCATGTATTGGAGCCCGGTCTGCCAGAGTCCTTCAACGTAATGATGAAGGAGCTGCAGTCGTTGGCACTGGATGTGGAGCTTGTTGAGGAGAAGTCAGAGGATGACCTTGACGGATTGCTTCCGCTAGATTCTGAAAGCCCCGGTTTGGCAGGGTCAGTTTAGTCTTAGCGTATTTTTCTGAAATTTTTGAGTTTTCACTGAATCATTAGGTAAATAAAGGCAGCAATGGACGATCTATTTAGTTTATTTGAGAAGCCTAAGAATCCCGTTAAGTTCAACGCTCTTAAGATCTCATTAGCGAGTCCGGAGAAGATTCGCAGCTGGTCGCATGGCGAGGTTACCAAGCCAGAAACGATCAATTACCGTACCCTGAAGCCTGAGCGGGATGGTCTTTTCTGTGCCAAGATCTTTGGTCCAGTTAAGGACTACGAGTGTATCTGTGGCAAGTATAAGCGCCTACGTCACCGTGGTGTTGTATGTGAAAAGTGTGGCGTCGAGGTAATTCAATCCAAGGTACGTCGCGAGCGTATGGGTCACATTGAGTTGGCCTGTCCAGTAGCGCATATCTGGTTTCTAAAGAGCTTACCGAGCCGTATCGGGTCTGTACTTGATGTAACGCTACGTGATCTTGAAAAGGTTCTCTATTTCGAGAGCTATATCATCACAGATGCTGGGGACACTGAACTTTCAACAGGCGATCTTCTGACTGAAAAGGAATACCGTACGTCGCGCGAGTCACTCGGCTCACGCTTCAAGGCAGGCATGGGTGCCGACACAATTATCGAGATGCTCAAAAAGATTGAGGTCGAGAAGCTGATCGTTGAGCTGCGAGCCGAGCTTAAGGACGTGACGTCTGAAGCTAAGCGCAAAAAGTTAATTAAGCGCCTCAAGGTTCTGACATCATTTCGTTCCAGCGGAGCTCGTCCAGAATGGATGGTATTGACCGTTGTTCCAGTTATTCCACCCGACCTGCGCCCCCTTGTTCCATTGGACGGTGGACGTTTCGCCACTAGCGATCTAAATGACCTATACCGTCGCGTAATTAATCGTAATAACCGTTTGCGTCGGCTGATTGAGCTTAATGCGCCCGACATTATTATCCGTAATGAAAAGCGCATGTTGCAGGAGTCAGTAGATGCCTTGTTCGACAACGGTCGTCGTGGCCGTACCATAACTGGACCGAACAAGCGCCCCTTAAAGTCTCTCAGCGATATGTTAAAGGGCAAGGGTGGACGTTTCCGTCAGAACCTACTTGGTAAGCGCGTAGACTACTCCGGTCGTTCCGTTATCGTTGTAGGACCCGAGCTACGGCTGCATCAGTGTGGTCTGCCGAAGAAGATGGCACTAGAATTGTTTAAGCCGTTTATCTACAACAAGCTTGAGGAGCGTGGCTATGTCACGACGATCAAGAGTGCCAAGAAGATGGTTGAGAAGGAGAAACCAGTTGTTTGGGATATCCTAGACGAAGTTATTCGTGAGCATCCGGTGATGTTAAACCGTGCTCCAACACTTCACCGTCTTGGAATTCAGGCTTTTGAACCGTTGTTGATCGAGGGCAAGGCGATCCAGCTGCATCCGCTTGTCTGTACGGCGTTTAACGCCGACTTCGACGGTGACCAGATGGCGGTTCACGTACCGCTCTCGGTTGAGGCTCAGGTCGAGGCTCGCGTGTTGATGATGTCAACTAATAACATCCTCAGCCCCGCGCACGGCAAGCCGATCATTGTGCCATCGCAGGATATCGTTCTGGGTCTCTATTATATGACTCGTGAGCGACCATTTGCGTTAGGTGAGGGAAAGTCGTTCTCGAACTTTGACGAGGTATGGCTAGCTTGGCAGTCACAAGAGGTTCATCTACAGGCGCGCATCTTTGCCCGAGTAGGCAAGGGTAAGGAGCGTCGTAAGGTTGAGACCACCGTGGGTCGTGTATTGTTGGCGCATCTTTGCCCACAAGTATTGCCCTTCGAGAACTTCAACCGCTTAATGAAGAAGAAAGAGATCTCAGGTCTAATTGATGAGTGCTTCCGTATTGCTGGAAATAAGGCAACCGTTTTGTTAACTGATAAGTTGAAGGACGTTGGTTATCAGTTCGCAACACTAGCTGGTATCTCAATCGGTATTAACGACATGGCGATTCCAGAGTCCAAGATCAAGCTGCTTGGAGATGCGGATGCTAAAGTAGCTGAGATAGATGGACAGTATCAGGAAGGACTGATTACCTCTGGAGAGCGCTATAACAAGGTGCTCGATATCTGGTCAGACGTTGGTGACCGCGTTGCCGCTGACATGATGCAGAACATCTCATCAAGTGAGTTTAAGAGCCCGACAGGTGAAACACGGCGTGGACCTTCTTTCAACCCGATCTTCATTATGGCTGACTCGGGAGCCCGTGGATCGAGTCAACAGATTCGTCAGCTGGCTGGAATGAGGGGTTTGATGGCGAAGCCGGACGGTTCGATTATCGAACAGCCGATTAAGGCCAACCTACGTGAAGGACTCACAGTATTGCAGTACTTCGTATCAACGCACGGTGCCCGTAAGGGTCTAGCGGATACAGCGCTAAAAACCGCTAATTCCGGTTACCTGACGCGTCGTCTTGTAGACGTTGCCCAGGATAGTATCGTAAGTGATCTAGACTGTGGTTCGGCAGAGGGCATTGAGACCACCGCATTGGTTGAGGGGGGTGAGGAGATCGAGTCACTCTCAAACCGAATTCTTGGTCGCGTAGCGGCAGAGGATGTACGTGATCCGATTACTGGCGAGGTGCTAGTTTCGCGTAACGCAGAGATTACTGAGGAGAAGGCCGCAGCGATTTCAGCCTCAGGGCTGGATCGGGTGGTAATCCGCTCGGTGCTAACTTGCGAAGCTGAGCGCGGCGTATGTGTGCTTTGCTACGGTCGCGATCTTGCTCGTGGTCACCTGGTTAATATCGGTGAAGCGGTGGGTGTAATCGCCGCGCAGTCGATCGGTGAGCCTGGAACGCAGCTAACGATGCGTACATTCCACGTCGGTGGAGCCGCTCTTGGTCGCGCTGAGCAAACTTCTCTGGAAACCCGCTATGCCGGTGTTGTCAAACTTGAGAACTCGAAGTTGGCCAAGCGCCGTGATGGAAGTTTCGTGGTGATGAGCCGCAAGACTGAAGTTGTAATATTCGATCCGCAAGATGGCCGCGAGCGTGAACGTCGCCAGTTGGTATACGGCGCACGATTGAAGGTCGCTGATGGCGCAACTGTTAAACCTGGTCAGCTAGTCGCAGAGTGGGATCCATTTACGATTCCAATCTTAAGCGATGTTGCTGGTCGTGTTGAATGGCTCGACATTAGCGAATACACGATTGAAGAGCGTGCCGACGAGCGCACCGGTTTCGTAGAGCGCGAAATTGTGCAGTCTAAGGATAAGAGCTCTGATCTGCGTCCGCGTGTTGTTGTCCACGGTGAGCATGGTGAGACTCGTACCTACAACCTGCCAGTTGGTGTTCGTATCACTGTTGAGCATAATTCAGATGTCGATGCCGGTGACGTAATCGCTAAGCGCGAACGTGCCACCACAAAGACTAAGGATATTACCGGCGGTCTACCACGAGTGGTTGAGCTCTTTGAGGCCCGCAAGCCAAAGGATCCAGCGATCGTAGCAGATGTCGACGGTATTGTTGACTTCGGTGAAGATCAACGTGGTAAGCGCAAAGTGCTCGTTGTTCCGGATGCCGGTGAGACGCGTGAGTATCTGGTCGCCAAGACCAAGCACGTAGCTGTACAGAAAGGCGATCGCGTCAAGGCCGGCGAGGCGTTGACCGATGGAGCAGTCAATCCACATGATATTTTGCGCATCGACGGTGTTAATAGCCTATCGAGCTACCTGGTCAACGAAGTGCAGGAGATCTATCGCTTGCAGGGCGTGCCGATTAACGACAAACACATTGAAGTGATCGTTCGACAGATGTTGAAGCGCGTGAAGATCGCAGATTGCGGTGATTCGGCATTCCTACCTGGTGATAACGTCGAGCGTTATCGTGTTGTTCGTGAGAATCAACGTGTCGCCTCCGAGGGTGGTGCACCGGCGACCTATGAGCCGTTGTTGCTTGGAATAACCAAGGCTTCACTCTCGACCGATTCGTTTATCTCTGCCGCTAGCTTCCAGGAGACCACTAAGGTTCTTACAGAAGCAGCAGTATCGGGACGGATCGATACCCTACGCGGTCTCAAGGAGAACGTGATCATGGGACGCTTGATTCCAGCTGGATCCGGCGTTGCGACCTATCAGAACCGTCAGCTAAAGGTTGATGAGGATTCTGAGAATGATGATGAACATTCATCAGCGCCGTACCGTATCGGACAGACCTCGTTGGAGTCGTTGGCGGGATTGTTGTAGGTAATAGGTCGGATCGCTATCTGACTTATTAAGCTAATAAAGATCGCCGTGAGAGAGGGGAGCCGTAAGCGTTCACGGGGGGTGCAAAAAGTTCGCAAATTAACAGATTGGGTGCGCTTTTATCCGCCGGAGGGCGGCCCCCGGCGGGACAACTAGTAACCGTTCACAAAAAATGCCCCGTTTAGGGGCGACAGGAAAGGATAAAAAGGTCTTGAAATATTTAACAATGAAACAGTTCACCTTAAGTGTATAAAATTACCCACCCCCGTGAACGGTTACGGGGAGACTTTCTTGCGGCGATTTTTATTGCCGTGGGATTTTCAAAAAGTCGCGCGCGCATTAATAGCCCTCAGCAAGTTCCTCAGCAAGTTCCCTCAGCAAGTTCCCTGAGAACTTTCCTACCCTCCCGGCAACGCCCGACACTGAAACACCTTTAATTCATTACTCGGCTGGTCCTTTAGCGACTCGGCTTGATGGCGTATAGCGGTTTGCAAAAGTCGCGAGCGATATAACAGCTTTTGCAAACCGCTATAGATTCGCGAAAGCGAATCAAAACAGCAACCTATAGCGATTAATTTCAAAAGGCTTGCCAATTTTATTGGCACCGACTTTTGATAATCGCTATAGGTAGCGGTTTAGACCAGCAGCACCGGACTCTACGATAAATGTGCGGGGAATCTGCGCAGCGATCAGCGCCTGTGAAAGCAACTGGCTGTCTCTTTCGGGGGGTGTGCGTGTCCAGAAAAATTGCACCAAAGGCTGATTGGTCATCATCAAGGCGACCTTGCAGGGCTGATTTTATTTTCGAGAGATACCCAGCCACATCGCCACCAAAGGGAATCACTATTGATTGCTCAGAGCAGGGGAGTACTTCGCCCTTGGTCGTAGCGGAGTCGACAATTATCCAGGGGCGGTACTGACTCTCACCATAAAAACTTGCCGGAGTGATTATCCGCGTTGCGAATTTCTGACTATCTTTTCCCTGAAGCGGCAGCCCCACAGAGCGCCAACTATCAAGACCCCCTACCAATAGCTGTACGGATGCGAACCCGCGTTGTTTTAGCTCCTGACACGCTCGATTTAACCTAGATTCCGCAGTTGAATCGTAGCGAGGAGGTCGAGGTGTCTGATATTTTTGAGGTTTTCGACGAAATTGGAACGCAAACCCTAGCACCGCTAGGGTGAGTACCAATTTCTAGAAAACGTCAAAAAGATCAGGCAGATCGGCCTCCGTAGAAGATTCAACTGCGGATTCTAGGTTTAACACCATTACTTCGTACGGCTCACCAATCAGCAGTAGCCGTTTATCCTTGAGATAGGTTTTAGTTTTGAGGGAATAGATCGCTAGATTTAGCGCCGAGGGAATAGAGACCTGGGAGAATGCCGTAGCAGAGCGGGTATCGATTATTACCGCCCGCTCGGTGCCGCCGGGCATTCCACCCGAATCACTACCATGATCCTAAGTTCGGCAGTTGAATCTGCTACGAAGAACGATCTGATTGATTCTATTGTCGTTTTCTAGAAATTGGTACTCACCCTAGCGGTGCTAGGGCTCCGTTCCAATTTCGTCGAAGAACGCCAATATAATCAACC